>Ga0210123_1000090_pt1 | contig 57702 bp, 47 predicted proteins | sample Muzzi_PWB_D2_FD_185535 | JGI IMG/M metagenome (GOLD analysis project Ga0210123, IMG submission 185535) | Wetland microbial communities from San Francisco Bay, California, USA, that impact long-term carbon sequestration - Muzzi_PWB_D2 (SPAdes) | ecosystem: Environmental > Aquatic > Marine >... | reverse complement strand
ATATAAGACCGGACCGGCTATGGTTCTACACATACCCCGCCTCCGTACGAAATAGTCTTGTGACTCAGATTGTTGAGGCGGGATTTTAGTGTAATTTCATCAAAATGAACAGGGTGCGAGAGAGAAACCGGCGGCATCGGCCCTGATAACCAACCCCTTACGTATCGATCTTTACCTCTTGCAATGGCTCTATGGTTCTCACCAGTAAAGGCCCCATCCCCGGATCCCCTCCACCACTGGTTAACTTCATTCGGCTATTATGATTCCGCAGGCGTCACGAGAACCACCTGCGCAACCTTTCTTGAGATCACTTTCCTCGTCACAGTAAGTATCTTCATTAGTGTGGATGATGATGCTGCTGCCATCAGCATCAAAAAGGCTGAGACGGCCTGCTGACAAAGTCACCCGGTTGGTCGTATGCTTCATGGTGCCCCTGCCGTTCTTCACCTCGATGTTGATAAGATCGCCCATATGATAAGGGTGATTGATATCTGTTGCGGGAACGGTGTCACCCGCGCTGTCCGGACGTGTCTGCCCGAAAGGCCCCGGGTCATGGTGGCCATTGGCTGCTCCGCAGGGCTCACAGGCGGCCGTTTCATGAATGTGCACCGCATGTTTGCCATCGGACAACCCCTCTACCCTGAGACGGACAGTGACTTCCTTGATACCTTCGTCCGTCATCTCTTCACTGAACGTCGCCCTCCCCGAAACACTGGCGTCTGTGCATCCCTTGATGTCGGCTGTGGCCGTGAGTTTGGAGGCATGACCGGGCAGCGAAAAGCAGACTAACGCAGCTGCGGCATACAGGGAAAGACAAGCAGGGCTGGCGAATTCTACTGGTATTTTTATCATCAGTGGCTCCATGTTCTATAGCTGATTTGACCAAGTCTCGGGAGAGTACACCCGGTATGTCTATTATGTATATATAAACAGCTGCCAATAACTGCCTAAAGCAGAATCAGGCGGTTTCGAGATATCCAGTCACCATGCCGACCGACAGGGAACCCAATAAACGCATTAATATCCCGCCCTTATAAATCACTTTTTGTTTTTACACAGCCTTGGCCAATACCGGACATGCAACATTGAAATCTCAAACGAAATAGTATGGTAGCTATTTCGTAGCCCGTGCAGCGAGAGTTATCTGTTTCTCCATAATATAATCATCCATGAAAAAACCGCCCCCAATATCCTTCTTTACCTTATCCATGGTTTCGAATCCTCTTCGGGAATACCACTCAATAGTGTCATGGTTAAAACGATTAACTGTTAGCCATATTTTACTCAAGTTTCTTTTTTTACATTCGTCCTCAACAAAATTCAGAATGTGATTTCCAATCCCGTTCCCCCTGACCCTGTTTCTAAGATAGATTTTACTTATCATCATCTTTTTATTTGCAACGTCTGGCACCAATCCAGTGTATCCAACATGCTCATTTGCCAATACCGCGATATAGTATTCCGTACCGATTTCCATCTGCGAAAGAATCGCTTCAACACTTTGAAACTTTTCAAGCATGTATTCGACCTGAGAGGAACCAATAATGGGAGTGAAATGCTGGCGCCAGATTTCTTGCGCCAATCTCGCAACAGAAGCAATATCTGACAGGGAATCAACTTTCAAAAGGTCGGCTGTTGATTTGCACTGAATATTGGACCACTCTTGCACCGGAATTTGACCCGCTAATTAAATTCTGTTTATCTGGAAGTATTAAGCAACTCTTGACTTGAGGGGTTCACTTAGAAATACAAATCAGGGCCAAATGCGCACGCACATAAACACTCGGTGGAAGGTGCTCAAGCGCCTAAGCAGCCAAACGCCACTGATGAAGGCCGGTACTGATCAAGGCGACTCCGAGGATCACCCCGAGCAGAATAGCGGAGCCGACGCTTCCCAAAACGATTAGCAGCACGCCAAGTACGATGCTCGTCCATAGTCCGATCTTGCGAAGCACGGGTGGGTTGACTACCCCTGAGTCGCGCAGGGCCGTCAGACCGGTGATGCCGCTGAGGATAAGACCACCTCCAAGAATGACGGCCACTATCCATAAGGCCAGTCCCGGCCAGATCAGAATAACCACGCCGGCGATCACTTGCACCCAGGGGGTGAATACGCTGACAGGGATTCCCTCCTTGCGTGCGGCATTGACGTACAGCAGCGCCACAATGCCGCTGGCCAACATCAGGCCGCCGAGCAGCATCACCGTGAAGGTTCCGAAAAGGTAAGGCAGGATGATCGCTGCTACACCCAGCAGGATGCTGGTGACGGCACTGAATTTCGTGGAACTCACGGGGTGACTCCTGGAGAAATACGGATTTGATTCGTAATGCATATAATAGTAATTGAACCTTGGCCGTGATGTCACGTGCAATTGCCGATGCCCCTGTCAGGACCGAAGCAATCCCTTCGTCCGTGTTCGGTACAACTGGAAAGTACGCCAGACACTGACCATGGACATGTAGTTGATCAGTGTACTTCCCGGTTCGGCCGGCCCCTGACCTGCACAGGCAACCAGCGAAGGGCAACTGTGCCGCAACTACGGACGTTCCCATGCAGCTCCCCTGGAATATCCAACCCGTGTATTCACTTGCTAACAGGAAGCTCGAAACTGAATAAAGCACCATTCCTGTGGCCTTTATCTACCCATAGACTACCGCCGTGGGCTTCGATTATTGAGCGACTGAGAGATAGCCCAATCCCCATTCCTCCTTCCTTGGTTGTCTGGAACTGGTCAAATATTTTGTCAGCCCATGCTGCATCAATTCCAGGCCCATTATCAGCCACGGTCACTTCAACCCTGTCATTCGGCAATAAACGGGTTTGTATGTCTATCCGGCCATCTACTGCCAATCTGTGCTCAAGCGCTTCCAGGCTGTTCCATACCAGATTGACCAATACCTGCTCAATCTGGACCTTGTTCCCTGTAACCTTGCATGCCTGGCCACCCAGCTGGAGTTCTATTGCTACGCCCTTTTTCTGCAGTTCCGATTCTAGAAAAGTTATGGTGTCATCTATGACCTGGTCAATTTCAAAGGTCTCGGTATATTCACTTTCCTTACTGATAAATTCACGTAGATTTCTGATGATATCACCGGCACGATGCGCCTGTTTCATGGCCAGTTCCAATATTTCGCTGAGTTGTTGCGGCGGTGACGGCAACGAGTTCACCAGCGATGCCGCGGCCCCGCAATAACTGACTAATGCTGTCAATGGCTGGTTCAATTCATGCGCTATGCCCGTCGCCATTTCCCCCATGGTGCCGAGACGGGCAACGTGTGCCAGTTCTCTTTGGTGGTTTTTGGACGCTTCCTCTGCGAGCTTACGCCCTGTGACATCGTGCTGGATGATCAGAAAGGATTTGATTTCCCCGTTTTCATAAGGGAGGGCTGTGGCCGAACATTCCATTTGTAGAATACTGCCATCGTTACACACAAGCTCGATATCCGAACGACAATGCCCGCGCTCCTGGAGGATATGGAAATCACATTCGCAGGAATGCTGTGATTCTTCAGTCAAGAACTCCTTGATACTGTGCCCAATGACGTCATTTTCAGTGTAACCGGTTTGCTCAAAAACGTAACGGTTGGCCTGCGTGATTCGGCCATCAGTCTCGAGAACAAAAATGAATTCAGCAGCCGTGTCAAACAAGCTCTGGAAAAGAATTTCGGTTTCCATTCGTTCTGATTCTGCCCGCTTGCGTTCGGTGATATCTTCCGAGATTCCAAGCAAATATCTTGCTTCTCCATGCTCGCCTGGAATGGCAACCTTGCGGGTATGCAGAATGCGTGTCCCTGAAGGGGTTTCGATAGGTTCTTCGGGTATATCCACCAGCTTGCCCGAATCCAGCACCTCCCTGTCTTTGCTGGTAAAGAATTCAGCCTGTTCTATCGGGAAAAGATCATAATCGTTCTTGCCAATGAGTTTATCGCCGGGTATCCCAAGCAGCTCTTCGCCTGCCCGGTTGAAACGGACAAATCGCAATTCCCTGGCATCCTTCAAGAAGAGCATGCTGGGAATACTCTCAATGATTGTGTCGAGTTCCCTTTTGTGTTCCTGAAGTGCCTCGTTTCGCTCGGCCACGGCATCCGCCATCTTGTTGAAACTGCGGCCAAGCTGGTAAAGCTCGTTTCTTCCGGATACTTTGGTGCGGGTTTCATAATCACCCGCCGCCAGCGCCTTACTTGCCTGCACCAGCTGCCCGAGCTGGGCGCCGACACGCAGACCGATTACTATCAATATCACAACAACAACAATCAACCCACCGACAAGCAGTGCCAGATATTCCCGGATAAAGACTCTATGTGACTCATTCAACAGCCGGGTAGACAGACCGTAGCGCAGCTGGCCGATACGATTGTCAGCGAGCAGAATGGGCTGATTGACATGCACGATGCCGGTGTGGAGCTGTTGTTCCAGATTGGTTCCCGCAGGTGGCAGCGTATCGGGCATGCTCCGGTTGCTCACCAGGATCCGGCCCTTTTCATCCATCAGAGCCAGGTAGGAGATGCCGTACTCCTCACCCGTAACCAGCTCGTTCAGGTAAGGCTCCAGGATTGACAGTTCTTCATTTGTAGTGTGCGGGACGAGCGCCAGATTGAGTATTTCCGAGGTCTGCTTAATGATGGAACGCGTGTTTTCCAGCGCGAAGGTGTGCAGTGTCCGATGGGTATGAAAAGTCAGCAACGAGAACAACGCCAGCAGGAGTACAATGCTACCTATAAGGAAGCGAAATCTCAGGGAATGGAACCAGGAATAAATCATCCGTCGTCCTCAGAATACGAAATCCAGGCTCAGGGTAAACAACCAGTCACTGCCCGGATCTGCAAAGTTGTAATCCGGGGCATGGTTGGAGTACAGGCCCCAGCTGTTCTTGTCGGGCCGGATCCAGTCTGTCTGGAACTTGAGCGTCGCCTGCTCGGTGATTTCACGCGACAGACCCAGTGACACACTGGTGGAATCAAAACGGGTGGCAGCCAGCAGCCCCTCCACTGCCGGTTGCAGAAATCCAGCCCGGCTGCTGCTGTCCGGACCACGGGTCCAGCGCCGGGCCAGCGTCGCGTAGGGCATCCAGAGTTCAAAGCGCCGGCCCAGGGTGCCATAGGCACCGTACTGGTCGCGGAAGAAACCCTCTATGGATCGGTAGCCGAATTCAGCCATGGCCAGCCAATCACCCTGTTCATGGCTCACGCCGATACCGAACCGATGCGTAGGGGCATGGTCGATTTCCAGATCATCGGCCAGTTGCGCACCATCCGGAAACACCGCTGACCTCAGCGCACTGAAAAGCGCCTCTGCAGCAGGCGGGGTTATGGTTGTTTTTTTGTAGGCATAACCAAGCTTGAACCGTGTATTGTGATCTGCCAGCATCAGACTCAGAAAGGGTCCGTAGGATTCTGCGGGAAAAGTATCCCGGGTGTTGGAGAGTGGCACATCGACGTCGAATCGAGTGATACCCCCGTGCCACTCGGTCTGCCAGTGACCCATATTGCCCTCGTAGATGAACTCCAGCCCATCCTGGGAAGCGACCGGCACCAGAGAATAGACCTCCAATGGCGGCCGCACCCAGGGCATAGTGTAGCGCACCAGGCGGTTTTCGGCGTGAAGGAAAGCGTCTGTGGGCATGCGGCCTAGCCGCAGGGTCAGTGCATCGGCAGGCCGCCATCGTAGTTGGGCCACCGTCACCTCCGGAGTAAAACTACGGTCCTCGTTGCGGTCGGAGACGAGCTGCAGGCCGAATTCAACCGATTCGCTCAACCCAAGGTCGAGCTGCACCCCCAGCAGGGAATCGCTGCCGTCATCACAGCGTTTGGTGCGGCCGGGCCCCTTGGGTTGGTCATTGACTATGTAGTCGGCCGTGTGGCTGCTGAAGCAGGAAATACTTGCCGTACCGAAGCCGCTGAAATGGGTATCCAGGGCAGCGCTTGGCGCAGCGGCAATCAAAAGAATGCCAACAACGAATAACCGGAACAATGTAAATTGACTATTCATGATTATTCTTCTGCACCGATGGACAGCAATACCTTGCAGCCCTCGGGTAACTGCTCGGCCGGGACATAGGTGACGGCGCCGGGTTTTTCACTGAGCACCCGTTCCACCTCCTCCAGCGACACCATGGCCGGTGGACGACCGCGACCGGTGAACACCTTCCTGGCCCAGTATGCCCTAACGCTTGCTGCCGACACACCGGCGACTTCTCGATAGAAACGTTCCCGCAGTTGCCGGTCACGCTGATCGAAGGGTGTCAGCCGGGAATCAGTACGTTCTTTGGACAAAAAGAGGTTTGCCGCTTCCGCTCGGGTTATGGAAGCAACTTCCACATCCTGGTGCGTCACGATCCAGATCCCCCCGGCGGCGGCAGGGGCGGACAGGAAAAGAAGCAGCATACTGAACAAGCCCTTCGACATAAACAGGGTGCAGCGGATCAAAGGCTGGTTGTGGATTCCTTCTTTCCTCTTCAATGGTTTGGTTCTTCAGGAGAATTTATGGGTAAAACAATACGGGACCTTGCAACCCACACAGATACGATCATTATGCCGATTACTTGTCCACTGACAACATTGTGACAAGAGAAAATAGTGCTGAAGTGCGATTTCCAGCGCCTGGTCAAGGCTGCTTCTGGTCTGTAACGCACAGAATGTTAGCTTGTTATACAGGACTTATTGAGGCAGGTACTATGAAGGTCCTGAAAGGCACGGTCGACCAGATCGGGCATTGAATGCCTCCTGTTGCTTAACAGTTCCCGGACAATGCAATGGCTGTTTTTAACCCTGCGCCACCTTCGGCAGGTGCGCAAGCGCCTTGTTGATTTCCTCCTCCGGAAACGCGTAATCCCGCAACTCCCCCCTGAAGTAACTGTCATAGGCCGCCATATCGAAGTGACCGTGCCCGGAAAGATTGAAGAGCAGCGTTTTCGCTTCGCCGCTTTCCTTGCACTTCATGGCCTCGTCAATACAGGCACGGATGGCGTGATTGGATTCCGGCGCCGGGATGATCCCCTCGCTGCGTGCAAAGGCAAGCCCGGCCTCGAAGGTGGCCAGTTGCGGCACGGCCACGGCCTCGATCAGGCCTTCGTAATAAAGCTGGGACACCAGCGCCGAATCACCATGATAGCGCAGGCCACCGGCATGGATGCCGGGCGGGACAAAGTCATGCCCCAGGGTGTACATTTTCATCAGGGGCGTCAGTCCCGCCGTATCACCGAAATCATAGGTATATTTCCCACGGGTCAGGGTCGGACAGGAATCCGGTTCCGCGGCGATCAGCCGCACCTCCTTGCCCGCCGCCTTGTCGGCCAGGAACGGAAAGGCTATGCCACCGAAATTGGAACCCCCGCCACAGGGTGCAAACACCATGTCCGGGTATGCGCCAACCTTTTCAAGTTGCAACTTCGCCTCCAGCCCGATGACCGTCTGGTGCAACAGGACATGGTTCAATACCGAACCCAGAGCGTAGTTGGTGTCGTTGCGCGAGGCGGCCTCCTCGACCGCCTCGGAGATGGCAATGCCGAGCGAACCCGGGGAGTCCGGGTCCTGTGCCAAAATATGTCGCCCGCTCTCTGTCTGGTCTGTCGGACTGGCAAACACCTCGGCGCCCCAGGTGTGCATCATGGAACGCCGGAAGGGCTTCTGCTGGTAGCTCACCTTCACCATGTAGACCCGCACATCAATACCAAACATCTGCCCGGCCAGCGCCAGCGCCGAACCCCACTGGCCGGCACCCGTCTCGGTTGACAGCCGTTTGATGCCGGCCTGCTTGTTGTACCAGGCCTGGGCAACGGCCGTGTTGGGCTTGTGTGAACCCGCCGGGCTCACCCCCTCGTTCTTGTAGTAGATTCTGGCCGGTGTCCCGAGCGCCTGTTCCAGTCTGCGTGCCCGGTACAGCGGGCTTGGCCGCCACAGGCGATAGATCTCACGCACCGGCTCCGGAATCGGTATCCAGCGTTCCGTCGAAACCTCCTGGCCAATGAGTTCCATGGGAAAGATGGCCGCCAGCGCCTCGGGACCAATGGGCTGGCCATCCGGCCCGAGCGGCGGCGCGGGCGGATTGGGCATATCGGCAACGACGTTATACCAGTGTGTCGGGATCCCGGATTCTTCGAGTAAGATTTTTGTTTGAGACACGGACTCCCCCCTTGCTGGTGACAGTGACTGGATCTGAGTATGACGCAAGTCCAATTAATCAGAGCTCTCTTAGCGAAACAGGCCCGACATCCCCTGCCTTTGAAAATTTCCGTAGCTGTTGAAACGCGTATCGGACAGCGCGGCATTCGAGACCGCAGTGACCTGGTATTGCGTGCCATGCTCGATGTCCCGCACGGCTACCGGCACACCTTCCAGATCGGCCGCAAGCAATTCGATCTGCTCTGCCATGCCGCCCAGCAGGCCACTGGCAGTGCCCGCCATCTTGCGTGAAACTTTAACCAGCGCTTCAAGTGTGGCGAAATCATGGTTTGAGAGCTTGCCGCTGGCGGCTGTCGCCATGCAGACATCCGCAGCGAGGCGGCCATTCTTCATTATACCGATGGCCTGGCATCGCAGCCCGGCAATGGTAAGCATGCCGCGGTCAACAGTCCTGATGTCGGCCGGTCTCACTGGCCTTCCTGCAGCAGGTGCACCCGGTATCGCCCCCATGCGCTGCTCGATCATTTTGCGCTGTTCTGCCGGCAGCCCGGCAAGTATGTCCGCCATGTACGGCGCCATGGACTGCTTGATGTTCGCAGCCGTCTGCACCGTGGCCTCAAGTTCTGCCGCAGTCAGCTGTGTGTATTGTCGCTGTTGCGGCTCTACATAGGTAATGATCCCGGTCCCGCTGTCATAGAGCAGGTATTCACCCCTGTCATCACTGCTTACCCGGCCCTGGCCGTTCCTGACCTGTATTGTCGAATTCAGCCCGTCCGTACCCCGTACCTTCAGTGTGATATCTGCCTGTACCGGCATGGCCGCCAGCATGACTGATGCGGCCACCATACCGCCAATGATGCACCTTGAAATCATGGTTATCTCCTCCGTTGTCCCTGTTGCATTATGCCTGTACGGCGACCCGAAGGCCGTCTCGTGTATTTGTATACCCTGTAAAAACACTCTGCGTGCTGCGTGTCAGCTCTCCAGTGTCCGTCCATAAAGATCGGTTATTTCTCGCCCAGACGCGAAGTACGCCAGGACGAGACATTAAAATACCATTAAAACAATCTTTTATACCTTTGCGTGCCTTGCGCCTTGGCGAGAGTTTATCGTTTGCGGATGGGCGCTATCCAGTAACAACGAATCCTCTCTTTCAAAACCAACCCCGTTTTTCGGGCTGAGAAGAAACACCTTTTGTTCAAGCAGTTCTTCTCCGTAATGCGTGATAGTCGGGGACATGAAGAAATAAAGTTTGTTGTCCTTCCAGCAAGGTGTGCCTGCACACAGGAGTTCCTCAGGTGTTTTGGGAATGTCAACGGGTCCTATAACCGTCCCGTTGATGAAGTCATTTGATACAAACAAGTTGAAATAATTATCTTTTGTAAAAAAATACTCATGCCGGATTTTATTGTTATCAGATAACACGACCAGTAAAAGAATGCAGACAGCTACCGCTGTCAGTGCCGCATGGCATTGGCCAGCGGCCGGAACTGGAGGGTGTAGAACATTTCCAGGTAGCGTTGCGTCTCGGCCCGCTCCAGGTCGGTGACATAACGCCAGAAGCCGTACACCCGCGACAGGGTCATCAGGCGCTCGGCATAACCCTTCCAGGTATAGCGCTCGTTTACCCGCCGCAGGGCCCCTTGGGAAATACGCAGCCACTCCTTCGGGTCCTGCCGGCAGCGCGTGAAAAATTCCGCCATGCGCTGTGCCGCGGCGCTGCCATGATTGGGGTCGATATGAAAACCTGAAACGCCGTCCTCGATGATCTCCCGGGGGCCACCGAAACAGGTCGCAAAGATCGGCAGGCCGGTCCCCATCGCCTCTATGACGGTGAGGCCAAACGCCTCAAACAGTGCCGGCTGTGCAAAGGCACCCCCATGATCGGCAATCACGCGATACAGTTCGCCGGAAAAGGCCTTGTCCAGATACATGCCCAGCCATCTGACCTCGTCATCCAGCTTATATTCATCCATCAGGCGGTGCATGAGCTCGATCTGTTCCCGTTCCTCTGTGTCGCCTGCCTTTGCCGGGTCGATATGCCCGGCGACCACCAGCAGGCTCGCCTCGGCACGCAACTCGGGGCTCTCCGCGTACCATTTCACCAGGCCGGTGATGTTCTTGATCTGGTCCATGCGCGCCATGGTGAACAGGATGGGCCGCTCACGGTCCTTCAGTACACCACGGATATCCTCGCGGCTCTGGCGGCCAAACAGCAACTCCTGGAATTCCGCGTGCAGGTGGCTGAGCCGCTGCTCGGTCTCGGTCGCGGGGAAATAGACCTCCGGGTCTGCTCCCGGGGATACGATATTGAATTTTGGATCGAACACATCGATACCATGAACCACCCGGTACAGCCCCGGCATGGTATAGGCGCCATGTGCCTCGTACTGCCCCACGCTGTCCTCCGTCCCCGCGATTTCCTGGTAGGTGGAGGTAATGATGAAATCCGCCTTGTTCATCGCGATCAGATCCGCGGTAAACTGGCAGGAAAAGTGGTACTGCTCTTCGTTGTCCTTCCAGTAGAGGTCGGAATAGAGGTATTTCGTTTTTTCCAGTGCGTGCGCGATATTGCACTGCGTCACCCCGAGACGTTGTGACATGATCGACGCCACCAGGTTGCCGTCCGAGTAGTTGCCGATAATAAGGTCCGGGCGTCCACTGAGTTCGGCCAGCATCTCGCGCTCGGCATCGAGACTGAAGCGTTCCAGGTACGGCCAGACCTCGAACCTGGAAACCCAGTGTGGCAGCACCTCACCGGCAGCATTCATGAATGGGATACGCAGGATCCGTGCATTGCGCGTTCCGGTGATCGACTCGATGCGCACGTCACAGGAAGTCCCTTCAGCCTCGGGGATGAGACGTGTCACCACAAGGATCTGCGGTTCGATATCGAGGCCCTGATCTGCAAGGCGGTGGTGCATTTCCTGTTCCAGGGCGCGCACCTGGTCGAGAATATAGACCACCTGGCCCCCGGTATCCGGTCGCCCGAGTACATCCGACTGGCCAAACCAGCCGTGCGGGGACAGGATGGTGATGGAGAAGATCATCGGGATGCGCGCCAGGAATTTCTCCAGGTTGCCTGGCGAGGGCGCCTCGAGGATATCGAGCAACAGTTGCATGGTCTCGCGCATGCGCACCGCGTCGCGACCCCAGCCGGGTTCGAATCCCATGGTCCGCAGTTCGCTGCACACCACACCATAGTCGGCGGCGGGATCCACACCCGCCAGGTAATCATCGGCCGCACGCAGCGTGCTGCGCAGTCCCTGCACATCCTTGACGACTTCGTTCAGCATCAGCTGCTGTTCACGGTAACTGTGCACCCTGAGAAATTCCAGCAGCCGTTTGTCCCCTTTGCCGAGTTCCTCGAACATGTGACTGGACAACCGTCGGTTCAGAAACTCGACCCCGCGGCCAATGGAGCGTGTCTCGTGCATTCTCGGGAACTCGCGCGAGAACGGCTTCAGGTCGATCTCCAGTTCCCAGTTCCACTCATCCCTGTTTGTGTCTATCAAGCGCTCCTTGAAAGACAGGAACCGGCTGACACTCACACGTTCCATGCCCATGGTATCCAGATGCACCCGCATGTATTCCCAGCGGCCAACGCGAACCCGCAGTGCCAGGTAGATCCATGCGCTGTCGACCACTGCTTCCTGCACCCGGCAGAGTAATTTTTCCAGCGGGCTATCGCGCAGGCTGTCGCCGTCCGGCGACGCGCACAGCTCCGCAAGCGCATCCTGCACATCACTGCGCAACAGGAATGCCCGTTTCATGGACAGCAGGTAGTGCCATACCCGGTGAACCTGGTTTCGCTCCCGGTGTATGTAGCTGGCAAGCACATCGAGAAATGCATCGTCCAGTGTCATTACAATTTCCAGTCTTCATTGAATGGCTGGTAAAACCCGGGATCGTTGTGCGTTGCCCCGCGTATACCCGTTATGGCCGAGGCAAAGGCCTGGGCATGCTCCAGCATTTGCGGTACACCCCAGCCGCGCAGCAAGCCCAGCATTACAACACTGGTGAAGGCATCGCCTGCTCCCACCGTATCGGTGATCTCGCTGTGAGCCCGCGGCCTGACCATGAATTCCTCGCCGCCTGACGCCAGTACCACGGCACCTGCAGCCCCGCGGGTAACAATCAGCAGTTCGGTCCCGCAGCGCTGCTGCAGGTACTGCATTTGTGCCTGCAGTGTGTTTGCTTCCGGTACCAGCAGCGCCACTTCAGCTTCATTCAGCTTGACCCAGTCCGCGCCCTGCAGCAATGACATGACGGTTTCCCGCTGCCACCAGGGGGAACGCAGGTTGACATCAACCAGCCGTTGCAGGTGCCTCCCCTGCTGCAGCTGCTGCAATGCCTGCCTGGAGCCGGCATTACGGACTGCGAGACTGCCATGATAGAGCAGTGCACAGTCCGGCAACTGCGGGATGGCGGCGGGATCGATGAAGTCATAGGCCTGTTTGTCGACAATATCGAAGCCAGGCTCGCCGTTCTCGATGTGGACGTCGACGCTGCCGGTCGGGTGGGCGGAATCGAGCTGCAGCCCGGAGGTGTCCATCTCCCAGGCATGCATGGTGTCACGTATCGTGCGGCCGAGGGCATCATTCCCCGCCCGGGAAACAAACAGCGGCGCCATGCCAAAGGCCTGCAGGTGCCAGGCGACATTAAAGGGAGCGCCTCCAAGCACCACGCTGCCGTCGGGAAACCGGTCGAACAGGACTTCCCCGAATATCACCGGACGCTGGTCTGAAAAACCGGTCATTCTGCCAGGCCCGCCTGCACCTGCTCCAGCCATGCCTCTGTCTGTGGAATAAAATGCACGATACCCTCCAGCACCCCGGCGCTGTAGTTGCCATTCATGCCGAGCAGACCGCCACAGGCCAGGTAGAGCTGGCTGGAATGGCCCAGTGCATGGGCCTGCTGCCGCGCCGCCATACGAACATCCTCACTGGCATTGGCTACCAGTACTGACGGGATGGCACTTGCGAGCACCGGCAGGTTATTGCCGCTGTCACCGGCAAACACCGTGTCCCTGTATAAGAAACCGCACTGCTGCATGAGAAATTCCACGGCATTCAGCTTGTTGGCCCGCGATGGCAGCACGTCCAGCAAGCCGACACCGGCAGGCTCATCGACACTCCACACGAGACTGGCCTTGACATCATGCTTCACCAGACACTGCCGAACTTCATTGAGCAAGGCACCCTGGTCGGCATACAGCGGTACATAATAGCTCAACTTGTAAATATTCTGTTTTGACGTTTCCTGCAGCCGCAGCAGCTTGACGCCGGCCAGCAGTGCCCTGATACCCGCACGTGTCAGCCCGGCCCAGTCCGGTGCGATTTCATCCTGCCAGGCCTGTTGCAATTGCCAGTCATTCGCCGCCACCTCGAAAATCGTGGTGCCCACATCCCCAATGACATACTCAGGCCGCGGCAGGCGGTAATTGGCAATCGCCTGCTCCACCAGCCGCCGGTGCCTGCCGGTCACGTACACCAGCATCACTTCCGGGCGCGACACGAACCTGGCAAACATCTGCCGCGCACCAGGCGACTCGGGCTGCTGGCCATTGGGCAGCAAGGTGCGGTCGAGATCGGAACACAGCAGCAGACGGGTGCTCATGCCTCGCCTGCCTCGCAGCTGCGGAAGAACCGGTAGTGTTCAATCGCCTCGAGGATGCCTGCGGCATACGGCTGTTTTGCGAAATAGATGCGCTCCACATCCATCAGCGCCGAGAGTTCCTCGTGGTGGCGATTGGCGACGACGACCGCCATGGTAGTACCACGCATCATGTCCTCGTCGGCACCGGAACCGCCCGCCACCAGTATATGCTCCAGCGGGATCCCCCATTGGTGAGCGAACCAGCGCAGCGCAAAGCCCTTCGAGGCCCGCACGGGCACGATATCGAGAAACTGCCCAAAGGACATATACACCGAAACGGTCTGTTCATGCTGGTGCAGCAGGCTGTTGATTTCCTCCATGCCCGGGGCAAGGTTGGGGTCGATGTAGTAGCTAATCTTGAATTTGCTCTGTTCGGTCCTGGGCTGCAGCTTGATGCCCGGTAAATCCTCAAAAATTCGCATAACCGCCTTCCTGTTCCAGAGGTGGTCAATGTGCCGCACCCAGGCATCATCGGCAGTCAGGCGCGGGGCATAGTGAATTTCCGTACCCAGACTGGTGATCAGTACATCGGGCTGTGGAATACCGTATTGCTTCATCACGCGCAGCGCGGCGTCCAGCCGCCGCCCCGTAGCAATGCCAAAGGTTGCGCATTTGCGGTTCTCCAGCATCACCTTGACAAAGCTCGCCAGTGACTTCGGATCGGTCAGCAGGTTCTGGTCAAGATCGCTGAAGATTGCCCGGTCATGGTACAGCGACGGTGTGCGCATCAGTGGTGCGCGGACCGGGGGCTCGGCCCGGTTCACAGTGAAGCGCACGGCATCAAGGTAGCGCTCTACATGTGCGGGCCAGGAATAGTGGCGCCGCACTCCGGCCAGACCATTGTCTGCCAGTGTCTGCCAGGTCTTCTTATCACTGAGAATCTTCAGCAGGGCCTTCTCGATATCGGACTTGTCAAGCGGGTCAACCAGGTAACCGTTGTGGCAATTGCCGGTGATATCGCGCGGCCCGCCGTCTTCGGTCGCCACGATCGGGAGGTGGCTGGCAGCGGCCTCGATCAGGGTCAGTCCAAACGGTTCGGTCAACGCGGGGTTGGTGAACACACCACCGCTGGCAGACGCCAGGCGGTAGAGGGCCGGTACATCACCCTGCTGATGGTGTTTCGGATAGGCCACTTTGCCATACAGGTCGTACTGGTCAATGGTCAGCAGCAGGTCGGTCAGTATTTCCTGCGGCCCGCTGCCCATTTCACGGATATCATCCCGGGTACCGGCAACAATCACCAGGTTGGCGGCTCGCTGCAGCCCGGCGGACTCGCCATACACTTCCAGCAGGGTGCCCAGGTTCTTGCGCTTGTCCGGTCGCGACATCGCCAGGATAATCGGTTTGTCCGGGTGATTGAGGAAGCGCGCCAGTTCGAGCGACATTGGACTGTGCTGCTCACTGCCGTCTGGCGGGAAAAACAGATCCAGTTCAGTACCCGGGGCTATGACCGTCATCTGTTCGGGCAGGTAGTGCTTGTACAACCCGTATTGCTCCTCGATTTCCTGGTGGGTACTGGTGATCACCAGGTCCGCCGCACCCAGTACATCTTCCTCAACCTTGATGCGTCGGGAGATATTGTACCTGCGTTCGATTTCATCCCGATTCAGGCCGCTGGCCAGTAACCGCTGGCGCTTCACCCTCCCCAGCGAGTGGCCGGTATGCAGCAACGGGATTCCCAACTGGCTCGACAAGCGGATGCCGACATAACCGGCATCTGCATAATGACTGTGGATGATATCCGGCGTCAGCCGGTTCTCGCGGATGAAGCCCAGGGCATTGTCTGCGAAGGTGTCGAGGCAATCCCACAACTGCTCCTTTGGAAGGTAGGCATCTTCGCCGCAATCGATGCGGATTATGCTGACTTTATCGCTGAGGTGTTCTTGCCGGCGCGCATAATCCGGGCTGACCGCCGGGTCAATCACCCGCCGGGTCAGCAGGTCCACACGCGCTACATCGTCCCGCTCACCAAGGGTGCGGGCAAGTTCCACGACGTAGCGGGTCTGGCCACCGGTGTCATCATCACGACCCAGTTCCAGGTCATGCCCGCGGATCAGGCCATGAATACTGACCAGTACGAGGTGCAGCTTTCCATTTCTGCTGGACATGCCCGTCAGGGCCTATTACAGATTTTGTGTAATACAATCACCGGGCGATAATATAACAATAATAATCTTCTAAATCAAAATGATACAAATTACAGGCAAGAATGCCGGCAAGCCGGCACTGGACACCGAGTTGCTGGTGGACAATAAGGGCGTCGATCTATGAACCCTTCTCGTTGTCAAACGCCTTTTCTGTGATGGATTCATAGAGGTGCACTACGCTTGCACAAAATTTCTGCCATTCCGGGTGCCGGTCTATTAACGCCTTGCTCTGCTGGGCATCGTGTATAACCTTGTTCAGGAATTCAATATCCTCATCGCTGAGCCGCTCACCGCTGTCAGCTTTCTCCTTGAGTTCCTTGAGCCTTGGAAGCCTCTGTTTCTCGAATCTCTCGATAAGCGCCAGAATGACGCCATCTTCTTTAGACGGTTCAGTCATAGTACTCCCCTTGCAGATGTTGCCGAATCACATACTCTGAACAAACAGACACGGCGTGCGTTGCATTACTCTACAAGTAAGTAGTCGCGGCTACCAGAAAAAACGATGTCCCACTGAAAATCCAAAGATCACCGTTTGAATGGCCGATGACGTTGAAAACCCTGGCCTGCACCCATGAGTGATCACGGCCCCCGCAGGAACTGTAACTACTAACGGGGGGCAAGGTATGCCGACATCGCTTACCTTGCCCCCCATTGGTATAAAAGTTTAATCACACCACCCCCACACTGTCCCGCCCCTTCAAAGGGGACTGGGACGCAGGCCAGAATGTCGGGATACTTTCGTAGCCCTTAGTACATCTGTTTGTTGATGTCGAGCAACATGGTAGGCAAATCAACATCATCGACAAAAATATCATAGGCGCGTCGGGTAGAAAGTTGTCGACGATTGGACATAATTAAATTGCCCCGGTGGTTGATTGCAGGAAAGTCGGTGAACGCTCTATAGCGTCGGCGTTTAACCATTCTTCTTTCAATCATGCTTCTCTCCTCCTGGTTCTTACTCCGAATAAAATATTTGTAATAACAGGCAACTGATCCATGTCTTCGTCGCAGCGGGGAGTCGTCGAAGACCTGTTCACCGTGCTTAACCATCTTGCGTTCTTCCTTTTATGCGAAGCGACTGCTTGAGTGCGCGTCACAAGTCATATAATGCGAAGTATGGACGGCACTCTCAGTCAACACGTTTCGTATATGTTACAGGGGGTGCAACTGAGCAGCGCATGCGCTGCTCAGGCTATGGTGTTACTGACTTGCTGCCGGTTCTGCGGGCACTGGCGGTACAAGCGGTGCGCCATAAGGTGCATAGCCATAACCGGGATAAGCACCATAGCCATAACCTGGATAGCCGCCCCAGCCATAGCCATAGCCGGGATAACCGCCATAGCCATAACCACGACCATAGTAATCGCCATAACCACGGCCATAACCACGGCCACTGCCACGACCTCTGAAGTTCATGTAGAAACCGATATCACCGTCACCGAAGAAATCACCAAAGATATCGCTCCAGCCATCGCCCCAGCCATCGTTGTATCCACGGTTACCCCAGGGACCCCAGCCGCCCCAGGCATGGGCAGACGTGACCGGAAGGGCAACCAGGGCACCGAGTGCGGCGGTGGCCAGTGTGAGTTTAAATGTATTCATCAAGGGTTCCTCCTCTGCTTCAGAGTGTCTACTTATGACAAAATACTACAACGCATCAACAATAATTTGATTTAGATCAACTCAACGGCCCGCTCATCACCCCGGTTCAGGAACGAACATTATCGGGCGGGCGCACTTGCTCAGCAGACCTTCCTCCGTAAACTCCATCAGGGAGCCGCATATCAGGCCGTGTTTACGACACCCTGCAACAATCAGATCAATACCCAGCCGCTCGGATTCATTCAAAATCGTCTTGATTGTTGCGCCTTCGACCAGGAGGGCGCTGGCATCAACATCCCGATCCTGCAGACACTTCGCGAGATGCTGCAGAAACTCATGCTCATGGCGCAGTTCGGCAGCGGCCTCCCGGCGTAATACCTTGCTATCAACATTAAAGGGTTCCTGGCGCGAATGCGGGACAATGTGGAGAATCCACACCTTGCTCGAAAAGGCGCCTGCCAGTTCAATGGTTCGCGCCATTATGGGTGATGCGACAGTTATGGTTTCACAACTGTCGATTGCCACGAGTATATTTTTCACTGCCGGGTACCCCTTCGTTAACACGTCCGTCGCTGTGCATTAATTCGTGTCGAGTATAACACTCGTTCGCCCGGTCGCCCTGTTGAGTGGCGCCTTTAGTCAGTTACCGGCACCCTGAACCTGGCAGTCCGCCGGGTCCACGGCTGAAAACTTTTTCCTGAATATCCAGCGCAGGGGAACAACGGCACTACTCCCGACCCAGCGCAATACGCTGCTGAACAGCGTGTCCATCCGACCCCCGGCAGCGCTGTCATTGTCCTCGTTCTCGAACACCACACCGACTCCCTCGACTGCCGGATCCAGGTATCCCTGAAAACCGGCGTCGCCGATATGGGCATGAAACGGAAAACGTTGCAGCTTCCCCTCCCTTATCCGCACGGCTAGCGAAACCTCCTTAATATCCACCAGCTCAAGCAGAATATCCGCTATGGCCAGATCAACATCCGCATTGATGATCTCGACCTGCCTGGGTAGAACAGGCATGTCGATGGCGAATCCCCTGGCAGCCCCCTCATCAGAAACCCGGTTCACCAGGGAGACCAGCGCCTCAATGTCTGCTGGATCCAGCTGTTCGAAGTGCAGCACGGCATGCAACAAGGCTATTTGATCGTCTCCGGACCAGTCCAGTTCACCGTTGAGCCGTGTCCCGTCTGTCCTCACCTGGAGAAACTGCAGCCGCCCGAGGTCCTCGGCAAGGACCAGCTGGCCCCGCAGCGTGTAGGATGTCTCCGCACAGGGGGACACACCCAGCCAGGCAGACAGGTCGCCGATATGCTTGCCGTAAAGACCCACGTGCAGACGTGTTTCAGTATCCACGCGCGCAACTGCCAGCGGGCCACTGATATCCAGCACGGCACCGCCGCCCGTGGCAGTCAGCTTGATCGGCCAGGTCTCCTCCAGCAGCAGTGCCTCCAGCGTGCCCGCCGTCAACTCGACAGAAAAGGGCTCGTCAAGCAAGGACCCCCGTGCGCGCATTGTCAGCGCCTCCCCCGCGTGCAGGGTCAGTGCCAGTTCATCCACCGCGACATCAACCGGCCGATCACCGGCGGCATTGCCATAGGAAAGTCTGGCACCGTCCACTTGCAGCGCCAGCTCCAGCCTGTTCACAGTACCCGCCCCACCCCTGCCACGTACACTGGCCTTGAGTCCGACATGCTGGAAGCGCCCGTGGATACCTGGCGCCCCGGTCAGCGTTGCCAGCAGTTCGCCGGCCTTGGCATCGGTGGCGGAGAGCGCCAGTTCGAGCACGGCTTCTGCGTCCTGCCCGTTCACGCTCAGCTGACCGTGGAACGGCACATCGGCCATGCTGACAGTCAGGGGCACAATGACGGGCCTGTCGGCGGGCATCCCCCCGTCGCGGGTCGACTGATCGGTTGTGTCGCGTGCAGGCCCTGCACCGGCACCAAAGCGCAGCATGGCATCAAGCGCCGGCAGCTCCAGCTCCCCGGCTACAACCGGGCGGCCCTGCTTTGCAAACAGCGACACCCGCCCGGGCAGGGGCGTCTGCCCGAAGCGTGCCGCCAGGCTTGCAAATTTCGCTGGCCAGTCAAGCTGCAGTTCAAATGGCAGTGCAAATCCCTGCCGCGATACTTCCAGCTGAGCGTTGAATAACAGGCGGGTGTCCGCGAAGCCCACCCTGGCCCGCACCGGCCAGGGCCCGGCTGGCGCCAGCAGGTCCGCAAGCTGGCCGCCGGTCAGGTCAAGGCTGTATGGCTGTTGCTGAAAATGACCACGGAGCATCAACTCAAGCGGTTTCCCGGGCCGGGTATGAATGCTGAGTTCATCGAGGTCGGCCTGGTAAACCCGTGCCGCCTTGTCATCCCGGTAACTCAACGCGACCCGGCGCAGCACCAGCTCCTGCAATTCGGGCTGCTGCGCCAATAGCTCTGTACCGGTCGACAGCCACCGTTGATACACATCGGCGTTAGTCTCACCCGCTTCAGCCCGCTCCGCGCCACCTGCAGTACTCCACCTGGAGTCAAGGTCGATACTGGCATCCTCGACCAGCAGCCGCATACTGTGTGCCTCGCCCCGCAGCAGGGCAGCCGGCGCCAGCCGCACCGCGACCCGACCGGCCCGGAGCCGGCCGCCCTCTCCTGCCGGACTGGTGATGCGGATGTCGTGCGCTACGATGACAGGGGGCATGGCGGGCATCAGGGCCAGCGCCCCGTCAATGTGGACTTCCCTGCCAAGCGCACGGGATGCGGCTGCTTCGATCGGGTTCCGGAAGCCATCCAGCGGAATGGAAATACCCAGGCCCTGCACGACCAGCCAGGCAAGCAACACCGCTGCCAGCGCAACACCACAGGCCAGGGCTCCCCTGCGCGTGACGTGTCTTCGGCCCTGCTTCATCCTGCACCCCTGACCACTTCAAAAGCTGTCTATAAACTGCTGGCCAGCAGGATAACACCCCGGTTAGCCGTGCGATAACAAACGCATGCGTCCATCGACAGGGCCAGGCCATGTTGAGATTACCTTGCAGCTGGTTTACACATATACTCTTAAACCGGCTATAAATCACATTGACTAATATTCAATCAATGAAATCGGTTACTGCCAGACCTGCAAGCAACCAACTCGCGGTGCTGTTCAGCAGCGCCGCCATTCTGGCTATCAGCCTGTATATCCAGCAGGCTGTCAGCGGGACACAATATCTGACATTTGTCATCGGTGTGGGCCTGGGCATTACACTGTTACACGCGGCTTTTGGTTTTAGCGGTGGCTGGCGCCTCTTTATCCGCGAACGCATTGGCACCGGCATACGCGCACAACTGCTGTTGCTTGCCCTCACCTCGCTGCTGTTTTTTCCCCTGCTTGGCCAGGTTTTTCCATCGATACAGGCAAGCGCCGCACTGGCACCCGTCGGCACCTCGGTCATTGTCGGTGCATTCCTGTTCGGTATTGGCATGCAACTCGGTGGCGGCTGCGGCTCCGGTACGCTTTACACCATGGGCCAGGGACAGGTCGATATGCTTGTTACCCTGACGTTTTTCATCGTCGGCGCCACGCTCGGCTCGGCGCATCTGCACTGGTGGTTGTCCCTGCCGGGGTACGCGAGCTTCTCCGTGATCCAGCATTTCGGCTGGTGGCAGGCCCTGCTGGCACAGTCACTGCTGCTCGCCGCGCTGTATGCCTTGGTGCACCGCCTCGAACTCAGGCGCAACGGCCTCGTCAAGCCCGTTGAATGGCGGGTACCGCGGCAAGAACTTGCACAGCGCCTGCTGCATGGACAGTGGCCTCTGTGGTGGGGCGTTCTTGGCCTGGCCGGACTTAATCTTGCCACGCTGCTGGTCGCCGGTTATCCCTGGAGCATTACCTACGCATTCGGACTGTGGGGAGCCAAGATATGGTCCGCGATCGGCGGCGACCCCGGCAGCTGGGCCTACTGGAATACGGGCTACCCCAGGCTGTCACTCAACAGCAGCGTACTGTTTGACACGACCTCGGTGATGGATTTCGGCGTGATCCTCGGGGCCTTGCTGGCCGCTGCACTGGCCGGTAAATATGCCCCGGCGATGAAACTTGACGGTAAGCGCATCTTCACCGCCATGACCGGGGGGCTGTTACTGGGCTACGGTGCGCGGCTCGCCTTTGGCTGTAATATAGGCGCCCTGGTGGGCGGCATTTCAAGCGGCAGCCTGCACGGCTGGCTGTGGCTGGTGGCCGGTTTCTGCGGAGCCATTGCAGGTGTCTACCTGCGCATCTGGATGAAGATTGACAAACCATTGGGGGCCCCATCATGAAGCGCACACATAGCCGCATAATTATGGGCGCAACCCTTGGCGCTGCTGCCATAGCCGTTGTCGTGGACCACACCAGGCAACGCCTGCCGGAGCCGCACAAGCAGCTGGCCAGCCAGGAGGCGGTCATCATCATTGAAGAAGGCGAAGAAATTCCCACCCCGTCCGGCGAGTGCGGCACATCTGCCAGTCCCGGAAGACGGTCATCACCCTGCTCCCTGTGATGCCCGCTGCTCACATCGAAGCCGGTCGCCATGCATCGCAATGGTCCGGGCAGGTCTTTAGCTGCCTGCAGGAATTCGCCGCCCAAAGAACCAATGCCGTGTTGCTGACCCTTGCAGATGTCGACCGCCTTGAGAGCGGGCGCCGTTACCCTGAGCCCGGACTGGGCTTTGCCAATAATCGCTGGCGGACCTTTTACCACTGCCATGAAGCAGACGTACAACAACATCCGGATGAACATGGCCATTTCCACATCTTTACCGATATCGGCAATCAGACATGGACGCATGTGGCAGGCCTGGGTATCGATGCGTCAGGCCAGCCCCTGCAGTGGTTTGCAGTCAACCGCTGGGTTACCGATGGTCCCTGGCTGGAACGCACGGAATTCCTGCATCAGCTGGACACGACGAGCGATCGCGAAGACGATCCCCTGACAGGACGCTGGCTGTTTGCGTTACTGCAGCTGTACCGGTCAACGCTGTCAGACCTGCTGGCGCAGAGGGATGCACAGATTCAACTGCATGCAAAAGTGCAGGATCGGGCAGCGGTCCTTGAGGACCCTGCACTCTATACCCTTGCAGTACAACCGGTCGAATTGCAGTCGATGCTGGAAAACCATCTCCTGTATTGAGCGGATGATAAACCCGAAGTGCACAACATATAGCACCCCCGGATTAGCATCAATAACGGTAATCCTTATGCTCCTGCTTGTCAGTAACAGCGCGCGGGCGTTGCAGGTACCCGGCCCGCTGGTGGAAACCGACTGGCTTGATCAGCACCGGAACCAGGTCACCCTCCTTGATGTTCGCGAAGATATCGAAAGTTTTACGCGCCAGGCCGTTCTTGTGAGAAAACGGTTTACCGGCGACCTTAGAATTCGCCAGACAGGCGCGCATATCCCCGGTGCGGTGCTGGTTGATTTTCTCAATATCCGCTCCAGCAGAACGATCGACGACCGGGACATCAGGTACATGGTCCCGGAAAAAGAGGAATTCAGCCGGTTGATGCGGTCGTGGGGTGTAAACAGGGACGCTGCCATCGTGATCGTCTACCCGGGAATGAGCAACAGGGACATGACCCTTGCCACGCGTCTCTATTGGCAAATCAAGTACTTCGGACATGACAATGTCACCATCCTGAACGGTGGCACGGCACAGTGGTTACTGGAACAAAGACCTGCGAGCATCGAGGCACCTGAACCCGCACCCGGTGACTGGGTGGCGCGCGAGGAACGCGACAGCATCAAGGCAAGCAGTGACGATGTCACCCGGGCATTACAGGACAACAGCGCACAACTGGTGGACACGCGCAGCCTCGGTCTCTACCTGGGCGCATGGAAAAAATCATACGTGCGCAAAAAAGGCCACATTCCCGGCGCAAAGGTCTTCCCCGATGAATTACTCACCAGTGCCGAGCCCCCTGTTCGATTTACTGAACCGGAAGAAATCGGGCAAATAGCGAAGGAAATGGGCATAGACACCGGCACCAGACTGATCACCTATTGCAACAGTGGACGGCTTGCCTCGGGCAGCTGGTTTTATTTCAGCGAATTAATCGGGAATAAAAACGTCAAACTTTATGACGGCTCGATGCATCAATGGACACTGGAAAAACGCCCTGTAGTAAACATGAAAATGGAATGAATGGTCACATTCAGGGTGAAATGGCCCGCAGCTTCCCGGCATAGGTACGGGCTGCCGACTCATTCCCCATGTCGCGATGGAACGCCACCAGTGCATTCAGGATATCGACGTTATTCGGATGCGCAGTCTGTGCGCCCTGCAAAACCATGATGGCCTGTTGCGGTTTGCCAGTCGAATTCAGGGCGACGGCGTAGACATAGACATACTGCGCATTGTCCGGGTTCAGCGTCGCAGCCAGCCGGAGTTCTTCCACGGCCTCATCCGTATGCTTTTGCCGTATCAGGGAGAGCCCCAGCGCATAGTGGAGATCAGCGCTCTCCGGCATCACCCTGATTGCATCGCGCAACACGTTCCCGGCCTCGGCTTCCTTTCCCTGCGAGCGGTAGAGGTCCGCCAGGTTGACGTAGGCTGGCGAAAAGACCGGGTTGAGATCAACGGCCGTTTTGTACGCCGACACCGCCCTGTCGGGCTCACCCTGCACGGCATACAGGTTCCCCAGGCTCGTCTGCGCCTCGGGGCGCTCGGCCATGGCCTGCTGTGCCTCGGCATACTCCTGGAGCCGGTTATCCAGCAACGTCCGCTGTTCTGTCGTTAACCCGCCGGCCGGTATGGACGCCAGCACCCACGCCGCTTCTATGCGTACCGCGCGCACGGGATCGTCCAGGAGCGGGAATGCCAGTCGTACGCGCAGATCCGCTGGCGCATACTCCAGCGCCCGCACAGCGGCGGCACGTACCGCTGGATTCTCGTCCCGTAATCCCTCGGTAAGAACGTCAAGCGTCGCCGCGCTCAGATACGGTCCGACCATGGCAAGTGCGGTTGCGCGGGCAATGTCGGGGGTTTCCGCGTCCCGGATCAACTCCGCCAGGCTACTGCCGGCACCCGGCATTTCATGGCGCGCGGCGTACAAGGCCTGTGCGAACGACTGGAAGCCAGCCGGCACGTGGCCGTACCAGGTCCTGACCTGCCCGGCGGCCCACTCGGGTTCCTTGTCTGTATGACAGTTATTACAGGCATTGGGCGTACCGAGTTCCACCGAGAGATCCGGACGCGGGATGCGCATACTGTGATCATGACGGGGATCGACCACCATGTAGGTCTTCGGCGGCATGTGACACTCGGCGCAACTCGCCCCCTCCGAGCCCGGCTTGTGAAAGTGGTGGCTGGGTTGATCGTATTTTTCCGCCTGGTGACATTGCAGGCAGACGCCGTTGCCAGGGGCCCTCAGTTTCAGGCTGTGCGGCTCATGGCAATCGCTGCACGTCACACCGGCGTGATACATCTTGCTCTGCAGAAATGATCCGTAGACATAGACCTCATCTTCTATCTGGCCATCGGCGTAATACATGCCCTCGTCCAGAAGACTCGGGAGATAGTGATCCAGCAGTGGCTCGCCATGTACATAGTCACTGCTGATCGGGCTGCGCCGCGCATGGCAGCGCGCGCACATCCCGATTTCCTTTTCACCGCTGCGCACTTTATTGCGGGAGGCATTCCCGGTTTCCGGATTGAATGTCCACTGAACGTCCCTGCGCTCATCGAGCGAGATTGCCAGACCCTTGCTGGCTTCGAGCTTTTCCCAGCCTGCCTTGTGCCGGGCCCAGGCCACATGATCACCACCCGGCCCGTGGCATGCCTCGCAGGAAACATCGATCTCCGACCAGCTTGTCGAAAATGTCCTGGTGCCGGGGTCGTAATTCTTTTCCAGGTGAGTGGAATGACATTCGGCACACATACTGTTCCAGTTCTGGCTGGGTTTGGTCCAGTGCAGTTCGTCATCATGCACTATCTTTTCATCCGGATAGAGGTGGAACCAGCGCTGGCCGCCCTGCTCTTTTGAACGTGCATCCCAGGCCAGGCTGAGCGCCTGCATACGGCCACCGGGGAATTCAACCAGGTACTGCTGCAGGGGCTCAACACCAAAGGTGTAGCTGATCTCGAAGTCCTCAAGCTTGCCGTCCGCATTCTCCGTCCGCACCATGAACTTGCCGGCCTTCCTGAAAAATGAAGTCGTTACGCCGAAGTGGACCAGGCTGGCATTATTAAAATCACCGAGAACGGTTGTTTCCGTGGCTGGCTGCATCGCCAGGTCATGGGGGGAACCGGACCATTGGGAGGCCTGTTCCGCATGGCAGGTGGCGCACACGGGGCGTCCGGTATATTGGGCAGCTGTTGCACCTGCAGCAACGGATTCCAGGATGACAAACCCTGCGAGGAAGAAAAGGAGTTTCACATGCATAATAAAAGGGACCGGATACATTCTTCAGAAAACAGCCGGGGACCGTGGAATTGGTTAGAAATGTATCCGACCCCTCTTTTAATTTCCTACAGCGGAACTTCAAGGCCATCATAGGCGCACAATACTTCCAGTGCTGATTCCCTGCGCATCAACTCTTCGTATCGAATTGTATCAAGATGCATTTTCCGAATCGTATTATCACCAAAGATCGGTTCGTGATGGAACATCACCAGACGCCTGGCGCTCGCACGATGACACAGGTCAACTGCGACCACGTTACTGGAATGACCCCAGTCGGCTTTCATCGACATGGCATCGGCAAATGAATACATGGTGTCCATGATGACAAGATCAGCATTACGGAAGAATTCGACAAACCGTTGCATTGATTCCTGATCCCCAAGCTTGTGCTCGGCATCGGTGCTGTATACCACCGACTTTCCATTACAGAAAAATCGATAGCCGTAGGAGTCGTTGTCGTGATGCTGCCGTATCAACTCGACCCGGCACCCGGCAACATCCGCAACCTCTCCCGGTACCAGGGTGGTAAACTCGAAGCGGGCCTTCAGATAATCGAAAGGAACAGGAAAAGAGATTTTCTCCTGTTGTCGGCGCAGCGCCCGTTCGATCGTGTCATGGCCGCCAAAAATGCGGATAGTCACATCCGGGTCAAACGCAGGCACAAAGAATGGAAACCCCATGATATGGTCCCAGTGCAGATGGGACATGAAAATGTTATAGGTTTTTTTCCTCCCGACCCTGCTTCGCCGCATTGCATCCAGCCCGAATTCACGCAGGCCGGAACCCATATCACAGACAAGGAATTCATCACTGGTGCCGTCCAGTTCCACGCAGGAGCTTGCCCCGCCGTAGGTAGACCGGATCGGAAAATCGAGTTCATTATCGACAAAGCTTGCGACATCGGCAGCCGACTGGAAGTGCCGGCCATTCGCTGCCTGCAACGCAGCAATCAACTTGTCCCGCACTTCTCCGGACCGCATTGCGGTCGGCAGTGAACCCCTGGTTCCCCAGAATCTTACCAGCACGAAAAGAACCTCGCTGTACGTTTCATATCCGGGTAAAGGATTCCAGAGGCAAATCAGCCAGCCGAAGCAGCGGCCAGGGCGGACTCCAGGCTTTCGTGAATGGCAAGCAGTTGTTCAAATCCACTGATATGGAAGATTTCCTGCATGGTCTCATTCAGCCCCGTCACAAGAATTTTTACAGAAACCGGTTCAGCTTCCTTCACGGCCATCATCAGCGCCCTGAGCCCGATGCTGGTCATGTAATCCACGTTACGGAAATCAATGATCAGGCTGCCACCGGACCTTGAGGCCTCTTCAACCGCAGGGATAAGAAGGGACTCGAATTCACCGGCATTCTCATGGTCCACCGGCTCGCCCGGAGAGACGATGACATTTCCCTGCCTGAGGTCTTTGCTCCATTTCATGATCAGGTCGCTGTTATGTACATAATGTTGTCGCCCTGTTATGCAATTTGCCCCGCGTTTCCCGGCACGGATTCCTGAATAGCGCAAGTGGCCGGCCCAGTTTCCTACTTTGGGGGGAATACATGCTTGGTAATCCGAAAATGGTTTCTGTCAGCCTTGCGAGTATATTCCTGGTAATTCGTCAGTTCTCTGATCAGGTGTACCCCGAAGCCCCCCGGCTTCTTATTGTCGACCAGCGGCCCTGCAGTCGCTCTACCGGCCTCTTTCAGTGGATTAAAAGGTTTCCCCGAATCGATAAATTCCATATAAACCACTGCATGTTCCTGTTCTGCCTTTACTTCAATCGTATCCGAGGCCTCATCACAGCACCCGTGATGAACAATATTTATCAGGATCTCCTCCGTGACCACGAGTAGCGTGTTTCGCACGGTCTCAGGCAACGAACCATCCCGCAGGTAGCGGTCCAGTTCGTTACGAATCCTGGTCAGCTCGCTGAGCCGGGGTGACAACGTCAATCCGAGAGTAGCTGGTGCATTGCTCATCCGACGCTACAACCTGACAGGTCACCCGCAATTCTTATAGCAGAAAACGAAAATTACACCTGATCCCGAGCCAATACAAGGCATCCAGAAGCGGGGCACCCCCTGGTGACGCCGTCACCGCTGAGCTAGAGACCTGCCAGCAATAACCGGATCCATGCATGTTGCTGATCCTGATGTTCCAACTGTCCAGGACTCTGAACTTCACTGTATGAATCGAACCCGGGAGTTCACCTGGAATGTCTGCAAGTCAAGGCCTAAAGGTCCCGATTCGGTAAAAGGCCGCTTGTTGCACTATTGGCTTATTTATCCGGTGTATTGCGCGCCATTATGGAGTCAGTAAATCTGCGAGCTCTCTCAGCAGCTTCGCCCCATCACCACTCCATGCACTGCCATGCATACAGGCCAGCGTTGCTGGTGCTGTGGAGGCCAATCGTTCAAGCATTACGCGGGTGTTTTTAGTGTATGAGAAATAATCCATTCTTTGCCGGAAGTCTTCACTTGGTCCAAGAATGTCCGATTCTGTGATTGGCGGAAGATTCGCACCACCCTGTGTGAACAGATCGCCACATAGAAAAGTCCGGGTTGATTCCTCTGTCAGAAATCCACAGTCCCATGCATGCGGTATATGCGGGGCATCCAGCCAGCGCACGCGGTGTCTCCCCAGAGAAATCACCTCATCGTCTGCGAGGGCGCGGGGACTCCGGTCAGCAAGATCCTCGATCGATACCATGGCCGCAACCGTACCACAGAGAGGCATGGAATGCGGGGCCGCAGCAAGCCATTCGTTCAGCGAGCCGCACTCGTCTGCCTCCACATGGGAAAAGGCAATGTAACGCAGTTGCTCGACCGGCAGTACGCTCTTGACTGCTTCACGGACGAGAGGAAACATCTTTCTGGGTCCGGTATGAAATAACAGTGGCTCATCGTCAGCAATGAGATACTGGTTGAACGAAAAGCTGTTTCCATTTTCAAACACAACCGGTGTGTTGATGCGATAAATTCCGTCGGAAATTTCATGGACATTCGTCCCCGATTCACGATTTGTAACAGTCATGTCATTCTCCACATTATGAAGCCGGGATTAAACTCAAGTGTAGCCTACCGCTGGTCTAAAGATTCTTAATACCGGAAAGAGAGTGCCTTGGCCAGCACCTCAAACAGAGGCCGACTGCTCCCCGGCCCCGGCCTGAGGTTCGACGGCTGGCAGCTTTAACGACAGCACCGCGGCCGCCAGCACGAACCCCGCCGACCACCACAGACAACCGGTCAAGCCCTGAATTTGGTAAACCAGGCCCGAGAGAATGGTTCCGGCCAGACGCCCGCCGGCATTGGCCATGTAGTAGAAGCCCACGTTCATGGACACCTTGTCGAAGTCCGAATAGGCCAGGATCAGGTAGGAGTGCACCGCCGAGTTGATGGCGAATACCACCCCGAACAGCACCAGCCCGGAAACCAGCACCAGCGTCGGGTCGAACCCGTACTGCAGCGCCAGTGCCATGGCGGCCGGGAAGACCGCCAGGATAAAGGCCCATAGCCGTGCCGTCCCGCCACCGGGTCCCAGGCCGTGGTGACTGCGGTGGATCAGACGCGGAACACTGGCCTGGACGATGCCGTAGCCGATCACCCACAGCGCGATAAAGCCACCGACCTGGGTGAAGCTCCAGCCGAGCTCCGCATACAAAAACACGGGCAGTCCCACCACGAACCACACATCGCGCGAGCCGAACAGGAAAAAGCGCGCCGCGGACAGCCAGTTGATCGCCGGCGTATTGGAGAACACCTGGGTAAACTTCGGCTTTGCCTTCATCTTGCCGACGCCCCTGGGCAGCAGTACGGCGGTTACCCGCCAGCACCGCCAGGGCACCGCGGAAACCGATCCATTCCAGTAGTGCCGCACCGATGAAAAAGCCGCCACCCTTGAGGGCATTCTTGGAACCGGTCAATGCGGCTACCCAGCGGAACAGCTTCGACTCGCCGCCATTCCCGGCCAGCGTCTTGACGCTCGCCTTGGCCGACATCTTGTTCAGGTCCTTGGCGATACCCGACAACGCCTGGGCAGCCATGACATAGGGCACCGACAACCAGGCATCGGGCACGGTAAGCAGCAATAGCGCCGCCACCTGCAACCCCATACCGATATGCATGGTGAGATTCAGTCCGATGCGCGCCCCCAGCCAGCCACCGACCAGGTTGGTAACAATGCCGAAGAACTCGTAAAACAGGAACAGCATGGCCACCTCGAAGGGCGAATAGCCCAGCAGGTGGAAATACAGCACCACCAGCATGCGGATGGCACCGTCGGTAACGGTAAAGGCCCAGTAGCCACCCGTCACCACCAGGTAGTTGCGGGTCGCCGCTTCCACGCCCTACAGGTTTCCGGAAATCTTGCTGACGAGGTCCATCATCCGGTTCACATATCCCCATTCATTGTCATACCAGGCATAGACCTTCACCTGGGTGTGGTCGATCACCATCGTAGACAGCGCATCGACGATCGATGAGCGCGGGTCGTTCAGGTAATCCACCGATACCAGCGGGCGTTCCTCATAACCGAGGATGCCTTTCAGATCGCCCTCGGCCGCCGCCTTGAAATACCCGTTGACCTCGTCCACGGTTACCGGTCGGGCCGCCTCGAACACGAAATCGGTCAGCGAGGCGTTGAGCAGGGGCACGCGAACGGCGTGACCGTTCAGCTTGCCGCTGAGTTCCGGGAATATTCTGGTAATTGCTTTTGCGGACCCCGTGCTCGTGGGAATGAGGGACTGGCCGCAGGCCCTGGCCCGGCGCAGGTCCTTGTGACCCTTGTCAACGATGGTCTGGGTGTTGGTGATATCGTGAATGGTGGTCATGCAACCGTGCACGATACCGATGCGCTCATGCATCACCTTGACCACCGGTGCCAGACAGTTGGTGGTGCAGGAGGCCGCAGTAACCAGGTGGTGCCTGGCCGGATCGTACAGGTGATCGTTAATCCCGTAGACGATATTGAGCGCGCCCTCGGTCGGTGCCGCTACGATGACCTTCTTCACGCCCTGGTCAAAGTAACGCTGCAGGGTTTCCGGCCGCTTGTGGTGCCTGCCCGTGGCCTCGATCACGATGTCGCAGTCTGACCAGTCGGTCTCGTCAATAGCCGGGTTGCGGCTGCAGGCTATACGCCGTCCACCGACAATCATCGTTTCACCCTCGGCTACACAATCCTCGTCCCAGGTGCCATGCACCGAGTCGAATTTCAGCAGGTGCGCGGAGCCTGCTGCATCTGTCGCGATCTCGTTGACCCTGACGATCGTCAGTCCTTCGCTTCCCCAGCCGGCACGCAGACCCAGCCGGCCCATGCGCCCAAAACCATTGATACCTACACGCACAGACATTCCGGTTATCTCCTTATTGATATCGATCAGGGTTATTCACGCGCAGCAGGTACTCTCAGGCCGGTTCGGCATATCCGTGAGTGCCTGAAGGTCCTCGTTAAAGGGGGATTGTGTGATCACCTCCCCGGACGTTGTCATGAGGACAGCGCGCGTCCATGCCGGAAAATCGGGATTGAGTCGGTAATAGATCCACTGGCCCTGACGCCGGTCCAGAACCACGCCGAGATCACGCAATTGCGCCAGATGCCGGGATATCTTCGGCTGGATCTCATCCAGTGCGTAGGCCAGTTCGCAGACGCAGAGTTCCCCCTCGGTACTCAGCAGCACCAGCATGCGCAGGCGAGTGAGGTCGCTCAGGGCTTTGAAGAATTGATCAGGTTCCATGCTAAAGCTGGTTTTAAAGTGGGAGCATATATGCTACAGCATATATACGTTTTCTGGCATGCGTTGTAACCGTGTATTCTCATTAGTACGTCCCTGTACAGCAGCCAGTTCCCGCAGGAAGAAGGGAATCATTTTTATCCTGGTACATGACAATCCGCCGTTAAGCGGAACTTCGAATAGCGCCCTGCTCTGAATTTTTCACTGCCATCACTCAGACTACAGCCCCGGCTCTCCTCTTCTCCCCATCCTGGCTGATGAGATAGTCCTCATAATTTCCACTGAAGTCGACAACACCCTCAGGCGTCAACTCGATGACACGCGTCGCCAGAGAGGACACGAATTCACGGTCGTGACTGACAAAGATCAAGGTGCCCGGATAATTTTCAAGCGCCGTGTTGAGTGATTCGATCGACTCCATGTCCAGGTGATTGGTCGGCTCGTCCATGACCATGATATTCGGTCGCTGCAGGATTAACTTTCCAAACAGCATGCGCCCCTGCTCGCCACCGGAAATAACCTTGACCGGTTTTTTGATTTCATCCTGTGAAAACAGCAGGCGTCCCAGCGTACCGCGTATCACCTGTTCATCATCGCCTTCCTTCTTCCAGTGGTCCATCCAGTCATACACGGACATATCCGTCGCAAAATCGGATGCATGATCCTGGGCATAGTAGCCGACGTTTGCGTTTTCAGACCATTTGACCGTGCCGCCATCCAGCGCCAGATCACCGACCAGACAACGCAGCAAGGTCGTCTTGCCGATACCGTTAGGACCGATAATGGCAACGCGTTCACCGACCTCAATCGTCATGTCGAGATCCTGGAACAGGGGTGTTTTCTCAAAACCCTTGCTCAAACCCTCCACTTCCAGCGCCAGGCGATACAACTTCTTGTCCTGCTCGAAACGCAAATAGGGGTTCTGCCGGCTCGACGGCTTGATATCCTCGAGTTTAATCTTCTCAATTTGCCTGGCACGCGACGTGGCCTGCCTGGCCTTGGAGGCGTTGGCGGAAAACCGGCTGACGAATGTCTGCAACTCGGCGATCTGTGATTTTTTCCTGGCATTATCGGCATACATGCGTTCGCGCACCGTGGAAGAGGCCGTCATGTATTCGTCGTAGTTACCCGGATACACGCGCAGTTCACCGTAATCCAGGTCGGCCATGTGTGTGCAGACACTGTTCAGAAAGTGCCGGTCATGCGAAATAATGATCATGGTGCTTTTGCGTTCGTTGAGCACCTCTTCAAGCCAGCGAATGGTATTGATATCGAGGTTGTTGGTCGGCTCGTCAAGCAACATGATGTCCGGGTCTGCAAACAGGGCCTGGGCAAGCAATACCCGCAGCTTCCAGCCGGGTGCCACGGCACTCATCGGACCGTTATGCTGTTCGAGCGGAATATCCAGACCCAGCAGCAATTCACCGGCACGCGCCTCAGCCGTGTAACCATCCATTTCGGCGAACTCGATTTCCAGTTCCGCCACTTTCATGCCGTCTTCCTCGCTCATCTCGGCGAGGGAGTAAATACGATCGCGCTCCCGTTTCACTTCCGACAGCCGGGAATGCCCCATGATCACGGTATCCAGCACCGTCTCGTCCTCGAATGCAAACTGGTCCTGACGCAGCTTGCCGATGCGCTCATCGGCATCGACCATGACCGTACCCGATGTCGGCTCCAGGTCGTTGCCAAGAATTTTCATGAAGGTCGATTTGCCGCAGCCGTTGGCACCGATCAGCCCGTAGCGGTTGCCACCGCTGAACTTGACCGAAATATTTTCAAACAGGGGCTTGGCCCCAAACTGCATTGTGATATTAGCTGTAGAAATCAAGATGCTGCTCCAGAATGTATGTTTAGATCGGCCTGGCACACCCGCAGCACCCGGCGAACCTTAGAGTTCGAACCAATCCCGCATGCTTGCCGGGAAAAGCAAAGGGGGTCAGCTGGACCCCCTTCTTTTACGATGAGATGAGGACCCACATGTCAAGGGCCTCGCTTTACGTGGGCGGATTATATCCCAAGCGGCTGTGGGAGGTGTCATGAGCGTTTGATTTTCCGTGGCAAAAGGTGCACCGGGGAACTTACTCGCCCCCGCAATCTATGACTGGTCGCACAAACCCTTGATTCTTAGCATGAACTATACTACATAACCAGCTGTTATCTCTAACTTACTTGATTATTATGTGGCCCACAAAACTACTACCCAACCGCATCTTACGTGGAACCCGCCGGGCCGGACCCTGAAGATTTACCGGAGACGACCCGTGACTTTCTGTGTATATCTTACATATTCCATCATATGGCAGACGTATATAAACCAACACTGAATACCGCCAAAATAATGCCGATGATGCCCATAATGATTGTACTCACATGATTATTGAGCCAACCCCGGATTACCCAGTAAATTTCCAAAATAATAAATCCAACCGCCACCCCGTAGGCGATATAAAGCTCCCTGGGTTCTATACCCGATAAAATGATGTAGGCAATATAAAAGACAAACGCGAGCCCGATAGGAGGCAATGAAGATATCCAGTCCTTTATATCTTCAGGCCACAAGTGGGCCGAGAACTGTCTGTAAAGCCTGTTGCCGTCTATCATTGCCCCCCCCCAATAAACAGAACAAATCAATTATAGCAAACGGAGGTTCCTTTACTTAATTGGACTCGCTCACACAACTACGGCTACCCAACCGCATCTTACATGGCGCCCGCCGGACCCGGACCTGAGGATCGAGCAGAGACGGTCCGTGACTTTCTGCAGGCGTTCAGACATAACAGGAAGGGCACGGACACAGCCAGCAGGAACCAGGGCAGATGGTCCTCCTCCCAGGTAAAGAAGGAATTAAGGGTCACGGTTACAAACACCGCGCCGATTATGGCCGCAAAGAATGCATCACGGCAGCCGAAGGTCGTCACCCTTCTGGAATCATGCATGGGAAAGAACCTGCTGTCCCATGTTTTCAGCACCGCACCCAGGATCAGAATTGTCAAAATACCGGAAACAAGCAGTATGACGGCGATCAGGGTTCCGACTGTGTTATACGGAACCAGCGGCGCCGCCAGCAACGGGAGGAACCCGACGGCCACCACGAGCATGTTACGCAGGATGGCGCGAACAGGCTCCGAGAACATGAGTTCCAGTGCCCGTTGCCAGGAACCGGTCTGGCTTACCAGGTGACGCATGCGCACCAGGAAGTGAATGGTAAAGTCCACCGCTAGTCCGATCGACAATGATGACAACACCGCCACCGGCATGTCGTAGGGTTTCCCCACCAGACCAAGCACCCCGTAGATAACCAGCATGGTGCAGGTCAGCGGAACCATGGCCAGCAGCCCCCACAAGGTGGAACGCAACAGGATCACCATCAGGAGCAGTACGGCGAGATAGCCGCTGGCGATGGAATTCATCATCCCTGAAACCATCTTTCCCTGCCAGACGACGTTGATATAGTTCAGGCCAAACCAGCCCGGCGTCAGGGCAACCGGCGGCGGGTTGTCTTTCATATAGGCCTCGACCGCCTTCACCACCCGCGACATGTCCACGTTATCGCCGCTGTTGAGCATCACCCAGATCGATGCCTTGCGGTAGTCGGGTGTAACGAAACGCCACAGGTCCTGTGGCCGGTGTCCGCTCTGCATGGTCAGGTATGTCTGGGCGACACCCTGGGAGGTTTCCGGGATACGGTAGTCCTCGCTCTGCCCGCCCAGCAGTTCCCGGTAGACAGTTTTGGAGAAATCGGCGACGGAAATCGACTTACCCACGATGCCGGTAGTGGCGAGAACATCCTGAAGATCGCTGATATAAGCAAGGACTTCGGGATTCTTGAAGTACTGGCGCCCCTGCCGTGCTGTTTCAATCGCTGCCAGCACCTCCTCCCAGAACGCGATATCCTCCTCCGGTCCCGTATCGATTGCATCTTCCGCCATGGACTCCAGTCTATCCAGCAGCTCATCTGCCGCATATCTGCCCTGCTGAACCTCCCGGGCCTGCTTCATAAAACTCCCGACACGGGCGCGGAATTCAGGATGACTGCCGGAAAAGCCATCCAGCGTGATCTGCATCCGGTCAAGGATTGCGGCCGGTTCGTTTTCCGAGTCCGTAGCCTCCAGTGCGAGGTAGGCCATGTAGGTCCCGGCAAAGTGCTCGTTCAGCACCTCGTCGGCCACGCGAATCGGGTGCTCATCAGCGAACCAGCGCACGGGATTGTCATTCACCACAATGCGCTGCACCCCGAACAGGCAAATCAGAACCATGATCAGCGTCAGGACGAGAATACCCCTGGAACGGTGCTGGGTGAAAACCCGCGTGCGCTGCAGCCACCCGCCTGCGCTGCCGGCCGGACCGGTCTTGCCGTTTGCGTCGGCGGCGGTGACCAGGAAATCGAATTTCCCCTTCGGTATAAGCATGATATAGGCGGGAATAAAACTGATGGTGAGCAGAAATGCCAGCACCACGCCGATACTGACAAAGATCCCGAACACCTGCACCGGCGGGATGGGAACCAGTGACAGCGAGGCGAATCCGATTGCCGTGGTAACCGATGTATAAAGCATGGGCGTGAACAGTTCGCGCATGACATGGTCCATGGTCAAACGACGGTCCCTGATGCGCGGATAGTAATCAAAAAACTCTGAAAGTATGTGTATCGAATCCAGTACCGCAATCGGCATGACAAAGATCGGAATCATCGAACTCATGATGTGCAGCGTATGGCCCGTCACAATGAGCAGGCCCATGGTGCACAGCACCGACACCATGGCGACCAGCATCGATGACATCACCAGCGTCAGGTTGCGAAAGAAAAAATACATCAGGAGAAAGATCACCAGCATCGCCACCGGCGCCGAGATCGCCATCTGGATGAACATCTCGACCCCGAAGGAGTCCTCGGCCACCGGAAGGCCCGTGATAAAGTACTGCTCGTCACCTTCCTGCCCGGCGATGTATTCCTTCAGCGCCTGGTAGACCCTGAAGCTGATGTCTTTTGAGGTCAGCGGGAGGTACAGGCTGACGGCCCTGCCGTCTTCGGAAATCAGGGTCCCGTCCATGGTGGGATAGCGTTTCAGCTTCCTGTATACCTCCATGGCCTCGGCATCACTGGCCGGGGGCTCTGACATCAGCCATGAGAATTTCACCGTACCCGGGCCGGCCTGTTCAACAACATCCATGCTTGAGGGCGTCATCATGTCCGCCGCCAGCACTCCGCGCATTTCCCCGGGATTCTTCTCATCCTCCCATGTGAGGGTCCTGGCAAACTTGCTCAACTCGAAGACCTTGCCCAGCGAGGCGGCATTGAAAACGCCATCCGGATGTTTGTCATTGACCACGCCGACGACCATGAGGTCATGCAGGGTCATTTCCTTCTTCATACGGTTGTGAAACACGCGCGAGGCTTCATCGCCGGACAGCATGTTTTCAGGATCGGTATCCACGACCAGCGGGTGAAGAAAGGGAAACGAGGACGGGAACAGGGTCGGCAACGCCGCCGCAAGGATCAGCGCCAGGGTGACCATGCCCGTTATCCAGTTGACCTTCCTGGGCCGGTTCATGGCCAGGGTCGGGATTGTGAGGTAGGCTTCCCTGCCGTAAAAGAAAGGCAGGACTGTATTCAGCCAGCCGCTTTCCGGAAGACTGAACGAGATGCCCGGATAGCGCCGCAGCAGGCGGCGAAACCGCTTCCTCTCCAGGACCAGCACCTCCGCTGCGTCTTCGAAAACCACCGAGTACTCGTGATTCAACCGGTTCAGCAGTCCGCGGGCACCGGCATGTGAGCCCGGGCGCATGTACCCGGAGGTGATTTCGTTGCCTTCCGGCCCGCTGGAAAACGTCCTGGCATTCCCCTTGAGGATCAGATACATCGCGTCCTCTGCATCCCCTTCACTGACCAGCGTCTCGCCGGCCTGGTACTCTTTCAGTGTCAGCTCTTCACGGATCTTGAGCAGGGCTTCATCATCGAGCTTGTGAAAAACAGGTACGCCCTGCAACATCCGCAGGGTGCGCAGCCTGTCAAGCAATGCCGAGAAGGCTGGATTGCGCTCCAGCAGGTTAAAAAAGTCGGCCTTGCCCAATTCGTAAATCCGGGCATCCGTGATCGCCTTGATGGTGGCAATCCGCGGAATGCCCTCAAGCAGGCCGATTTCACCGAACAGTTCACCGGGGCCCAGGACCTTGAGTACCTTTTCCTGCCGGTCACTGGAGAGTCTTGTGGCGGTCAGTTCACCCGACCTGATGAAATAAAATGTTTCCGCAAGGCTTCCTTCCCTGAAGATGGTGTCCCCGGCGTGAAACTGCTTCAATGTGAAGCTGTCCCTGAATTCCACGTACTGCTCGGGGGTCAGATCGTATTTCTCAAAAATACCTTCGAGTTCCATTTCCATAATCCACCCCTTGTGCGGTGCTGGCACATGCAGGCTACGCCGTACGCACCGTCACCCTGCAGGTAATTTTATCAGTGGTGCGCAGGGTACATTCTGCGCATAAGGGTTTTCACGATCCAATCAGGGATCACTAGCTCCCAAAGCCATAGCGAATGGCTGTATAGACGTTCGAATTCTTCTCAAGCTGCCCGAAAAAAGTGTGATCTTCATCCCCGTAAAACAGGTTCAGCCCGCCGGACAGCGACCAGTTGTCGTCCAGCTTGTAGCTGGCACCGGCACGCAGGTAGCCATCCTCATCGGACGGTGAATAATAATTGAATAACGAAAGCATCAGATTCTGCTGCAGCGCAAGCCAGGTAAGGCGGACGGTCACGACTTGCCGGTTGTGTTCACGCTCCGGAGTACCCGCGGGCAGGCTCTCCTGGTAGCGGTCATAGTCCTGCATGCGCTCCAGGTAATACTGCAGGCCCAGTGTCGTTTCCCGGGCAATCTCCTGCTCATACCCCGCCAGAAAACGCAGTTCGCTGTTGGCGATATAGGGATTCCTGCCGCTTGAATCGTCACCGGAATGGTAATAGCCAAGCTCGGTGTATCCGATCCCCGGCCCGAGGTTGCCCCGAACACTCAGCCCCAGGACATCGAGATCCGGGAAGATCGCCTGCCCGGTTATCGGGTCGCTGCCCATTGGGCCTTTCCAGAATCCCGTGTAGCCATAGGCTGCCAGCTCGTATCCGCGCAAGTTGGTGTGCAGCCGTACCGCAACCTCGTCGTCGCCAAACCAGTCGTCGGGCACCCGGGTATTCAGGACGTTATTCCTCCCCGTGATGGTCCCCGTCGCGGGATTGTAAAAGGATATCCGGCTGCCATCGATATAGCGGTTCGCATCGAAACGCGGCGTATAGACGAGATCCAGGCTGACCGCATCGGAAAACACCGACAGCTTGACAGCATCCGAGGGGGCCTTGAGATACTCCTCATCCCGGCCAATGAAAAACGACCTGAAGTCCTTGGGAAACAGGTCATTGATGAACAGCAGGTCACCCGTCCCCCAGGTCAGCACCTGGCGGCCGACCTTGAGATCGACCCTGTCTGCCGGACGGTAGAACAGCCATGCCTCCCTGAGGTCGAAATTGCCAGCACCGGTCTCCAGTTTGACAGCGTGCGAATCCGCGATATCGTCATACAGCAGGTCGCCGGTCAGCTTCAGGTTGAGCGTGTCTCCAGGACGCTCGATGCTGAACTGGAACCTGCTTTCCAGCAGTGATGTTTGCCGTTCATACGGATCATTCCGGGTCCGGGTCCCGGCACGTGCCTCCCAGAAACCGCTCACATCGATTTGCGTACCGGAAGGGGCGGTTGATACATTGGCAGGGGGCGATACCCCGGCTCCAAGGCCCGCGGGCAGCGAAGGTGCATCTGAAGTGGATGACTCCCCTGCCCCGAGGCCTGCGGGCAGCGAAGGGGTGTCGCCCGCGAAAGCTGCAGACAACGAACACAGGACAGCAAGGATCAGCAGAATTCCGGATGACTGAAAAGACATCTATCGAAGCAGGTCTTGTGGTGGATTACGCAAATACCGCTCCGTGAAAATGTCCTCAGGCAAGTCCCTGTCATACTTGATGCGGGTGAATTCCATCGTGCTTTCCTGCTTCAGTGCCAGATCCTGCATGCGCGACCGGGTGACCGTCGGATAACCCTGTATGGTCTCAACCGCAAGTGCCTCGTAGACGCGATATTTTTTTCCCCGCTTGTCCAGGTATTCCACCTTGACGGGCAGAAATGTCTGCCGGTGAATCCACATGGTAAATTCGGAGAATTCAACCGTATCCGGCTGTTTGGGCGTGTTCTTCAACACGTAGTAGTCGTTCGTCGTCTCGAACAGCTGGTGGGTGTCGGCGTTCACATCACGCCCCGAGATGTCTTCGTAAAGAAAATCCGACCCCAGGAAACTGGTGCGCTTGTCGCTGGCGGCGATGCGCTTGGCCAGGTCCAGCCCGGGCAGATACAGCCAGCGGTCATCGTCACCACCGGGATGCTTCCAGACCAGCAATACGGTGTTCTTCAGGTCGGAGGGGTAATTGATATGCAGATAGTATTTCTGGTCACCGGCAGGACCCTCGTCATTATGCCGGTCCGCCTGCTCATCCATGCGCAGAATGGTAAACTGGCGTTTGCGTTCCCGGCCCTGGCTATCCGTTATTGTCATCTTGACCCGGGCACTGCCATCCTTGCCCAGATAGTAGGACGTATGTTCCGTTTTACTGACGATCTCGTCGAGGGACGGCGTTGCGGCGTATAACTGGCAGGGTCCGCAGAGTTGCAGGAACAACAGGATAACAATGCCGCTGTAGAAATGTCTTGCCCCGGGTAAATAATTCGTAGTCACTCGCATCCCGCCCCCTGGTAATTGCTATTTCCCCGGCGCACAGTGTTTGCCGGGACTGCCGACAAGAAACACCGTAATTTACCGGGTAATGTTATCTGTATTGTTGAAGCAGATCAATAATGATCGCAGCGGCACCGGAAAGACCGTGGTGCATGACTGGCAGGTAACGCTGTTCATGGGTTAACGGCTGGATCAGTCCGACCCGGCCGTTTATTGCTTCAACATCAGATTGGTTACAGCCGGCTGTTTTAAACCGGACCCGGTCACCCTGCGCAGCGCTTACCCAACCAGAACTGCGCATCCTTCACAAGAAACCCGCGAGAGAGACATGCCTGCACCAAAGGCGCATTTGAGATTATCGAGATAACAATTATTGCAGCACAGGGAAATACACCATCCGCCGAGATACAGCGGGCGCCTGACCGGATAGTGAACGTGCAACAGAATCAAGTCAGCGTCGGGTAGTCGGTATAGCCCTTTTCATCGCCACCGTAAAACGTATCCGGGTCCGGTGTATTCAACACGGCATCCGTTTTGAAGCGTTGCACCAGGTCCGGGTTGGCAATAAACAGCTGGCCAAAGGACACCATGTCTGCATCGCCCCTGGCAATGGCGGCCTGGGCACGCGCCTTGTCATAACCGCGGTTGGCCATGTAGCAACCGTCGAAATTATCGCGGACCTGTCGATAGTCCAGTCTGCGTTCACCACTCATCATGTCCCCTTCCACCACATGCAGGTACCCCAGTCCCCTGCCGCTGAGTGCGCCGGCGACAAAGTTGAAGGTGGCCTGCGGGTCAGAATCACGAATGTCATTGAAGGAATTTTCCGGTGAGATACGAACACCCGCCCGTGAGGGCTCCCAGGTCTCCAGCACGGCAGACAGGACTTCCATTAACAGACGGGTACGATTTTCCAGCGAGCCTCCGTACTGGTCATCACGCCGGTTGCTGCCATCACGCAGGAACTGATCCAGCAAATAACCGTTGGCGGAGTGGACTTCCACACCATCAAAGCCGGCTTCCCTCGCACATTTTGCGGCCTGGCGATATTGATCCACAATGCCGGGGATCTCGTCTGTGCGCAGCGCCCTTGGTTCAACAAAGGGCTTCAACCCTTCAAAGGTAATCGCATCACCCGCGGGTCTGATGGCTGACGCGGAGACCGGCTGCTGCCTGCCCGGCAACAGGTCAGGGTGGGAGATACGACCGCAGTACCATAACTGCGCAAACATATGGCCACCTTGCGCATGAACCGCGTCAGTCACAGCGCGCCAGCCCTGCACCTGTTCCTTGCTGTGAATACCCGGTGTTGCCGGATAGCCGATACCCTCCGGCGATACCTGCGCGGCCTCGGAGATAATCAAGCCGGCACTGGAGCGTTGTGCATAGTAGGTCACGTTCATGGCCCGGGGCACATTGCCGGGCATGGCCGCCCTGTTGCGGGTGAGCGGCGCCATGATCATCCGGCTCGACAGTTTCAGAGCACCCAGGGTGATGGGCGAGAATACATCAATGTTCATCCTGTCTTCCGTACCGGTATTCATGCGGTTCTCTCCATTGCTGCCTGTTAGCCGGTGCCTGCAGAATGGCGCAACGATCGGTCGCCGTACCGCACTCAGCTATCCCGGATGACCTGCAACATATCCAGGGCGGTGACAATACCGATCAGCTTGTTGTCGCGGGTTACAAACACGCGGTGAATTCTTCCCTTGAGCATCGTCTCCGCAACCTCCTGTATACGGTCATCTTCATTCACCCTGAAAATCATGGGGGTCATGATGTCCCGTACCAGGGTCGGTGATTCATACCGGGTGTGGAATACCTTGATTTCTTCCCGGCTCATGTGACGTTCGAGCTCGTACAGGTAGACATCGTGGGCCGTGTCCGCACCCGAGGCGCTGTCCGCCACACTGCTCTGGCGCACGATGTCCGTCATGGACACCACGCCCACCAGTTCACCGTCCGCATCCGTAACGGGGGCCCCGGAGATGCTGTTGTCAATCAGGAACTCGGCCAGCATGTCCAGCGACCAGTCGGCTTCAGCGGCGAGCACCGTGCTGCACATCACGTCACTGACAGCTATTTTCCTGACATCTTCTTGTACATCACTCATCATGTTCTCCTCTATAGCCTGTCAATAGAAAACGGGCCGTATATCATACGGCTAAATATTTACTGATATCGACGAATTTCCACATTTATCCGGGAAAGTAAATTTTGCAGCTGCGCATTTCAAGCACGTCCCCGGGTGGAAAAAAACAGAGGCCGCCCGGAGTGTCGCAACAGTATCGGTCCGTGACAAAAACCTCCCTGTCAGTCGCAGCCAGAATAGCCCCTTCAGGCACTTTGAATAGTGCGTACCCGGAGAGTCTCCCCGGGCTTCGTACTCACCCAGCGGGCCGCCGTTGCTGCGCGGCGATGGTCCGCGTCCCCGGTCACTTCTCGGGTTCCCGACAACCTGATTCACAGCTTTAGATAATTCTCATAGATAATTGTTATTGTTTACTTATTTTCGGAATCTCCTGTTGCATTGTGCAGGGCCGGGTACAACCTGCCGTGCGGCTCAACCCGGCCAGTACTGCGTTTCAATGCCCTCGCCAAGGTCAGCCTCGATCAGACGGCGGCGCACCTCCAGTAACTGTTCGATAAGCTGCGGCTCGAAGCGCTCGTAGGCCTCGGCATCGGGGACGCGCTTGACCACCACGCCGAGCAGTTCGGTAATGGCATTGCCGATCGAGTTCTGGCTAATGGTGACGATCAGCTTGTCCTCGTCGTTGCGGTAGATGAGCTGCTTGAAGGCCGGCTGCCAGCGGATGGCATTGGCATAGGCGGCATTGACGATGCAGTTGTCGCGGACCTTCTTCGCCGTCTTCAGGAAATCATTATTGAACAACAGCACGTTCTCGACGTGCTCGGGGAAATACAGCTCATCCAGCATCGGCGCATTGCGCGTTGATACCTGGCTGAAGAAGGTCCGGTAGAAATCCATGAAGCCCTTCAGGATCTCGTCGTACTCGTTCCAGAAACCGACCTCCTCCAGGGCCGCCACTCCGCCCTGGACTTCCCAGCTCGGCAGGCCCTGCGGATAACCGGTCAACTCGATACGCGAGCCCGCCTCACCCACCGGCCAGAGGATCTCCAGGTTCAGCGCCCGGTCGAAGAACTCGCGGTAGACGTCGTGCATGTAGGCCTCGAACAGGCTGTGCTGGCCGCCGTCCGTGAGGTTCGGATTTTTCGGATCGGCCGGCTGCGCAGTGCGCAGCTCGTCCTTGTTGAACACGATAAAATGATTGTGCAGCATGCGAATACTCGGCACCCCGGGCGACGTCAGCGGCCAGGTCGCATCGAGACTGGCTTCGCCTGCCAGCAGCAGATGTGACTCCGGGTCCGGATAACGCTCCACCATGTAATCGATAATGATCTGGTTCATGCGGTTCCAGATCCGTTTCACATCGTCCGGCACCTGGGTGCGGCGCACCGGCCGGCCCAGAGGGTTGAGGATGCATTTCGAACTGTTGAAGATGATCGAGGTGTCGAACTCCCGGCTGTGGCCCAGCGCCTTGCGATACATCAGCAGGTTCTCCGGGTTAGTCAACAGCCCGTTGTTGTGCATCAGATCATCCAGGTTCTCGGTACTGTTGAAAAACTCGTTGGGCGCCATGGCCTCCGGCACATCCAGCGGGATGGGCCTGAACGGGGTGACGATCTCTCGTGGGCCGGACTGCATGCTGTTGCTCCTTGCTGCGACTCGGGGGGAGGGTTATTTATGCGGCTCGGCAATCCAGTCGAGACCGAACGGGTTGTGCGGATTAACCCCGTCCATGAAGGGCAGGTTCCGCTGTTCGTGGGTCAACTGGTAGACCAGGCCGATCCAGTTGCCGACGATTCCCTCGGCGGCATCGTGCCAGGTGTTGTCGATGCGCCCGGCAACCAGTTGCTCCGGAAACCCGGGGGGTGACTCGCCCGCGTCCCGCGCAGCAAACAGGCGCAGGCGGTACTCGTTGAGAATCGCCTGTTCGCGGGGCTTGAAGTAGTTTTCCGGGAACGGCGGGTAGTCACTGCGCTCGCCGGCACAAAATCGCTGCACCTCGCGTTTGTACTCCTTCAGCAGGGACACAGTGTCATACTCCGGGTGGCCCTGGAAATAGACGACGCGGAAACCATCCACGCTGACGGCAAGGTGCACCCCCGCCTCCGCACTCTCCACCAGCACGTGCAGGCCGGCCTCCCGGAACTGCGCGGCGCTGATGTTGTTGAAGCGTGAATGCGGCACGTCGAACTGCGTATTGACGTCGTTGACCAGCGGGTGCGTGGTCCGGATCACCCGGTGCGGGAACACACCCCAGCGCTTGGCGGGCAGCGCGGTCCGCTTCTGGCCGTGCTGAAACTGCATCGCCGCGTGCGTGGCGAGACAGGAACACAGCACCGAGGTCACATTCGCCTGCGCCCAGTCGAACACCGCGCGCAGCGGCCCCCAGAAGGGCTCCTGCGACAGGTCGGGATGGGAGACATTGGCCCCGGTAATAATCAGCGCATCCAGCCCCTCCGCGCAAATCTGCTCGAAGCTGTCGTAGTAGGCCTCGATGTGCGCCCGCGCCTTTTCCCCGCGCGGCAATTCCTGCAGCGTGAACGGGTGCATGTAGAACTGTGCGATGGGATTGCTCTCCCCCACCAGGCGGAAGAACTGGCGCTCGGTCGCGGCCAGTGCCGCATCCGGCATCATGTTCAGCACGCCGATGTGCAACTCGCGGATGGTCTGGTGCTGTGCCCTGCCCGGCTCGAGAATGGTCTGGCCTTCCTGGCGCAGGCGCTGAAAGGTCGGCAGCTCATTGTGAGCGACAATCGGCATACGTCAGTTACCACCCTGCGATTCATTCGCCCTGCGGGCAATGGCGCTCTCCAGCAGGTCGAGAAAGTCCTGCTCGTTGCGCACCGCCGCCACCTCGTGCGAGGTCACGGTGTAGCCGTGCGGACGGGCTATGGCCTCGTAGCGCGGCACGCGAGAATGGAACAGGCGCGGGAACACCCAGCTGCAGAAGTCATCCGGGACCACCTGCGCCGCGTACTCCAGCCCGTGCAGTCCGAGGTACTGTTGCAGCTGCTCCGCGAGAAATTCGGGACGGTAATACAGCGGCTTGGGACTGCTCTGGGCACGGCTGATCAGGGCCTCCTCCTCGGCCTTCTCCGTGACCCGGATGTAGAGAATCAGCGAATGCTTCACCAGCAGGTCGATCACGGACGGCTCGTCGAGTTCACACAGACTGCCACCCACGTCGTTGACGAACTTGCCGTAACCGTAGATCTCGTGCGCCTTGCGGATAAACTCGGGTACGTCCTGCATGGCCGCGATCTCTGCCTGGCGGTAGAGCGCCTGGCGCCGCGAAAACTCATCCAGCGGGACGCCGCCGAGCTCGGGATCGCCGAGCTTGCCGACAAAACTCAGCACCGGCCCCAGGTCGTGCACCTTGATGTTGTTGCGGATGTGGATCCAGTCGCGGCGCAGCAGGTCGCGCAGGAACGGCGTTTGCATCGCCTGCTGCTTGATCAGGTCCATGATCGGCTCGTCCAGGTAGCGGGTGCCGATACGGTAGTCGCCCGAGTAGTGAAACCAGTCATGGCGGCGCAGCAGCATCGACAGGTGGGTCTTGCCCACCCCGGACATTCCCAGCAGGGTGACGCTTTTGTTCTTCCAGGCACGGAACTCGTCAATGGTGAACTTCATGCTGCAGATCCCGGGATATAAACCAAAGGGGAAGTCTAACCGAAATGCCGTTCTGCGTCAGAGCCTGGTGGCACGCCCGCCGTCAGCCATCGGCACCCACCTTGCCTGCGCCGCACATACCGGTGGCATCCATCAGTATGAAGGATGAAGGATGAACAGGATTGTCCGGCCTTGCTTCCGGGTAAAGGACAGGGCTGGCCGCAGCCCTCGTGACAGGTCCGGTCAGCGCTGACCGGCAAGCGCTACCCGTATTGCGCCTTGTAGTTTTCCAGGATCTTGATGTAGTTGGCACGCTCGAAGGCGCCGGGATTGAGGCAGTTGACCTGGCTCATGGAGCCCTTCAGTTGTACCACGGAATCATACTGCCGTGCCTCCATCCAGTCCTGCAGGCCGTCCACCAGGGTGGAGAGGAAGCCGATGCCCTGCTGCAACATGCCGGAGGTGGTCATGACCGCATCCGCGCCGGCCAGCAGGTACTTGATCAGCTCGACCGGGCTGTGCACGCCGGTGGTGGCGGCGAGCGAGGCGTTGATGCGGCCGTGCAGCACCCCGATCCACAGCAGTGGCAGGCGAATCTCGGCGGGTGTGCTGAGTTTCAGGTCGGTGATGACTTCCATTTCGTCCAGGTCCATATCCGGCTGATAGAAGCGGTTGAACAACACCAGCGCATCGGCGCCGGCCTCATCGAATTGCCGCGCCATGTTGCCGGTGGCACTGAAGAAGGGGCTGAGTTTCATGGCAACCGGGACGGAGACCGCCGCCTTCACTGCCTTGAGGACCTCCAGGTAGCGCTGTTCGACCTCGCGCCCGTCCGTGTAAAGGCTGGCGGGAATGTGATAGGCATTCAGTTCGATGCCGCTGGCGCCGGCATCCTGCATCAGACGGGCGGTGTCCACCCAGCCTTCGTTGGTGATGCCGTTGAGGCTGCCGATAACCGGTATGTCCACCGCCTCGGTGGCACGGCGCAGCAGGCTCAGGTATTCGTCCGGTCCGGTCTCGTAGTCCTCGAATTCCGGAAAGTAGCTCAGGGACTCGGCGTAGCTCTCGCTGCCCGAGGTAATCAGGTGCTCGATGGCGGCGTTCTCGTGCTTGATCTGTTCCTCGAACAGCGAAAACATCACCACCGCCGCGGCGCCGGCATCCTCCATGCGTCTGAAGTTATCGAGCTTCTCGGACAAGGGTGAGGCGGAGGCGACAACCGGGTTCTTCAGTTCCAGTCCCATGTAAGTGGTGCGCAGGTCCATGGCGTTATCCTCTGTTATTCAGTTTCGCTCAGCTGCTGCCGCCCGCTGTACGGGTACACGTCGGTGAGGCCGCGCCGTTCCCTGCCATGAAAGCCGGCGCGCTCGTAGATACGCCATTTCTGGTTGACCTGTTCCTGCGCCTCGTTGATCAGGTTCTCTGCCTCTTCGGGATTGGTGCGGCTGAGCATCTTGTAGCGCAGTTCCTGATAGGCATAGTCCTTGAAGGCGATGCGCGGACCCTGCGAGTCGAGCACAAAGGGGTTTTCACCGGACTTGCTGACCTCCGGATTGTAGCGCATCAGCGGCCAGTAACCACTGGTCACGGCGCGGTGCTGCTGCAGCAGGCCGTGCTGCATGTTGATGCCATGTGCGATGCAGTGGCTGTAGGCCAGGATCAGGGACGGACCGGGATAGGCCTCCGCCTCGCGGAAGGCCAGCAGCGTCTGTTGCGGATTCGCACCCATCGCGACGCGCGCGACGTACACGTTGCCGTAGGAGATCGCCTGCAGGGCGATATCCTTCTTGGGAACGCGCTTGCCGCCGGCAGCAAATTTTGCCACCGCCGCCAATGGCGTGGACTTCGACATCTGCCCGCCGGTATTGGAATACACCTCGGTATCCAGCACCAGAATATTGATGTCGCGCCCCATGGAGAGCACATGATCGAGGCCCGCCGAGCCGATATCGTAGGCCCAGCCGTCACCACCGACCAGCCACACGCTGCGGCGCACCAGCTGATCGGACACCGACAGCAGATGCCGCGCCGCTTCCGAGTCCATGGCACGCAGTTTTTCTTCCAACCCGGCGACCAGCGCACACTGGGCGCGGATCTCGGACTCCGTGAGCTGCGGCGCCAGCAGGATTTCCTGCACCAGGCCCTCGCCCAGCTGCGGCGCCAGTTCCTTCAGCAGTCGCTCGGCGGTGGCCAGTTGTGCGTCCGAGGTGAGACGGAAGCCAAGCCCGAACTCGGCGTTGTCCTCGAACAACGAGTTGGACCAGGCCGGCCCCTTGCCCGCAGCGTTCTGGCTCCACGGTGTGGTCGGCAGGTTGCCGCCGTAAATGGATGAGCAGCCGGTGGCGTTGGCAACCACCAGCCGGTCGCCGAACAGCTGCGACAGCAGCTTCACGTAGGGCGTTTCACCACAGCCCGAGCAGGAGCCCGGGAATTCGAAGAGTGGCTGCAGGAACTGCACACCGCGTACTGTGGAAAAGTCCACCCGCTCGTGTTCGACGTACGGCAGGGTCTCGAAAAACTCGACATTGCCGCGCTCGACTTCCAGCAGCCCGGCCTTGGCCTGCATGTTGATCGCCTTGCGACCGCTTTCTTCCTTGCTCTTCGCCGGGCAGACCTCGACGCACAGCCCGCAGCCCGTGCAGTTGTCGAGGTAGACTTGCAGCGTGTAGCGCACCTCGGGGAGGCCGCGGGCGTCGATGGGCGCATGGCGAAAACCCGCGGGCGCCTGCTGCAGCCGCGACTGATCATAGAACTTGGCACGGATCACGCTGTGCGGGCAGACGAAGCTGCAATTGCCACACTGTATACAGAGGTCCGGCTCCCACGCGGGCACATACATGGAGATGTCGCGCCGTTCCCAGCGGGAGGTTGCGGTTGGGAAGGTACCATCCACGGGCAGGACGCTGACCGGCAGCTCATCCCCCTTGCCGGCGATCATCATGGCGGTGACCTCGCGCACGAAGGCCGGCGCCTCGGGAGGCACGGGCGCCAGCAGATCCAGGGTGCTGCTGATCTCGGCCGGAACCGTGACCTGGTGCAACTGTGCCAGGGTGTTGTCGACGGCCTCGAAATTGCGGCGAACCACCTCCTCGCCCTTCTTGCCGTAGGTCTTCTGGATGGCGGTCTTGATCTTGGCGATTGCGGCCTCTTTCGGCATGACGCCGGACAAGGCAAAGAAACAGGTCTGCATGACGGTGTTGATGCGGTTGCCCATACCACTGTCACGCGCCACCGTATAGGCATCAATGACGTGGAACTCCAGACGGCGCTCGATGATGGTCTGCTGAATGACGCGTGGCAGCCGGTCCCAGACGGCATCCGCACCATAGGTGCTGTTCAACAGAAAGGTGGCGCCGGGGGCAGCCTTTTCCAGCACATTGGTATTTTCCAGAAAATTGAACTGATGACACCCGATAAAATTGGCCGACTGCACCAGGTAACTGGAACGTATCGGCTCGGGACCGAAGCGCAGGTGTGAAATGGTCTGCGAACCGGATTTTTTGGAGTCGTAGACGAAATAGCCCTGGGCGTGGAAGGCCGGGTCCTCACCGATAATCTTGATGGTATTCTTGTTGGCGCCCACCGTGCCGTCGGCACCGAGACCATAGAACAGGGCGCGCACCACCTTGTCGGACTCGATCATGAAGTCCGGGTCATAGCTGAGGCTGGTGTGGCTGACGTCATCGTTGATGCCCACCGTGAAGCCGTTCTTTGGCCGCGGCCGGACAAGTTCGTCGAACACGGCCTTCACCATGGCCGGCGTGAATTCCTTGGAAGACAGGCCGTAGCGCCCGCCGATGATGCGCGGCATGACGGCAGTCGGCAGGGTGTCGTCGGCCGCCGCCTGGGCCAGCGTGGTCACGACATCCAGGTACAGGGGTTCGCCCGGAGCGCCCGGCTCCTTGGTGCGGTCCAGCACCGCGATGGCACGCGTGCTCGCGGGCAAGGCGGCCAGCAGGTGTTCGACGGAGAAGGGCCGGTACAGGTGCACCTGTATGACACCGACCGGCTCGTCATGCGCCTGCAACCAGTCCACCGTCTCGCGCACGGTATCCGCACCCGAGCCCATCAGGATAATGACCCGTTCCGCCTCGGGGTCGCCGTGGTACTCAAACAGCTGGTAGTGGCGGCCGGTGAGTTCGGCAAATTCACGCATCTTGCGTGCCACGATCTCCGGCGTGCGCGCATACCATGGGTTGACGGTCTCGCGGCCCTGGAAATAGACGTCCGGGTTCTGTGCCGTGCCGCGCATGAAGGGAATATCGGGTCCGAGGCCGCGCTGGCGGTGCGCCCGCACCAGGTCGTCGTCGATCATGGCGCGGATCTCGGCATCGCTGAGCAGGGTGATCTTGTTCACCTCGTGCGAGGTGCGGAAGCCGTCAAAGAAGTGGATAAAGGGGATGCGTGCCTCCAGCGTGCTGGCCTGCGCGATTAACGCCAGGTCGTGCGCCTCCTGCACCGAACCGGAGGACAGTTGCGCGAAGCCGGTGGCGCGCACCGCCATCACGTCCTGGTGGTCGCCGAAGATCGACAGGCCCTGTGACGCCAGCGAGCGCGCCGCGACGTGAAACACCGCGGCAGTGAGTTCGCCGGCGATCTTGTACATGTTCGGGATCATCAGCATCAGCCCCTGCGAGGCCGTAAAGGTCGTCGTCAGCGCCCCCGTCTGCAGGGCGCCGTGTGTCGCGCCCGCGGCGCCGCCCTCGCTTTGCATCTCGGCGATGATCAGTACATCGCCCCAGAGATTGGTCTTGCCCTCGTTGGCCCACTGGTCGGCCAGCTCACCCATGGTGGTAGAGGGCGTGATGGGATAGATCGCGCAGACCTCGTTGACACGATAGGCGACGTAGGCCGCGGCCTCGTTACCGTCGATGGTGGCTACTTGCCGGTTTTCCATGCATTGCTCCAGGGGCCGGCGTTCAGATGCCGGAGAAAACGATTGCGTGATTCACGACAGGCCTGCAGCCGGCTTCATGCGGGCTCGGGGACCATGTCGATGGCATGGCAGGGGCATTGCTGGAAGCAGATGCCGCAACCGGTGCACTTGTCGAAATTGACTTCATAACCCTTGTGCTTGCCGAGCTTTTTGATGGCGCGTTCCGGGCAGGCCCCGAAACAGCCGTCACACTCGTAGCAGTTACCGCAGGACAGACAACGCAGTGACTCGAACACGGCGTCGGGCTTATTCAGGCCATGCACCACCTCCTCAAAGCCCGACTGGCGCAGTAGCATGTCGATATTCTCCTGCGGCCGCTGCGCGGCGTCGGTGAAATACCAGACATGCAGCTTGTCGAAGCTGGCGAGCGGGTGTTTCACCGGCGGCACATAGACTTCGCCGCGCAGCCAGGCGTCGATGTTGCGGGCAGCCTTCTTGCCGTGACCGACGGCCACGGTAACGGTGCGTTCCGAGGGCACCATGTCGCCGCCGGCGAAAATGCCGGGGTGGCCGGTCATCATGTGCTTATCGACGATGACGGTGTCCCATTCGAACTCGATGCCCTCGATCGCCTGTAGCAGGCTGGCATCCGAATTCTGCCCCAATGCCAGGATCAGGGAATCGGCCTCCAGGGTTTCCAGCTTGCCGGTGCCGCGCGGGCGGCCATCCTCGCCGACCTCCATGACCTCGACGGTGAAGGTGGTGGCATCGATCTCCTTGATGGTGCGCAGCCAGTTGATCTTCACGCCTTCCTCAATGGCCTCGTCGGCCTCGAAGGAGTGGGCAGGCATGTGCTCGCGGTCGCGGCGATAAATGATCAGGGCCTCATCGGCGCCGAGGCGCTTGGCGACCCGTGCGGCATCCATGGCGGTATTGCCGCCGCCGTAGATTGCGACGCGGCGGCCGAGTTGCGGCGCCTCGCCGGCCTCGACGCTGGCAAGGAAACTCACCGCGTCCAGCATCTTGCCGGCGTCGCGCGCCGGAATGTCGATGTGCTTGCTGATGTGGGCGCCGATGGCAACGAACACGGCATCGAAGCTTCCTGCCTCACGCTCCGCCAGCAGGTCCTCGACCTTGTGGTTGAGAACGATATTGACTCCCATCTCCTCGATGCGACTGATCTCGGCATCGAGCACGTCCCGGGGCATGCGGTAGGCGGGAATGCCGAAGTGCATCATGCCACCCGCCATTGGCCCGGCCTCGCGGATCTCCACGCTGTGGCCGAGGCGCGTCAGGTGGTAGGCCGCCGACAGGCCACTGGGGCCGGCGCCGACAATCAGCACCCGCTTGCCACTGGCGGGCGCGTCCCATTTGACCTGCCAGCCCTTCTTGATGGCACGGTCGCCGAGGAAACGCTCCACGGCATGAATACTCACCGGGCTGTCAAGCAGGCTGCGGTTACAACCGGACTCACAGGGGTGATAACAGACACGGCCATGCACCGCCGGCAGGGGGTTCTCCTCGATCAATGCCTGCCAGGCCGCCTTGTAGCGCTTTTCTACCACCAGGGCGAGCCAGGCCTGAATGTTCTCGCCTGCCGGGCAGGCAGCATTACAGGGAGGCAGCAGTGACACATATTCGGGACGCTGCACGCGTGCCGGACCCATATGAGTTTCGTGTAACAGGTCCGGCGGACGCGTCAGGTCATGCTTCATGTCGAGTGGATCTCCTTGAGACGGCTGATATTCTTGCCGTCATCCGATAGCGGCATCTTAAACAGCACTGGGGGCTGCAGCAACAGGACACTTGCGGAGAATCATTACAATCCTGTTACATGGGCTGTGAAACAATAAAAAAGGACTATATATGTGCGACTAAAATATGTTCTTATCTGCTGCAGGACACGATGGAATGCACCGGCCTGAAGCAGCTAGCGGCGTAGACGCCGGGTACAGAGACGGGAGAACCTGCTTTCCGCGTAAGCAGTCAGATTCAGCAACGGGGCCGGCGTATCAATGTACGTGTCACCATTCATGTCAATCAGGCATTGCAGGCAATCCCTGGAATCTTCCGGTGCCGGCACAGGTATTTGTAGCGGTGTTTGCTGCATTGGGCGTTCCTGCATGATCTGTCCCCCGTGGACAGATAGCCATGGCGTATATTATATGAATTATGCAAAAAATATAGCCTGTTTCCAGCGGCCCCGGATAAAAACAACCCACCGGCCTGCGCTGGATGACTGGCGCAGGCAAGCGGGACTGCCCGCCGGGGCATACTGCGAACATCGATACAAACCCGGCGACAACAAGACAGGCAACAGCGGAGTACACCCATGAGTAACCCCCCGCCAGTCAGGCAACAGGACAACGGCACACATTTCAGCATCGAGATCCAGCCGGTCCTGCCCGCGCAGTTCGAGCGTCTTCCGGAGCTGGCGAATGACCTGTATTACAGCTGGAGCAATACCGTCAGGGGCCTGTTCCGGCACCTCGACGAAGATTGCTGGAATGCCTGTTCCCACAATCCCAGGGTATTTCTGCGACGCCTGCGGCAGCACAAGATCGATGCAGCCGCCAATGACCCGATCCTGCTGGCCGAATACCGCCAGGTACTGTCGAACTATGACACCTACCTTGAACATAAACCGACGAGCGGCATCGATGAGTACCTGGACCGTGACACGGACCTGGTCGCCTATTTCTCCGCCGAGTACGGCTTCCACGAGAGCCTGCCCATCTACGCCGGCGGGCTTGGCATCCTGGCGGGTGATTACTGCAAGGCCATGAGCAACCTCTGGGTGCCGTTTGTGGGCATCGGTATTCTCTACCACGAGGGCTATTTCAGGCAGCGCATCGACTGTGACGGCATACAGATTGCCGAACGCCTGCGCAGCCGTTCATCCGACATGCCGGTGACGCCGGCACTGGATGCGGCGGGCAACCCGATCATCGTACAGCTCGACTTGCCGGGGCGGCAGATTGACCTCCGGGTCTGGCAGGTCAATGTCGGCCACATCCGTCTCTATCTGCTGGACAGCGATGTCGCCAGCAACACGCCCGAGGACCGTCAGCTGACGGCGCAACTCTACGGGGGTGACAGCGAAATGCGCATCCAGCAGGAGATTATTCTCGGCATCGGCGGGGTACGCGCACTGCGTGCGCTGGGTCTGCAACCCACAGTGTGGCATATCAATGAAGGCCATGCCGCCTTCCAGATACTGGAACGCTGTCGGGAACATATCAGTGCCGGCATGGCGTTTGACAGCGCCATCGAACTGGTCGCCGCCGGCACCGCCTTCACCACCCATACACCGGTACCCGCCGGTCATGATGTGTTCCATCAGGATGTCATGCGCAACTATTTCAGCGGCTTCATCCAGCAGCTGGGCATCGCGGAGAAACAGTTTCTGGCACTGGGCAGCAACCCGCGTGATCCCGCGGGCTTCTGCACCACGACGCTTGCCATACACGGCTCGCGGTTCCGCAACGGTGTCAGCCGCATCCACGGCGAGATCGCCTCGCAAATGGAGTCCTACCTGTGGCCCGATATCCAGCCCGGCGAAAACCCGATTGCCGCGATCACCAATGGTGCGGATGTCGATACCTACCTCGCACGTTCCTGGGTTGCGCTGTTCGAGATGTACATGGGCGGCGGCTGGCGCGCGCAGCTGACACAGGTTCAATTCTGGGAATCATTCATCCGCAGCATACCGGACCATGTATTCCGCAGCGTACGCCAGCTGCTCAAGGCAGCGGCACTCGAGGAAATCAGGCGCCGCGCCTGCATTCAATATGAACGCTGCGCACAAACCAAATCGCTGCAAAAACACCTGACCCGCAACCTGACCTCAAACAACCTCGATACCCTGCTGATCGGTTTTGCACGCCGCTTTGCCGTGTACAAACAGGCCGGGCTGGTATTCATGGACCTGGAGCGACTGGCACGACTGGTGAATGACCCGGAACGACCGCTGACACTGGTGTTCGCCGGCAAGGCCCACCCGAATGACAGGCCCGGACAGGCACTGCTCAAACGGGTGTACGAGATCAGCCTGCTCCCGGAATTCCAGGGCCGGGTCATCCTGCTGGAGGACTACAACCTGTCCATGGCCCGTGATCTCCTGTCAGGTGTCGATGTCTGGCTGAACACACCGAAATACCCGATGGAGGCCTGTGGCACCTCGGGCATGAAGGCCGGCATCAATGGTGTGCTCAATCTCAGCGTGGCGGATGGCTGGTGGGCCGAGGCCTGCAACGGCGACAATGGCTGGGCAATCACGCCGCACCCGGAATTCGATGACAACACCCGCGAAAAACTCGAGTCCGAGGCACTGATGAACACACTGGAGCACCACGTCATTCCTGCCTACTATGCCCGCAATGAAGAAGGCGAGCCGGAGCAGTGGACCCGCATGGCGAAGGCCTCCATGATGAGCATACTACCCCGCTTCAATACCATTCGCATGGCACTGGACTACCTGCGGGACGCCTACGCACCCGCCGCGCGGGTAAGCCACAGGCTGCTGCAGGATAATGCCAGGGGTGCGCAGGAACTGGCAGCCTGGAAGCAAAAGATCGCAAGCAACTGGGACGGGGTCCAGGGCCGCCTGACCAGTCCGATACCGGCATCCATCAGTTCCCGGGAGCATTTGCCCGTGGAAGTCGAGGTCCACCTCAACGGGCTGGAGGCCAGTGATATTGTCGTGGAGTGCATATTCGGACGGCAAACCGTTGCGGGACACTTTGAAACAGAGAACTGTCAGCCCTTTGCCCTGGCTGACAGTGCGGCCGGAGGGGTAGCCAGATACGGTTGCAATCTGTTCGATACCGTTGAATCCTGCCAGCGTGGCGGACAACAGGCATTCAAGATCCGGATATACCCGTGCCACACGCTCCTCAACCATCCGCTGGAGTGTGGCCGCATGATCTGGCTGTAGCGTGCATCACGCCATACATGGCTGGCCCGTGTGGCCATGGTTGTATAGCCAGGGGAAACCCTGATCAATTCGCCCCTCCGGACAACGCGTAGCGGAAATCCGGAATCCATAGATTACGCATCAACGAGATGCCCGATTTCGGCAGTCCCCGATGAGGGAAGTCCAATGAATCAGATGTAAGCGCTTCCTTTGTGTTCGTTGATTATCAGGCTGCTGTTACATTGTCCGGCAAAGCCGCAGTCAGTTACCCTGTTCGCCCTGTCTTTCCGACAGGCAGAAGAGACCTCAACGGGTACGCTGGCCGCTGTCCGGCAACACCTGTTGCATCATTCCCGCCGGGTTCATTTGCTGAAACTGTTTGCTTCCCTGGTTGAAGGCCTGCCCCAGGCCATGGACACTCTTCTCCATGCGCAGCAGTGAGTCATTCATGGTACGCATACTGTTCTGCATTTCCCTGACATCCTGTGACATGGCACCCACATAACCGGTCATCTCGCTCATCGATCTGCTCATGTCGAACATCAGCTTGGCAAACAGAAGCGCAATGACGCCTGCGCCGGCATATAACAACGTCTGTAACAATTTGCTGCTCATTCCCTGTATCTCCTTGCACTCTTTACAATTCCAGTGAACGCAAAAGCACCAGTGTCTGGTCGCGCGCTCGCTTCCAGCGCTGAATTGCCGAATCCTGCATTGGGTCCACACAAGCCATTCCCCCAAACCGGGAAATTCAGGCTTGCACCTGTTTGTGCTGCAAAATGATGAACGTCGTATCCGGGCCGGTTGTACGCGTCATGTAATTTACATGTTACTGACAAGCCGCCCAAAGGCATCAACCTGTTCCCAGTCGGTAAATTCAGCGACAGTTCCAGGGTCGGTAGGACCTTTTGTCATCCACATGATCAGACGTATCATCTGCCGGTCCCAAAGGCGATACCTCTGGTAATCTATTTTACCTGCAAAGACAGCCAATTCCTTCGGCTGCCAGGAAATCTGTTTTAGAAATTTCCTTAAATACGGATTCGTATCCGGTTGATTCTTTTCCGGTTTACGGGCAACAACATTGACCGAGAAAAAGGCATTCGGTTTGCGATCCAGAATTTGTTCGTTTCGTTCTATGTACCTATAAACCTGCTTGCTATGCTTCCCGTAGCGGATACTCGCACCGAGGACGACCTTATCGAACGGGTTCAAGTCCACATCCGGTTCATCATCAATAGACATCAACGTTACCCGGTGGCCCTCCTGCTCAATCACCCGCCCCAGTCGCTGACAGATTTTCCGCGTGTGGCCATCAGTGGTTGAATAGATAATCAGAATTCTTGCCATTGCCCGGTTATTCTCATTCCTGTCCTTGATTTCAGCACAAATCAGATGTGCCGCTCCCTGTATCATGATGAGATAGCATGGGCAGAAACCAAGTATAGCGAACGTCGTCATTGGATCCAGACTGCGTATATAAGCCAGGGAAATCCTGATCCGGATGCCCGGCAGCGGCACCTGGAACCAACCCCGCTCTATGGCGGGGGATTGAGTGCACTTAGTCTCCCTGTTACTTGACTGGAGACATGCCGGTGGGAGGTGTGTTCGCCTCTTTCGGACCCATATAATCAGTCAATGCCTTGAACCCGCCTTTCAGGATATAGACATTCTCGAAGCCGATATGACGAAGGGCAGTTCCAGCCGCAGTTGCCCTCACGCCAGACATGCAGATTACAACCACAGTCTTATCGGTCGGGATTTGAGCCAGCCTGGCTTCCGTAAACA
>Ga0210123_1000088_pt1 | contig 58569 bp, 50 predicted proteins | sample Muzzi_PWB_D2_FD_185535 | JGI IMG/M metagenome (GOLD analysis project Ga0210123, IMG submission 185535) | Wetland microbial communities from San Francisco Bay, California, USA, that impact long-term carbon sequestration - Muzzi_PWB_D2 (SPAdes) | ecosystem: Environmental > Aquatic > Marine >... | reverse complement strand
TACCCTTATTGACCGATTTTACGGCGGTCATAGCAAAGAGGATCCACCCGTTCCCATTCCGAACACGGAAGTTAAGCTCTTTAGCGCCGATGGTACTGCACGGGCGACTGTGTGGGAGAGTAGGTCGCCGCCGTTTTTACATAACAAAAGCCCCGGACAGAATTTCTGGCCGGGGCTTTTCTGCGTTTTGGGTTAGACATCTTCATAACCGATCCCCTCTCTCAGTTCCGATCCAGCCAAAACGGATCGTTGTTATCCTCAAAACTGATACCTTGGAAAAGTAACCGTTGCAGAGATAACTTCTCCTATGAACAATCTTGCAAAGATGAGCCAATTTATTTATATACTTCATAATAGTCGATCACGGATAAGAATTGATAAGCGTCTCTATCACGCGACAGCTTGTCAGGATTCAATCAAATATTTTTTATTATAAAAATCACCCAAATCAAAGTGGTTCTGAATGGACTCTTCTACTCTTTCAATTATCATTCTGGCAGCCGGGAAAGGCACCAGAATGAAATCTGATAACGCAAAGGTATTGCATGAAGTTTTTTACGCTCCAATGGTACAGCATGTAATCAAGGCAACAGAGCCACTTCAGCCGGCCCAGACTGTTGTTATTGTTGGCCATCAGAAGGAAGCTGTGCAAAAAACTCTCCAATCTTTTAACCCGTCCTTCGTCATTCAGGAAGAACAACTCGGCACCGGGCACGCCGTACTCGTCGCTGAGAATGCCATCATCGAGGCTGCCGAAACTGTGATGATCTTATGTGGCGATACACCGCTGGTGCAAGCTGAGACCCTGCAGGCGATGTATTCGTTCCACCGACAACAGCATGCAACTCTTACCCTGATGACCACCGTCTTAGAAAATCCCACCAACTATGGTCGTATAGTTTGCGATACAGACGACAGAGTTCAAGGTATTGTCGAACAAAAAGATGCCACGGAACTACAACTCAAAATCAAGGAAATTAATGCGGGTATCTACTGCGTCGAGAAGTCATTTCTTTTTTCGGCTCTGCAACGGGTTGGCACGAACAATAGTCAGGGAGAGGTCTATTTCACCGATATTGTCAAACTCGCGGTAGAAGGCGGTCTGGTTGTTGACAGGTTTGGAGTTGATACGCCGTTGGATGTCCTCGGTGTCAATTCCAGGGTTGAACTTGCCGACGCACAGATGGAATTACAACGGCGAAGAAATAAAACCTTAATGGCCGAAGGTGTTTCCATGAATAATCCGGAAACCATCAGCGTATCCCCCGACTCTTTCGTGGACCGAGATACCATCCTCGACCCCGGAACCAGTATTTCTGGAAAGAGTCGAATTGGTCACTCCTGCAGAATCGGCCAGGGTGTTATTCTAAAGAGCTGTCAGGTTGGGGATAACGCAACTATAGGACCATACAGTTGCCTGATCGATTGCACAGTTGCCTCCCATGCAACCTTAGCCCCTTTCAGCAAAAGCTGTTAAGGTAGTTTCATCCAGGTAGTAAATTTCTTCAACAGATACTCAGCTCGCTCAACAAACCGCGACTCTACCAAAACCAAGAGGAAAAACCATGACCGATTTAAAAAAGATGTATTCCCATATCTTGGGGGATAGCTTTCCGATGGAAATGACTATTTCTTTCGGAGATCAAAAATTAATATATCGGAAAAGGACCTGGAAAATACCAAAAGAGGATGGCACCTTAGATGAACGCGGTGTCCGTTATGGGGAAAACCCGGATCAGGAAGCGGCCTTGTATCAACTCGTTAACGGCAACCTCACCCTTGGCAACTGTAAATTCATTGATCCTGGGAACGGCCTGGTGTCTGCCATAGGAGTTGAAGACATGTTACAGGTCGGTAAACACCCAGGGAAGATTAATCTTACCGATATTGACAATGGACTAAATATCATCAAATACCTGATGGACAAACCGGCCTCGGTCATCCTCAAGCATAACAATCCCTGTGGCGCAGCCTATGGAGATGGATTAGCTGCATCGTTCAACCGGGCTTTACGAGCTGACCGTATCGCAGCCTTTGGCGGCGCAGTCGTCTTGAACAGGGCCTGCGATACAGATACGGCTGAGTTGCTCGCCCAAAATTACCTCGAGGTGGTATGTGCTCCCGAATTTGAAGAAGGCAGCCTGGATATTTTAGGCAAACTGAAAAATCTGCGTATTATCAAAATAGCTGATATTGCCCGCCTTGCCGATTTCGAAAAATATCGTTTTGTTGATTTCAAGAGTCTGATAGATGGCGGCATTATTGTCCAGCAGTCGGCTGTCAATTCTATCCGCAGTATCGAAAATCTTACCCCGGCTACCGCCACCTGGAAGGGTCAGGAATTTACCTGCCAGCGGCAACCCAGCCAGCGAGAAATTGACGACATGATTTTTGGCTGGGCTGTTGAACACGGGGTAACCTCAAATTCCGTGTTGTACGTCAAAAATGGATGCACTGTCGGTATTGGTACAGGGGAACAGGACAGGGTCGGGGTTGCTGAAATCGCGGTACACAAAGCGTGTATTAAATATGCTGACATTCTCTGCTTCGATGCCTATGGCGTAGGTTATGCGGACCTTGAACTTGCCATCAAGAAAGGAGAAAGAGATCTTGCTGAAAAAGAGGCTCTTGACGCAAAGGTTCAGCAGGACCGCGCCGATCTTTCCGGTTCAGTCATGATTTCAGATGCGTTCTTTCCCTTTAGAGATGGCGCAGATGTGGGCATTGCTCAGGGTGTCTCGGCGATTCTTCAGGCAGGTGGTTCCTTGCGCGATTTTGAAACCATTCAGGCCTGCAACGAGGCAGAACCCCAGGTTGCGATGATGTTCACCGGCCAGAGATCGTTCAAACATTAGTCAACGGGCACGCAAAAGGCAGAGGGGCTCAAATCACCTGGAGGGGGAATCCCAGCATCACTTCATCGATCATGGTACCCCATCATGGATGACAGCGTTAGGTACTCCGGGCTCTCTTACGCTTTTCTCTTTCGCTACAGGTTCCAGGTGAACTGAGGATTCGGTTCTGCAATAGCAATTGCGCTGCCGCTTGCCGCTGGTATTTCCTGGGCAACGACAGTTCGAAAAAAGATGACATAGCCGACAGTACAGACCGAAAACACCAAAATCAGGAACAAAAACAGCAAGGAAAATAACCGAATTATGTTAACGGAAACCGAGGCTTTCTTTTTTGATGTTTTTTTCCGGGTTGTTTTTTTCTTGCGTTGCATCATCAAACAAATAATCGTTGTTGAAATTACCAGATAAATGACTCTGCCACTGTATCCTGCATGAGGGTGGCTACTTCTCTCTTGCAAGCACGTAACGTGCAAGTCCTTCGAGCAAGTTGCGCTCCAAGCCGACGCTCTTTTCCGAGAAACGTCCCAACATGTTCAAAGCAGCTTCAACCGCATCCACTGCTTTCTTTCTGGTCTCCTCAAACCCGCCGTATTTGGCAATGATGGCACAAACTTCCCCAAAGCAGAGTGCTCGTGCATTGTTGTCTTCAATGATTTGCATTAATTGATTCCGATCCGTCTCATTCGCTCTGTTGATGGTCAAGATCAGGGGGAGGGTCATTTTTCCTTCAGCAAGGTCGTTCCCCACAGCTTTTCCGGTCTTTTCCGAATGGCCTAGATAATCGAGGAGATCATCAACAATCTGGTACGCACAGCCCAAATGGATACCATATTCCCGCAGAGCTTTGACACTCTGTTCATCGCCTCCAGCGAATATTGCCCCGACTTCACAAGCGGCTGCGATAAGCAAGCCGGTTTTACCCATAATTGCATGGTAATAGTCCAGCTCGGACAGATTATGCTTTGCCGCATTTCGTAACTGCATGAACTCGCCGTCCACCATGCCGGTTGTCGCTTTACAAAAAACCGTGAGCCCATCCTGCCCTGAGAAGGTGCCTACCGTGGCCATAGCTTTGGCATGCAGGAAATCTCCGGCCAGAATCGCCGCAATGGTGCCGAATTTTCGGTAAACCGACTGTTTCCCTCGTCGGGTTTCGGATTTATCTATAATATCGTCATGAAAGAGAGTCGCTGCATGGAGGTACTCGAACGCTACCCCCAGTCTGTAAGCGTCGTCGTCCCTCCTGCCACAGAGGCGTGAAGCAAGAATCACAAGCAGGGGACGAATACGTTTCCCCCCATTAAAAAGTCCATAGTGCAGGACCTCAAGAAGCAAATCATCAAGGTCCGGCTTCAAACGGTCAAGATCATCCTTCATGCACCTGTCAATTTTTTCAGCCTCTCCCTTTACCGCCCCAAGAATCGACTCCTCATGAACCACGCTTTGCATCTATTCAAATTCCTCAATCGTCTTCGGCGGTACCACAGCCTCAGCGTAAAAATTTTCGATTTCACTCATCTCCCGGACAATCGGCGATGGCGGCAGGCTTTTCAGAAAAACGCGTCCATAGCCTTTTTTTATAAGGCGCACATCCATAATGGCAATAACCCCTCTGTCACTCGTCGAACGCATCAACCTCCCTACGCCCTGACGCAGAGTCAGGATTGCCCGGGGAACCTGAAAATCAAAAAAGGGTTTTCCCCCATCCTCGTTGATCCGTTCAATACGCGCTTGAATGACCGGATCACTGGGAACCTCGAACGGCAACTTTTCAATAATCACACAACTGAGAGATTCACCAACGACATCAACTCCCTCCCAGAAACTGGCGACTGCCAATAACACCGAGTGGGTTTCTTCCCTGAAGCTGCGCAACAGCGAATTGCGGGACGCCCGCCCCTGGACCAACACCGGATAATGCGCAACATCCTCAAGATAAGCGGCCAGAAAATCCATCCCCTTAAAGCTGGTGCAGAGAATAAGAGCCCGTCCCTTGCTTAAGTGCAATATCTCCAAGATACGTTCTCCCACCCGAAGGAGAAACTCCTGGGCGGTAGGTTCGGGAAAGCTCACCTCCGGGATATAGAGGCGGGTTTTTTTGCTATAGTCAAAAGGCGAACCAAATTGCAGCACCTTTGTGTTTTCATCAATCCCCAAACGTTCTTTGATATAAGAAAATGACCCACCGGAAGCAAGGGTCGCCGAAGTCAGGATGCAGCAACCGACAGTGGGATAGAGATGACTACGCAGCTCATCGGCTACTTCAATCGGGGTTGCAGTGAGTAAAACAGCCCGCTCTCTCTTCTCATACCAGTGGACAAACTTATGGTCATTGTTGTCGAAAAAAAGAGCTATGTCACGCAAATTATCGTTGAGCACTTCTGCCCTTTTGGCCAGACTGCTCCAGGTCTCTCCAAATTGATCAAAATCATCGAGCCGGTTGGCGAGTTCGGTTATTCCAAGGGAGAGTAATTCGACCTCCTTTCTCCATACCTTTTCTGTCAGGTCAAGTAACAGCGTCTGCAGAAAATATCGGCCCGCTTTTCCAGGAAAAATACGCGTAAAAGCATCGAGACAATTTTTTAGGCCATGGAGAGCCGGCAGTAACGTATCGATTTTCTCCGGCGGTAAGTCCATCTTAGCTTGACGTTCAATATCATCGAGAAGATCGATCAACTGATAGTGACCGAAACTTTTACCGAAAAAAGCAGAGGCGACGTTCTCCAGGTGGTGCGCTTCATCAAATATTACCGCCTCATAGCGAGGCAATAATTCACCAAAGCCAGCTTTTCTAAGAGCCAGATCCGAGAAAAAAAGATGGTGATTGACAATGAGCAAACGAGCGGTGCCGGCTTTTTTTCTTAGTTGGCTGATAAAACAGCTGGCATTCTCTGGGCAATCACCACCCAGGCAGTGGTTTGACTGTGAGGAGATCCTCGGCCAGAGTCCTGCTTTCTTGCTCAGCCAATCGAGTTCAGCCCGGTCACCTGTCGAGGTTTGTTTCATCCAGCTGTCGATTCGTTCGACCCAAGGATCATCGAGGAGAGAAAGTTGCGGGTTCGAACAATATTGATACCATCGATACTGGCAAAGATAGTTTTCCCTTCCTTTTATGCAGAGGGCGGAGACTTTCTGGTTGAGAACTTTTTCGACAAGCGGCAGGTCCTTATTGATGATCTGATCCTGCAAATTAAGCGTTGCCGTGGAGATGACCACTCTTTTCCCTGATAAAACCGCCGGGATTAGATACGCAAGGGTTTTACCAATACCTGTTTCAGCCTCAACAACCAGAACTTTTGAGGTATCTTCACTCTCCTGTTCTTCTTCTGATTCGCCTTTCAGGACCGAAGCAATTGCTTCGGCCATTAGACACTGCCCCTCTCTTGATTCAAAGTTTTCAAGACAATTCGACAGTGCACCCTCCTGTCGAAATATATCTGACAAAGCTGTCATGGTATGATCTTGCTCCTCTTGTTTAAAACAGCTCACACTATACAACAGAATGCCCCATGCCGTAATGCGATTTTGCACCTTTTCCCGGTGTCGAATTTTAAAAATTCATTCCAACTGCCGATTACTTTTGCAGACAAACATCTATTTATGCTAAAAGGATTTAAGATCCTGCTGTTATACATCAACGTTTGCTCTTCTTTGATTATTGACATGGTTGAAATCCTCTCACCATTATCTTCCGTCTCTTCGCTCTCCTCCAGCGAACTGGTTTCCCCTGGAGAGGTAATTGCGGTGGTAGATGATTCCCCTGAAATTGTCCTTGTTCTCTCGCATTACCTGAAAAATCTGGGTTTCTCCGTTGTCTGCGCCAACAATGCCAGTGGCTTCTATCAATTGATGAAGTCAGAAAACATTGCCCTTGTTCTTCTCGACATTGGACTTCCCGATCAGAATGGCAATGAGATCCTGCAAGATATCGTCCCCGCTCACCCCGATCTTGGCATTATCATGGTTACCGGGACCACCGATATCGATGTAGCGCTAGAATGTTTACGCCAGGGGGCAGATGACTACCTGCCAAAACCGATTAGTATCGATCAGTTGAACTATACCGTCCCGAATATATTAAAAAAGCGACGACTGGCCATCAACAATCGTGTTTTTCAGCAGGAACTCGAAAATACCAATACCCGAATGCGCTTTCTGCATCATCTCACCTTGAAGATGAACACCGCCTACCTGAATACCATCGAATTACAGGGTATTCTTCAGGCTATTCTGGTTGGCATAACATCTAATGACGGCCTGCGTTTTAACAGGGCCTTTCTTGCCTTGTATAGTGATGATGGCCTTCACCTCGAAGGACAACTCGCCATAGGTCCTTCCTCGAGGGAACACGCAGGATACGTCTGGAATTCAATAAAGGAGAAGGGTTTACAGCTGGACGATATTCTCATCACCATCCAGGACAAGGTTATCACTGAGGATATCGAGGTAAACCAGATCATCAAAACCCTGCGTGTCCCAACCGAAGACAAAAACCATGTATTGCTCCATGCCAGCCGAATGAAAAAATCGATTCTGGTCGAGAACGGGAAAGCTGATGGCTGCAGGGTACCGGAAGATCTCCTTCTTACTCTAGGAGAATCGACTTTTGTCGTTGTGCCGCTCTATTCTCCTGATAAAGCACTTGGGGTAATGATCGTCGATAATTTTGTAACGAGGACACCGATTTCCAGCGTCGATATAAACGGTCTGGAAATTTTTGCCAGTCAAGCCAGCCTGGCGATCGAACACAGCCACCTTTATTCGGCGATGGCCGAAAAGATTACCGAACTCGAACAGGTTACCCAGGAACTGGAAAAAAGCAAAGACCTGCTGATTGAGGCTGAACGCGCAACAGCGATCGGCCAGATGTCTGCTCAGCTTCTGCATGCCATCAGGAATCCATTGACATCCATAGGAGGAACCTCCCGACTGTTGAACAAAAAGATAAACGATCCTTATATCTTAGACTTTTTGAATATTATCAGCCAGGAATCCTCGAAAATTGAAACTATCCTGGAAGACCTGTTCAGTTTCGTTGAAGACAAAGAGCTGATCCTTGCTCGACACTCTCTGTTCGCATTACTACGTAAAAGTGTCATGATGTTTTACACCACGATGAAGAATTCGAACATAGAGTATACTCTGTCTTTTGAGGGATCAGGACCCGATCTGATAATTGACGAAATTAAAATCCGCCAGGTATTCCTTCATCTCATCAGAAACAGTCTCGAGGCGATGCCAAACGGTGGCTTTCTGCATATTACGGCAGCTGAAGAGGATCAATTTGTGACCGTCTCCTTCATTGATTCAGGCCCAGGCATACCTGTTGAGGCTCTCCCCCATGTAAAAGACCCGTTTTTCACTACCAAAACCTATGGCAATGGCATTGGTCTGGCCCTGGTCGAACAAATAGTCCAGGCCCATGGCGGTAAATTTTCCATTCATGATGCGCCGGAGGGTGGGACCATGGCAAAGGTGTATCTTCCGAAATCTTCACCTTCGACCGGCGGATAAAAAACATCCTAGAAATGCCAGACATGAGATCATAATAAATGTTGCTCGGAGCGCCAGAATAAAGCTGCCCTCGTTCACCGCAAGATAGTCCCCCAGTTGTCCCCCTCCGCTAAAAAAACCGTACCACCAGGAGAAGAGTGCCGCCGCCAGGGTAGCACCTGCTACCATGCCAAAGTTTCTTGCAGTGGCAAGAATTCCGGCGGAGATTCCAAGATACGTTTCACTTACCCGTGACAGGACGGATGCACTGTTCGGGGAAAGGAAGACGGACTGTCCGGCGCCGAGCAGGGCCAGCTTCAGGACAATCTCAAGTGTCGAGCTTTCAGCCGATAGCCATGCCAAACCTACGATTGCCAAACCGCTCAAAGTCAAACCTGCGGTGGTCAGGTATTTCGCACCAATTTTATCATAAAGCCATCCGGAGCATGGTGACAAAACAATCAGAGTCGCCGGAACAGCCATCATTATTCGGCCCACTTTCTCAACCGGCAGCGAAAAAATATATTCAAGATAAAAGGGTATAAGTGCCAGGACGGTGAAGAGAACACAAAAGGAAATAGCTGCGGTCAGTACTGCTATCCGAAAGTATGTTTCACGAAACAGAGCAATCGGCAGGATTGGGTTGGTTGCCTTTTTTTCTATCCGAATAAATAGATATACCAGCAATGCAAAGGCAAAGACAGGCAGCATGTTAAAGACGCTGAAAAATCGATCGAACCGATGAAAGATCCAGAGACCGAGAACAACCGTGACTACCCAGCAGCAACTCCCCTTCCAGTCAATCGGCTGATCTGCTACGGTGTTATCCGGGGTCAAATAACCAAGCAGATAAATTCTGCCGAAAAGCACAGCGGTACAACTGACCGGTAAAGTGATCAGAAAAATCGCCCGCCAGGAATAGATGCTCAGCAGCAAACCGCTGACAAAAGGGCCGGTCAAAAGACCACAGGCCGTAGCTATGCCGACAAGGCCAAGGCTTCGCCCCAGATGAGCTGCAGGAAAAACACTTTTAATTATTGCCGGTCCGGAAGACATCATCATCGATGCTCCCAGGGCCTGAACAAACCTGCTGCACAACAGTAACGTGTAACTCGTCGACCCAAAACAGGCCAGTGCACCCAGGGCGAAAACTGCCATTCCCGTAAGATAGATTCCCCCCCTCCCCAACCGGTCCGCCAATCTCCCCCAAAACACCAGAGTAATGGTGATCGTAAGGAGGTAGATGGTAACGACAAACTCAGCATGCTCAAGACTGAGATTGAATGAGCGCAGGATCGTCGGCAAAGCGACATTGACCATGCCGCTATCCATGGTCGACAGGAAGACTCCGGTCATGACCAGTGCCAGAACAAACCAGCGGACGGGGTTATACTTGTCTCTCAACAAATGGCTCATAAAGATAAATAAAAAAAAAGCCCGGTGGAGAAATCTCCACCGGGCTTCTATGACTATGCGTTACTAAGCAGTAGCCGTTCTCAAATTAGAACTTGAGAGAAAGCTGAACACCACTTTCGATAACATCATCATCACCAGTAGCGTCACCGGCTACGAGGTATGCGAAGACGAAATCAGCATTCAGGTTTTCTACCAGCTCGTAGCTGACTTTGGCGTCAAATTCGAGACCGAGTTCGTCATCACCAGCAGCGTTATCTTCAGCAAGAGCCGCATACCAGACATCGAAGTTCAGGCCAAGCTTGTCCATCGGCTTCAGAGTAACACCAACGTTGGCAGCCCAGACGTTGGTGATATTGTCGTTAGGAGATCCGTTTGAGGAGTTGTTATCAAACATACCGAGACCCATGATCTCAGACCAGTAGTAAGAGGAACCTCTTGGGCTGATGAAATCATCACGATCAGTATCCGCAGCATCATCATCACCGGAAGCGTAGAAAGCCTGACCATGAACGATACCGGCATCGGCACCTGCAGCCACCAGGAAGGCACTGACGTCATTATCGGTTACCTGACCACCATTGTAAATACCGGTAAACCATGCGGATACGGCGTCAAATTTCAGGTCAACATCGGCACCCAGCCAGAATACGTCAGTCTCTGTACCGGTTTGCTTGAAATAGGTAGCATGAGGAGTAACTTTTACCATATCGTTGATCTTGATTGCAGGCATTACGGAGACAAGCTGCTCGTCGCCGGTAGTAACATTTCTTGCTTCCTGATCAATTTCAGTGGTATAGAGAACAGGCACTTTAACAGAACCGAAATCAGCGGTCAGTACCGCACCGGACATATCGTCAGCAAAGAGAAAACCACGAGAAATAGTGGCTCCCTGGATACCGATCTTAGCGTTCAACATGCCGATATTGAAATCAACGTAGGAGTTTTTGATTCTCCAGATACCGGTACCGTCAGCTCCGATATCACCACCAACTGCGTCGCCCCAGGTATTGTTGAACTCAAACTTGTTGACGAATTTCAGATCATCGCTGAATTTAGCGGTGTAGTAGAGACGGGTACGGGTGTCGGTTACATAGTTACTATCGGAGTTGTCACCCGTCATGTCTTGGTCATAGATGAAACGGGTACGCCAGTAACCACCAAACTGACTCTCTACTGCGAAGGCGGAGGTTGCTGCAACACCACCGACAAGCATGAGACCTAAAGCTGAAGCAATTATCTTCTTCATTTTTTCTCTCTCCTGAGAACTGTTTTAACCCTCTTGGGAAGGGCCATGTTCTTCTTTACTCGGTTAGCAGACTGACTATCAGCTGCGACTTCTCTCGAAAAGAAGCAAACCGGTAAAGATGTTACGATTCTGGAGCAAGGATATACTCGTCATCAAGCCATGTCAAGATTTTTTTACCCTTGAGTATAATTTTTTATACTTTTTCAGGGGCGTCTCTTATTTTTTAGCTCTTTCATTTGAGAATTCAAGGTCATAAACAACGAGTTCCGTCTCTGCTCCGCCGGGTAATAAATCTGCCAAAGTCCCGCTCTTCGGCAGATGCCCGATATATAATCGACCTAATGACTTCTCTCCGGTATCATTTTTTGTCTCTTTGGGCTGGGGCGAATCGTTGAGTAAAGTAAAATCATAACCTGCTAAATAACCTCGATAGTTACCTGTCCGCCACGATTCGGTCAACTCGGAGCCATTCCAGACCATGCTGACGATGGCTCCGCTATCGTAGAGCCGCAATTTGTTGAAGGCGCTCAGGCCAATCTTGGTCCCCTCGCTGATGATAATTTCCTCTTTGCCATCTTTATCGATATCGGTCACTATCAACCTGTTAGGCACGAAGATCAGATCACGGTCGGAATCCTCCTCGGGGGTAAAATTCCTCCGATTGTTTTTCGATGTTGCACCGCCACGTTTTGGACCAAGATAGATTGTACTGCCGGCAAAATTTTTCTTGCTTATCCACATCAGCTCATTAGACGGACTGTAGATGCGCAGTTTTTCATGCTGATCGACAACGGCAGTTTCATTAAAACCATCTCCATCAAGATCAGCATATACAAAATCGAAAAGATTGACGGCTTTTGGCAGCGGGATGCGCTCCCCTTTGGAGAGCTTGTACTCTTTGTCCAGAGTCAGTTGATAGACTCCCGCTCGTGCCAATTCTATTTTTTCGATTCCACGCTGTTGTCCGGCAAGCAGCCAGCCTTTTCCGGGGACGAAAAGTGGCCGCAGATACCAGGGGATATTGCTGGCGAGCACCTTGAAACCGGCGGGAGAATCATATTGCATTATTGATGATGCGACATACAATCCATCCGTTCCGCTGAGGTATATTTCCTCCTTGCCATCACCGTCAAGATCCGCCAGATTCATCGCATGGACGGTAATAGTCCATGGCAGGTCAGTCTCTCCTATCTGATGAATAACATGTTCTTTTGTATTGTACAGCCTGAGCTTCCGACCAGCCAGGACGAGCATTTCTTTCACTCCATCACCAGTGATATCTCCTACCGCCATGGCGGTCATATCAAATGGCACCGTCAGAGTCATCTTGCCACCTCGACCTTTGGTGGTTACTCCGCTGCCGGCGATACCGATAAGCGATCCGGTATAGACATTCCTCTTGTAAGCCGCCTCCGGATGTGCCGTAACAAAACCTGTATCTCCCTCGATATCAGCTTCTTTCCGGTATTTCCCCGAGCTATCGGTTACTCTCTCACCAAAAACCTTCTGGGCAATTTCTGCAGAGAGCTGTTCGACATCGGCGATAAGAGTATCCGTTTTTTGCGAACGAACTGAAAATTGCAATACTTTCCCGCCAGAAACAAGTGGGTATAAATCCACCTGAATTTCCAACCCGCTGGTGAGAGAAAAAAGTGCTCCTGTAACCAGATAATCCACCTGCTCCCCGCTAACCAAAAAGGGTTTCTGCTGGTCCACGTTTTTTAAGGATTTCAACTCCGCAGCACTGAAAGTCTTTTCCAGCACGCTCACCCTGTCTCTTGCGGACAGACGGCTGGCGAGCATCGCCTGGACACTGTCTCGCAAAGAGGCATACTGCCCCGCCGAACTATTCTCAAATTTCGAAAAAATAATTTTATACTGCTTGTCAATTTGTAGCTTTCCATTCTCTTTTTCGCCGAACGCCGAGCCAATATCACTCAAGGTGAGACAAAGAAGAATGACTGCTATTAGTTTCACTCGCATGACTTCTCCCAAATATTTATTACCCGCAACCACTCCATGCATTGCAATGTATCAACCGAACCTGTCACAGCAAGTTATCTATATCGCAAAAGTTCTGGACTAGCAAGACAAGTATCTTGACTGCCGGCCGGATCGAAGTCGAAGATAATCCGCAAATGCAAATTTTATTTTTTCTCTTGGTTGAAAGAACAATCCAAGCAACTGAAAAGCAAGGCACTTCTTAAGATTTTCCGGCGTCATCGGATAATCATGGGTGCTACTTTGCCCTTGACTTTTAACCATGAGAGATGAAAAATATAAGTACAAGAATTTAAACTCAGTGTGTTCCAGCCTCAATGCACCGGCCGGCAGCCGAATAACGATGAAAAAGATCTCATATCTTCTAGTAATAGTCCTCCTGCTTATCTGCCGGACTGAACTGTTTGCAGCCGACAACCTCAGTACCCACCGGGCCTACAAAGTCACCTCATATAATCTTGGTGCCATCCAGGATTTTACGAGAGATGGTGTTCCGAATCCTGCAGGGAAACCACTCCTTATCACTGGTGAAGCGGCAGATATTTTCAACAGTGAGCATATCGGGGTGGTCTCGCCGGATGAGACATCGTCGCATAGCTCAGATATCAATAGTATCGTTTTATCTGCCCAGTTCGATGCCACCAAAAAGATTTCCCTACAAGGCGCCTTCGGTGTAACCCGAAATCTCTGGTCACCCGATTTTATCGATGGTTTGAGTGGATCCAGTTGGGAGGCTAATCTCGGAGTCATTTACAGATTACTTGACAATCTGTCCTACGAGCTGCATTTTGGCTATATGGATACCGGGGACCTGTTTACCGATCGAAGCAGTTACTCTGATGAAGAAAACATTATTATGGTAAGCAACAAACTCACCTTAAGCTTCTAACCCCCGTACACGAACAGCTTGGACCCTTTACAGGACCCAAAAATCCCACGCAAATTGTTATTCTGTCCGATCCCCGTAGAATTCGCCTTCTACGGGGATTTTTCGTGCCTTGCAATACATGCAGAAAACGACCTGCATTCTTGTCAGCAACTTGACAAGTAATCACGGTTGGAATAAGAGAACCATACAACAGTTCGATTGACTTTGACAAAGTAGTATTGCCCTCATAACGGTCAAGAACATGCAAAAGCAAGCCGAAAACCCCGCGTACAACATTCTCATGTACTCACATGACACCTATGGACTGGGACACATCCGCCGGACAATGGCTATTGCCAATCATTTGCGGGATTCCAATACTAATGTGCTCATCCTGACCGGCTCACCTATTGCCGGGCGATTTCAATTTCCCCAGCATGTTGACTTTGTTCGAGTACCGGGCATGATCAAGAAATCCAACGAGGATTACCAGTCGTTTTCCATCCGCATTGATCAGGAAAAAGCTCTTTCCATCAGAACCAACATTATCCTCGCCACTGCGAAAACTTTCAAACCCCATCTCTTTATTGTTGATAAAGAACCACTTGGGCTGAAACGTGAAGTACTACCAACCCTGGAATGGTTAAAAGCAGAGAGTCCAGCGACCAAGACTGTCCTCGGACTACGCGACGTCCTTGATGATTCCGCAGTCATTCAAAAAGATTGGCGGGAAAAAAATGTCTATACCTATCTGGATAAACTGTATGATGAGATTTGGGTCTACGGCAATAAGGATATCTACGATCCGGTAAAGATGTATGAAATTCCTGAAAAAATCCACGGAAGAGTTACGTTCACCGGTTACATCCCCAGAAGGAAACTCTCTCCTTCAACCAGGACCAGTGTCAGAAAAAGCTATCGGATAATGCCTGAAGACAAATTTGTGCTCGTAACAACCGGCGGCGGCGGAGATGGTCTGGAAGTCATCGAACATTATCTTGCCCTGCATGATTATTATCCTACCTCCCTTCCCTTAAAATCCATAATTATTACCGGCCCGTTCATGCCAAAAAAAGTCAGAGAAGAATTCAGGAAGCGGGCAAAAAAATTCGGCATAAAAACCATGCCCTTTCATCCGAGGTTAGAGGAGCTGATGGCCGCAGCCGATCTGGTCATCTCCATGGGCGGCTATAATACCATCTGCGAGATCCTCACCCAGAAAACCCCGGCTCTGATTATTCCAAGAGAAACACCCCGAAAAGAACAGCTGATCCGCGCTCAGCGTCTGAAAGAAAAGGGCCTGCTCGATTTTATTCCCTGGAAGGAAGTCACTCCAGAACTTCTGCGGGAAAAGATTTTCGATCTGTTCAGCAATCGGGATCAATACACCCAGACAATCTGTTCTTTTAAACTTTCGGGTCTGGATACAATGCTCGCAAGACTCACTGAATACAGAAAAAACGACGTCCGCTACCGGAACGGTGAATGAATTGTGCCACCGACCGCAGACTAACCGGCTTCGTCTTTTTGGTTTAACATATTAACATGACAAAACAAGTGCCGGCATCAACCCTCGGCTATATCCTGAAAGGCTACCCAAGGATCTCAGAGACCTTTATTTCCAACGAAATTCTGCTGCTGGAAAGGATGGGTTTTACCATGCGCCTTTTTCCCATGCGTCAGCCCCGCGAGTCCTTCTCCCACGCCTCGGTCAAGGAAATTTCAGCCCAGGTGGATTACCTTCCAACAGAGTTGCTCTTCGATTTTTTCCGCCTTCTCCTGCCAAATATCTTTTTAGCCGTCAAGAAGCCAAAACACTTCAGGAAGGCGCTGCGGACAGCTGCAGAAGGCATCAGTAAGGGTCAGGAACTTGCCACTCTCAAACACCTCCTTCAAGCTGGTTACCTGACCAACAACCATCTAGCAAAGGACCAAAGCATTGCCCAGCTCCATGGCCACTTTGCCCATTCGCCGACCTCGGTGACCATGTTCGCCTCACAGCTTGCCGATATCCCGTTCAGTTTCACCGCCCACGCCAAGGATATCTATACCTCCAATAAAAAGAAATTACGCCGGAAAATAAATGCAGCCCGGTTTGTCGTAACCTGCACAAGTCACAATAAAAGCTACCTGGAGGAAGTTGCCGGCGACTGTTCCACCCCGATCTATTGCATTTATCACGGCATTGATCTAAATCTGTTCCGGCAGAGCCACGTCCAATCCGAAACACACAATCCATACCGGCTCCTCACCGTTGCCCGGATGACCGAAAAAAAAGGATTGCCGACTATATACCGGGCCCTGGCAGGACTGCAGCGCAGGGGCATCCCGTTTCGACACACTCTCATCGGCGACGGCGATGACAGGGAAAGTACCCTCGCCCTGATCGCTGACCTCGGTCTCGATGAGCAGTGCAAATGGCTTGGCACCAGGACCCATGAAGAAGTATTGGTCCATTTCAAGGCCAGCGATCTCTTTGTTCTCGGCTGCGAAATTGCCGCCAATGGCGACCGGGACGGAATCCCCAACGTACTGGTGGAAAGCCTGGCAATGGGTGTACCGGCTCTTTCCACCAATGTTTCAGCCATTCCGGAGATTTTGATCGACGGCAAGACTGGTCTGACCGTACCGCCTGGCCGGCCTGAAGCTTTTGAGGAAGCGATAGTGCGGCTGCTCACCGATAAACAGCTTCGCCAAAAGGTCATTGCCGGTGGACAGCAATATGTCAATGAGACCTTTGACAATGGTCAGTGGACAGGGAAACTGGCCGACATTTTCCGCCGGCACAATGAACAGTTCCGATCTTCATGAAATGTAGAGGCTTATACCTTGGACCATCCAGCAAAAGACCAACAACCCGTCACCACCTTCGGTCTGTTGCGACATGGCCAGACCGAATGGAACATCCTAAAGAAGATTCAGGGCTCAAATGACTCCCCCTTGACCGCTGCAGGAAAAGAACAGACCGGCAGATGGGCAAAGAACCTGAGGGGGTATGGCTGGGACAGAATTATAGGCAGTGATCAGGGCCGAGTGAGAGAGACCATCGACATCATCAACCGGGAGCTGCAACTGCCAGTCACCTTTGATCCAAGACTGCGCGAGCAGCACTGGGGGGACTGGGAAGGGATGACCATTGCCAGGATTCAAGAAAAACATCAAGAAGACCTTGCCCGCCGGGTGGCGATGGGATGGAATTTTTCCGCACCCGGGGGTGAAACCAGGTTTGCCGTAAGAGACCGCGTCCTGGCTGCGCTGCTTGAGGCAGCCAAATTATTTCCCGGTGAAAAAGTCCTCGTCGTCTGTCATCAAGGAGTGGTGAAGGCTGTGCTCTACTCGATTACCGGCCGGGATTTCCTGCCCGGCGAAGATCCCCTGCTGCAGCACAATAAACTGCACATAATCTGTTGCAACGGGCAGGATCTCTCTGCGGTACACCTCAACATCTCCAAAACAACGGCAATATGAAGGTCTCCTATTACTGTCAGCATGTCCTCGGGATCGGACATTTCCACCGCAGCATGGAGATCTGCAAGGCCATTGCCCGTCATCACCCAACTACCCTCATTCTTGGCGGTCCCCCGGTAGAAGTTGACTTTCCTGCCCTTCAGGTACTGAGGCTGCCCGGCCTGCAGATGGACAGCGAGTTTGACAACATGGTTCCCTGTAACAGTGACCTGTCTCTTGACGAGGTCAAGACCGCACGTAAGGAACAACTGTTTGCCCATTTTAAAAAGGACTGCCCGGACGTCTTTATAACAGAGCTCTACCCCTTTGGCCGCAAAGCATTCAGATTCGAACTCGACCCTCTGCTTGCTGCCGTCCGGGACGGTGCACTTTCTCCCTGTTCCTGCTACTGCAGTGTTCGGGATATCCTGGTGGAAAAGAAAACCGGCAGAGAGAAATTTGAAAAACGGGTGGTTGAGACGGTCAACTCATTCTTTGACGGCATTCTCGTTCATGCCGACCCGGAAATTATCAGGCTGGAAGAAACCTTCAGCAGATTAAACGATATTCACATCCCGTTGCATTACACCGGCTTTGTCACCAAAGCCGACCCACATGGCAACGCAGCAGAACTGAGAGATGCTCTGGGGTTGTCGCCCGGGGATAAACTCATTGTCGCCAGCATCGGCGGCGGTAATGTCGGGAGTGAACTGCTCGCTGCGGCCATAGAGGCTGTTAACCTTCTCAAGATTTCCATCCCAGCCCATCTTCAGATCTTCTGCGGCCCCTATTGTGACGAGAATACTTTTATAACTTTACAAAATAAAGGTCAGAAAAATATCACCGTTGACCGCTTCACCGATCGGTTCCCCCTCTGGCTGGTAGCAGCAGATCTCTCCATTTCCATGGCTGGCTATAACACCTGTATGAATGTGGTCCGGACCGGGATACCGGCCCTGGTTTATCCCTTCAAACAAAACAGGGAGCAGCGGCTTCGCTCAGAACGACTTGGCCAAAAGGCGCCGATCAATATTTTGGAGGATACCGACCTGCCCCCCCCGAAGTTCTCAGAGAAAATACGCAGACAACTTGAAATTCCCAGATGTTCGACCGACATTAGGCTGGACGGGGCAGAAGAATCGGCCAGACTACTATCAACATGGCACGCGGAGACTTCTCTTCATGACTAAACCTGCATCGGCCCTCTATGCCATCAATCATTTTGATCTGGGAAAAAAAATTACCGTACATCTTACCAAAGGCATTGAGCAGGCAGGTAAACGGCCACTGGTCTTCTTTAGAGCCGATGATATCGGCATACCATCCCACAGATTTCAGCAACTTATTGATTGTTTTAAGAGCCATAACCTCCCACTCTGCCTGGCGACGGTTCCCGCCTGGCTGACCCAAGAAAGGCTGGTTGAGTTGCGGCGCCTCACCGGGGTAAATACGCTCCAATGGTGCTGGCACCAGCATGGCTATATCCATAGAAACTTTGAAAAAAACGGCAAAAAGCAGGAATTTGGTCCCACTCGCACAGAAAGAGAGATCCGTGCCAGTCTTACCAAGGGCAGAGACCGGCTGGAACAACTGCTCGAACGGGATTTCCGCCCTGTTTTTACACCTCCCTGGAACAGGTGCAGCAATACTGCTCTACAGATACTCGCCGACCTTGACTACAGGGCCGTGTCAAGAAGCAGAGGAGCCAGTCCGCAACCACCTCCCATCCTGCCCGATCTACAGGTTAATGTGGACCTGCATACTCGAAAAGAAACCGACCCGCAACTCGCGGTAAATAATTTTCTTGAGGAACTTGAGGCGGGTTTGGCCAGCGGTCTGTGCGGGATTATGATCCATCACCAGAGGATGAATAAAGCGGCTCTTGGACTGCTCGATATTCTGCTCGCAGCGATAAAAGCCAACAGCAACCTGCAGCCGGTCACATTCACCGATCTGATGTAACCGGAGCGACAGCGGTGCTGGATCACCGAGCTGCAAAAGTTAGTGGCAGAATTGAACAAGGCGCCGTAACTGATTACGATACAACTCAACTCTGACAAACTCGTGAAAACCTTAAAATCAGCGATGGCTAAGTAAAAACCCCAGAAGAAGGTGAAGATGCCCTTTTGGTAGTTTATACAACGCCATCAACTCTTTCTAACAATTTACCTGCAACCAGCGAGAATGCCAATGCCAGACGCCTATCTTTTACTCGAAGAGCAGTATCGTCAACTCGCCAGATTGGACCACGCGCTGACCTTTCTGCAATGGGACCATATGGTAATGATGCCGCCGGGCGGCTGCGAACCCAGGGCCAGAGCGATCGCGGAGCTGACGAGCCTACGCCATGAACTGCTCACTTCCGCAAAGACAAGAGACCTGTTACGGGCAGCTGCCGGCAAGCAGCTGCCGGCAGAGCGGCACCGAAGTCTGCAGGAGATGGAGCGGGAATATCACCAGGCGGTCTGTCTGCCGCCTGATCTCGTAAAGGCCAAATCCCTGGCCGGATCAAGGTGTGAGCATGACTGGCGCAGCCAGCGCATTGCCAACGACTGGCCCGGTTTTCTGAACAACTTCAAAGAGGTGGTTCACCTCGCCAGGGAAGAAGCCCAGGCCCGACAAGACATTTCGCCCGGCCACTTTGCTACACCCTATGATGCAATGCTTGACCTGTATTGCACCGGGGACAGCAGCAGCTTTATTTCCGATGTTTTTGCCAGCTTGAAACAAGTACTCCCCGGACTGGTCCAGGAGATTGTCGACAAACAGCAAGGGGATTCTGTGCCTGCTCTTCGCGGTCACTACCCTATCGACCGGCAGCAACAGCTCAACCTGGAACTGATGAAATGTTTGGCGTTTGATTTCAAACAGGGACGGTTGGATGTCAGCTGCCATCCCTTCAGCACCGGATGTCGCGGGGATCAGCGGATTACCACCAGATTCCGGGAAACGGAATTCCTTGAAGCCCTGCTTGCCACCGCACATGAGACTGGCCATGCCGGTTACGAAGGCGGACTGCCGCTTGAATGGGATGAATTACCCGTTGGAGGCGCAAGAAACATGTGCATCCATGAAAGCCAGAGTCTGCTGTTTGAAAAACAGATATTTTTATCCCGCCCTTTTCTCAATTATTTCACAGCAAAAATTCATACCTTCCTGCCAAGCACCTCGAAAATAGATGGTTCCCAACTCTGGGCCGCGGCAACAAGAGTCAGGCCAAGCTATATCCGGGTCGAAGCGGATGAGGTCACCTATCCGCTGCATGTTATTCTCCGCTACGAAATTGAATACGCCCTGATCAACGGCTCGCTGAGGGTAGAGGATATCCCCGCCATCTGGGATGAAAAAATGCAGGAATACCTCGGGCTCTCCACCGCGGGCAATTTTAAAGACGGTTGCCTGCAGGATATGCATTGGACCGATGGGTCCTTCGGTTACTTCCCCTCGTATACCATCGGGGCACTCAACAGTGCCCAGCTTTTTGCCGCCATTCGCCGTACCTTTCCCGATTTGCAGGAAAGGCTGGCCGGCGGCGAGGTCCGTTTTATCCGGGACTGGCTACAAGACAATATTTGGGCCAAAGGTTCGACCATGGACTCCCAGGACATCATTCATCTGGCCACCGGCGAAACGACCAATCCCGATATTTTTCTCCACCACCTTCGAGAACGGTATCTCGGTGAAACAAACTGACCAGCAAATCCGGGCCATTGTTTTTTTCCGGGTACCGCCTGCTCGGATGCCCCGAGCGAACACAGATTGACAACCCATTGTTTAAAAACTAGATTTGACTGAACGGTACGAGTCGATTCTGCCGGACGAAACATCTGTGTTGGCGTTCACCCGGACACGGAGCAACTCCCACTTGAGTTTTGGAATTAACGCTATGAGACGTCTTGTCGCCCTGCCGCTCTCCAAATCATTCCAGATGGCCTACCAGTCAATCCGGGTGCGATTTTTCCGTTCCCTGGTCACCACCACCAGTTTAATACTTGCCGTAGCCTTTCTCACCTTCACCCAGGCCGGAAACGATATTACCGAAGGCTTACTTGCCGCAAAGGATCCCGCATTTGTTCAGCTGCTCGCTAAAATTGGCTATGAAGTGACCCCCGGAGCCGCAAACCAGGCCAGATCTGCCAAGCAACGCTGGATCGTCTTCCTCTCTCTCCTGGTTTGTGTGGTCGGCATAGTCAACGCCCAGCTCATGTCGGTAACCGAGCGATTTCGGGAAATCGGCACTCTGAAATGCCTCGGCGCTCTTGATCGATTTATCGTCAGAATATTCATTATAGAAGCAGCAATGCAGGGTCTAGCTGGTGGAATTATCGGCGCTTTGCTTGGAACCATGGTGGCCTGTTCCGCCTCTATAGTCAGGTTTGGACTGGCTTCGGCATCCTATCTGCCGTGGTCCACTATCGGAACGACTGCTTTCTATGCAGTCTGTACAGGCACCGGTCTCAGCCTTCTCGGCGTCCTTTATCCGGCAATCGTCGCCTCCCGGATGCAGCCGGTGGAGGCAATGCGGGTCGAGCAATAAGAAGATACCCCATATCTTCACAGAAAGAGGTCTTTTATATTTTATGACTGCAACGAAAAAAATAGTCCGGGTCACCGGAGTAACCAAGAATTTTGATCTCGGTAAAATTGTCGTCAATGTATTGAAGGGTATAGATCTTGAGATTGAAGAAGGGAAATATATCTCCATCATGGGACCTTCCGGCTCGGGAAAATCTACTCTGTTCAATATGATCGGCGGTCTCGACAAACCGACAAGCGGCAAGGTGTTTATTGACGAAGTGGACATCGCTCAACTCGACGCCTACGAACTCGCCTGGCTGCGCTGCCGAAAAATCGGCTATATCTTTCAAACCTTCAACCTTATTCCGGTCATGACGGCGCTTGAAAATATTACCATCCCCATGACCTTTGCCGGGGTATCAAACGATGACGCCCTGCGCCGCGGTATGGAGCTGCTTGACCAGGTGGGACTCACCGGCAGGCATGCCCATCGGCCCTCCGAGCTCTCCGGCGGCCAGCAGCAGAGGGTAGCAGTGGCCAGGGCTCTCGCCAACAGCCCCGCCATAATCCTTGCCGACGAACCGACGGGAAATCTTGATCTTACCACCGGAGAGGATATTATCCGGTTGCTCAAGGAATTGAGCCTCAGACGAAAAGTGACGGTAATTTCGGCAACCCACGATTATAAAATGCTCAATGTATCGGATCAGGTCGTCTGGATCAGAGACGGTCACGTGGATAAAATTCAACAGAGGGAGGAACTCGACATAAAAACAGGCGGGCTGGAAAGCGCCACCCATTGACATCTTTTAGGAACACTCATCAAATTAATTTTGAACCACCTTCTTTCGCTAATGAAAAAAGCTTTATTTCTCCTCAACTTCTCCCTCTGTCTGACCATATGCCTCGGTGTTCCAGCTCACGCCGAGAGAATCATAAAAGAACGTTCTCTGCGCCAGACAATCGAGACCCTCAGCGGTTTTGGCAGCAGAGCGACCGGCTCCCCGGGCTATGAAAAGGCCGCAGCTTTTATCGACCAAAAACTTGCCAATCTGGGTCTCGACCCACAGTCCTACTATTACGAACTGCCAAGACGGCGTTTTCTCGGCGCCGAACTTAGAGTCAAAGACCGGAAACTATCTTTAACCCCTTTAATGAACAATGCCATTACTCCGGAGGCAACGGATGGTTTGCTTTCGGCACCACTCTATTATGTCGGCAAGGGGCGGCTTACCGACATTGATGGCCGGAATATAGCGGGCAGCATTGTCCTGCTCGACTTCGACTCAGGCAGGAATTGGCAGATGCTCGCTTCACTCGGCGCAAAAGCGGCCATCTTTTTGCAAGGCGATGATAACCGGGAAAGAATATTCTTTACCGAAAAACACGAGGTTACCCCGCAGCAGTTTCCCTGTTTCTGGATTAAAAGAGACGAGGCAAGACGGTTTTTCGGACCGCTGCACAACCAAACGACACCCATCGTCCCTCTGGCAACCCTGGAATCGCGCTGTGTCTGGGAAAATAACCTTGCAAGAAACATCTATTCTTTTATTGAAGGGACCGATCCGAAACTAAAAAAGGAGCTTCTGGTTATCGAGGCTTTTTTTGATACCGAAGAATTTGTCTTTGGAAATTCACCCGGAGCAGACGCAGCCAGTTCAATTGCCAGCTTTCTGGAGATTAGTGAAGCTTTCGCCCAAACCCCCCGGCCACGATCTATCCTGCTGGTGGCCACCAGCGGCCACGCGCAGACACTCGCCGGCATGCGGGATCTGGTCTGGAGCACCAGTGTCAGATCCAAGGATCTGCGCAATCAAAAACGTCAGCTGCAGAAAACAATGAACAGAGGTAAGGCCAATCTTGCCTTGCTGCAGGAACTGCGTTTTCCTCTTCAGGAGGACAGCAAGAGAGACGGAATTCTCGGGGCGACAATCAAGCTCAGCCTGGACCGGGCAGTCGATCAGGTATCCAGACAGCTTATGCAGCTCAGGCTCGGGGTACAGTCGGATACAACAAACCTACTGATTAAAAAATACGCCCATCGTCGCCTCCTCTTGAGAAGGCTGGGATGGGCAGAGAGCTTTCATAATCTTCCCGAAGCCGAGTCGGAGCTTTTTAAACAGATCCTCCCCCAAGCCATAGAGAGGAATAAAACACTGATACTGGACACCCAGCGTCAGTTAAAAGCATTGCAATCCGCTTCAACCTTTCGTACCAGGGTCCGGGACTATGATGTTGCCGCACTCATCAGCCTCCATCTGTCCAGCCATGGCAACGGAGTCGGAGCTTTCGATCGTGGTTGGCTCTACAACCTCAAACAGACAATCAACAGGACATCAATCTACAGCCCTCTCGCTGAACTTCTCCAAGAAGAGGGAAAGCCGGCAATCGGCAGAGCCAGATATCAGGATACCCTTCGACCAAGCCATCTGCGTTCCTGGGATTCCTGGTTTCTCGACAAACCGGCTCTGGGGGGTGAGGTCAGCGCCCTTGCCGGCTATCTTGGCCTCAGCCTGGTGACAACCGGAGATGGACGGATACTCTGGGGAACCCCTGCAGACACAATTGACAGGGTAGACTGGAGCTACCTCCGCGATCAAACACAGCTGGTTGAACGGCTTCTGTTCAGCCTGTCGGGAGCGAAAAAACTCCATAACGACAATATGCCAAGAAATGGTTTTGTTTCGGTGACCGCCCGCACCAACCTGCTCTTACAGGGTGAACTGTTTGCCAATTACCCCGCAGACGATACGGCAATACTTGCCTACCAGGGCAATAATAAATTTTATGCTATGGTCGATGCAACCGGCTATTTCAGAGTAAAAGGGGTAGCAGATAAAAAGCACGTGTTGGATAAACTCATCATTGAAGGCTATCGATTCGATCGGGAAACTGGCAAGGTCGTCTGGGCCATTGATAAGAAGGAGACGGGAAAGAACAATTACCGCCTGAAACTATTGCGTCAATCCATGCAGACGGATCTGGTGATGTTCAACTGCCGGCAAACCACCCTGTTTAATCTGCTCGAACCCCGGAGTTTCGCCTATATGACGAAAATCCACCTCTTTGACGGCAGGCGTGACGCCCCACCGGAACATTTCTGGTACAGCCGGATCGACACCCGTGATTCGATTATTTCCTCGATCTATACCGAGCCCGGCACCCGATTAAAGCTTACCCTTTCGGACACGGTACTCACCAACAAGATGATTTTGACCAACGGCTCCCAACAAAATAAACTGGGCCTTGGATACCTGGTCGATGACTACCCTTCGATCCCCAATACCGACTATCATGCGGCTAAAGATGCCTGGACCCTGCTTGGTCCACGGATCGACAATCTGGAGAGCCACGGTATCTACGACAAACGAATCAACGACCTGAAAACAAGAGGTCTGGCCGCGCTGGCGACAAGTACCGAAGCGTTCAGAAGCCTGCACTACTCCGTTGCCAGGCCAGCAGCGTCGGAGGCCCTCGCGCTGGCTGCGAGGGTCTATGTCCAGATAGAAAAGACCCAGAAAGATGTGTTGTTCGGTGTCCTTTTCTATATCGCTCTCTTTGTTCCCTTTGCCTTTGTTGTGGAACGTTTTCTCTTTAATTTTGCAACCATCTACAACCGGATACTGGGATTTTTCCTGATCCTGGTGCTGCTTATCGCGGTCATCTACAACGTTCATCCGGCTTTTGAGCTGGCCTACAGTCCGATGGTGGTTATCCTGGCCTTTTTCATCATCGGCCTCTCCTTCATGGTGACCCTGATCATTTTTTTCCGTTTTGAAGATGAGATGATACTTCTTCAGCGGCATACCACCCACAAACGTCCGGAGGAGATAAGTCGCTGGAAAGCTTTCGTCGCTGCCTTTTTCCTCGGCGTCTCCAACCTGAGGCGACGCCGGATACGAACGACCCTGACCTGCTCCACCCTGATCATCCTGACCTTCACCATTATGAGTTTCACCACCATTAAATCCAACCGGCAACAGGTCCGGCTGCCATTTCAGTCACAGGCCCCCTATCAGGGTCTGCTCCTGAAAAGAGTCAGCTGGCAGAGCCTGCCGAGGCAGGTCGCCGACATTCTCGGCAACAGCCTGCCGACAGGCAGTCTGTCGGCACCGAGAATCTGGCTGGAAGGCAAGGACCCTGCCCGGCCGGTCAGTGTTCCACTCAGGCATGGGGACTCCGAGACTGAACTTCAGGGTCTCATCGGACTCAGCCCGCAGGAGGCCGAGATTACCGGTATTGACAAAATCCTTTCCAGCGGGCGCTGGTTTTCCGACCGGGACCGGACAGCTATCATCCTCGAAGAACAAACAGCCGCTCGCCTTGGTGTCGCAATCGATGGAGACCGACATGTTTTTCTCTGGGGCTTCCCTTTTACGCTTATCGGGACCTTTCAAGCTGAGAGTTTGGAAACGACAGTTGATCTTGACGGAGAACCGCTGACCCCGGTAACCTTTCCCGAGGAAGTCGGCAAGGAAATATCAGAAGAAGAAATGGAAGCCCTGGAATCCGGAGACGATGTCAGATCCTTTCAGAGCAGGTATCGGCATCTGCCGGCGGGGGGGGTTGCCATTATCCCGGCCGGAACACTGCTCGCCGCTGGCGGACAGCTAAAAGATATTGCCGTCAAACCACCGGATTCCTCTCAGATCGGCAGCATGGTCAGCGAACTGACCGACAGATTCAGTCTGGCAATTTTTACCGGAGAGCCGGACGGGGTTTGGCTGCACAACATCAGCGATACCATGAATTACAGCGGGGTCCCCAATATCATCATCCCCCTGCTCATCTCGATTCTCATCGTCCTGAACACCATGATCAGCTCCGTGTATGAGCGCAAAAACGAGATTGCGGTCTACACCTCGGTCGGCCTGGCACCCTCCCACGTCGGCTTCCTTTTTGTGGCCGAAGCAATGGCCCTGGCTGTAATTTCTGTGGTAATCGGCTATCTGATCGCCCAAATCTCGGCGGCGTTTCTTGCTGCAACACCACTGTGGGCCGGGATTACCGTCAACTATTCTTCCGGGGCCGGCATCGCGGCAATGATCCTGGTCATCACCGTCGTCCTCGTTTCTGTACTTTATCCCGCAAAGGTTGCTGCCCATATTGCCATCCCTGATGTTAAACAAACCTTCAAACTCCCTCTGCCCATCGACAACAGGATTGGTGTTACCCTTCCGTTTCTGATGAAGTACCGGGAACACGAGAGTATTGGCGGCTTTATGTACAACTATCTGGTCAGTCACCAGGATATCTCCCATGGAATTTTTTCGACAGGTGAGGTAGAGGTAGTCTTCAGTTGTTCAACCGTCGATGAAATCCACAAGATGGTCGCCGAATCTGATGCACCGCATGATTTACGCTGCCTGCACCTTCGGGCAAATGTCTGGCTGGCCCCCTTTGATTTCGGGATTATGCAGACCGTCGACATTCAGTTTTGTCCAGCACCGGAGGGTGAAGAATTTTTGGAGATAAAAATAGATCTGCACCGGCAGTCGGGTGAGTCCGGAGTCTGGCAGCGTATCAACACCTCATTTCTCCATGAAATACGAAAGCAGCTGCTGGTCTGGCGCTCCTATGATCACGAGGCCCACGAACAATTGCAGGAGTCATTTCAGCAAGTGATCGCGGAAAAAGGCCAGGCTCCGGAGGTTATCTGATATGGACAGTCCCCCGCAGAATCCGACATACCAAGCCATCCGCCTTCGCGCCCCGCTATCCGGCCTGCTGCTGGCTGTCGCCATTTGTGCAGTGACTCCTTTTAATAATATTTATCTGCGGGCCACCCCTCTTGGAGGAGGACACTTTCCCCTCGCGCCCTTCTTTATTTTTCTGCTTCTGGCCATCTGCGTCAGCCTGATCGCCAGGATCTTTCGTTCCTCGCTGCTCCTGACCGGCCCGGAACTGCTGGTTATCTGGATCGAGATGGTCATTGGCTCGGGTATTGCTTATACCGGCTTTGCCCGTACTTTTCTCATAAACCTGACCACGCCGCTGCATCTGGCGACAGCCGAGAACAACTGGAAAGAGGTCCTCCATCCCCTCATTCCGCCTACCCTGACACCAACCGATCCCAACGCCATCACTCTGCTGTACAACGGTTTGCCCGGCGGCCGGGATATGAACTGGTTCGAAGTGGTCAAATCCATCCCCTGGACAGCCTGGTTGCCGCCGCTGCTGCTCTGGGGAGTGTTTGTGCTGCTCAGTTACCTGGTCATGCTCTTTCTTATCAATATACTCTCCAGACAATGGATACATAATGAGCGCATGAATTTCCCCTTGCTCAAGGTACCCGAGATGATAGGCAAGGCGGTGAGCGAGGGAGGAACCGGCAGTTTCTTCTTTAACGGTTTTCTGCTGACCGGCCTGTCCATTCCGGTCATCCTCCATCTTGCCAACGGGTTAAATCTCTATTATCCGTCCATTCCGTCCATTCCCACTCTTTTTCTCGCCGGCCCGTATTTTTCCGAGAGCGGCCTGCTCACCGGTTTTCATAAACTGAAGATTTATCTGTATCCGTCGTTTATCGGCTTCGCCTTTCTGACTTCCCGCCAGATCTCCTTTTCTTTCTGGGTTTTCTTTCTTGGCGGTTGTCTGCTCTATGGCATCCTCGACCTGTTAGGCTATTCCATCCCGATTTCCGAACTGGGAGTTACCTTCGGTCCAACCCTGGCCCGGCCGGAGGAGATGCAGATGATTGGCGCCTACGGCATCTTTTTCCTCTTTCTCGTGTGGCTGGCCCGGCTCCATCTGCTCGATGTATGCCGGCAATCGCTGTTTCTTACAAAACCGACGCCGGGAAGATCGGAATGGATCGATGTACGAATTTCCTTCTGGGGAGCGATATTCGGCTTTGCCGCGATTGTCTGGTGGTATATCCGGCTTGGTATGGCACCATCCACAGCGGTATTGATCGTGGGGGCCTTTTTTATGATGATGCTGGTTGCAACCCGCATTATCTGTCAGGGAGGGCTGGCCTATTTTACCCTCACCGCGGCTCCCACTGACGGGATAATCGCTTTTTTCGGGACCAAGTTGTTTGCCGGAGCCAGTGGGCTGCTGGCCGGTATGAGCCAGAAGGTTCTCTTCGTCGACCTGCGGGAATCGCTGCTGCCCTCACTTCTGCACAGCCGTCATCTGCACCAGAACAGGGGCCCGGCCCTGCTGCTCTTTTCCGGACTGGCCATAACCATTGTCGCCTCTATGACTGTCTCCATCCTGGCCATGATGACCCTCTGTTACCGATACGGCATCCGTGACCTGCAACTGGAATGGGCCAGCCAGACGACAACCGCGGTGTATGAGAATATCTACCGGCTCGTTGCCATGAACACTTCCACCGGCAGCTGGATCTTTATTTTCGCCCTTGCGGGCGCGGTGGTGATGCTCATCCTGGTCATCTGCTATCATCGAATCTACTGGTGGCCCATCCACCCGATTGGTTATCTCACCGCCTACAGCTCTTCCATGCGTATTCTCTGGGTGAGTTTTTTTATCGGCTGGGCCTGCAATGCCCTCTGCATGCGTTATGGAGGCATCGTGCTCTTTAAAAAACTTCAATATTTTTTCATCGGTCTGATAATCGGCGATTTTCTTATGGGCGGCGGCTGGGCTCTGGTCGGATTGTTTACCGGAGTTAGTTACCAGGTCCTGCCCGATTAGTGGCAGTAAGTATGTAGTAAAAGCGTACCCCTCACCGGGGTGAAGAAAATGTTGTTCGGCAAAGAACCAATTGTCACGATTTAGAACGTGAAATATGTATGACGATAAAGAATTAAAAGAATATCGCGATCTGCTCAAACCTCCCAAGCACTTTGAAGAAGGGTTTGATTGGAAGACGATCATCGGCGCCGTCTTCATCGGATTTCTGATGATGCCGGGGTCGATGTATCTCCAACTGGTGATCGGTCAGGGGATCGGCCCGGCGGCCCGTTGGGTGACCATCATCCTGTTTGCCGAGATCGCCAAACGAGCCCATTCCGACCTGAAGCAACAGGAAATTTTCCTGCTCTACTATATGGCGGGTGCTGCCCTGGCCTCTCCTTTTTCCGGCCTGCTCTGGAATCAGTACCTGGTCCAGTCCGATGCGGCGCGGATGCTTGGCGTCACCGAGTTTATTCCCAGCTGGGTCGCTCCCGGACCGGAGTCCCAGTCGATGATCGAGCGGTCGTTTTTTCACCGGGACTGGCTGGTGCCCATCCTGCTGCTCATCGGCTCGCAGATTATCCAGCGTATCGACCATTTCGGCCTGGGCTATGCCCTTTATCGGATTACCTCGGATGTGGAACGACTCCCCTTCCCCATGGCTCCGGTTGCGGCTCTCGGTACCATGGCCCTGGCTGAATCAGCCGAAGAGAAAAAACAGAGCTGGAAGTGGCGGGTTTTTTCCATCGGCGGAGTTATCGGCCTGGCCTTCGGACTGATATACGTTGTGCTGCCGATAATCTCCGGACTGATCTTCACCGAGCAGATACGGCTCATCCCGATTCCGTGGATTGAACTCACCGGCTATACCGAAGATATCCTGCCCGCCGTCGCCACCGGTCTGCAGCTTGATCTGGGCCTGGTCTTCGTCGGCATGGTCCTCCCCTTCTGGGCGGTAATCGGTGGCCTGATCGGCCTGATCATCACCATCATCCTCAATCCTTTGCTCTATTCCGCTGGTATCCTCAACAGATGGCATCCGGGCATGGCCACCGTCGATACGGTCTTCGCCAACAACTTCGATTTTTATATGAGTTTTGGTATCGGTCTCGGCCTGGCTATCGGCCTGATAGGCGTCTGGTCCGTTGTTCGCTCCTTTAAAACACAAGATGGCCAGAGAGGAACCTTGCACGATCTGTTCCATCCGCCGGCCGGCCGTGGTGACTTCAATTTCTGGATTGCCATCGGTATCTATATTTTTTCCACCCTCTCCTATGTCGCCCTGTGTGCCTGGCTGGTACCGTCTTTTCCCTGGGTTTTCTTTCTTGCCTATGGATTCATTTACACCCCGATCATTTCTTACATCACCGCCAGGATGGAGGGTATTGCCGGACAATTTGTCAGTCTGCCTCTCGTGCGGGAGGCAAGCTTCATTGCCGGTGCCCGTTTCTTTGGCTACCAGGGCATTGAGATCTGGTATGCCCCAATTCCAATTCATAACTACGGTGAAGCCACCGTCCAGTTCCGGCAGATCGAACTGACCGGCACTTCTCTTCGGGGAATCATTAAAGCGGAGCTCCTCGTCTTCCCGATAGTCATGATCGCCAGCCTGCTCTTCTCGCAATTTATCTGGCGCCTGGCCCCGATTCCATCGGCTAACTACCCTTTCGCCCAGGAATTGTGGCACCTGCAGGCCTTGAACTCTCTGCTCATGCAGACCTCCACCCTGGAAGGTAACTCGATGTTTTATCAGGCCTTGAACGGTACCAGCGTCCTGTCCGGCCTCGGTTTCGGGCTGCTCATGTATATGGTGTTGAGTATTCTCGGGCTGCCGGTACTGTTGATCTACGGAGTGGTGCGCGGGCTCGGCCAATCCACACCCCACGGCCTAATTCTCGAAGTCGCCGGCGCACTGCTGGGCAGGTATTTTTTCCTTAAAAAATATGGCCCAATGTGGCGCCAATACGCCCCGGTCCTGCTTGCCGGGTTTTCCTGCGGTATGGGGTTGAGCGGAATGTTCGCCATGGGCTTTGCCCTTATCATGAAATCGCTGGGCCATTTGGCGTATTAAGGAGTTTTGATAGTGCTTGCCCTTGCTTTACGAAAGTCGGCTTGACATTCCTACTTGAGAACCGTTATTGTTAAGAGAGGCGAAGTTAATAGAGTATTTCAAGAAACAAAGAGATGGCTAATGATGACGATAAAAAATGCAGTCCGGTGGATGATTTTAATGAGTTTCGCATGCTTCGTCTTTGCCCTCCCGGCCGGAGCAGCTAACGCTCCCCATGAAATAGCCGGTATTGCTCTTGGAACCAGTGTCGATGACTATCCGGATATTGTCCGGACCAATTATTTACAAGAGGTCGTGGTAACCGACTGGCATGGTTTCAGAAAGGGCATTATCTCCTATGGTACATGCAAATATATCGATCAGATCCTGAAAATTGATATGAAATACGAGGATAGAGATGAAGAGTTTTATGAAAAATTACTGCGTGAATTTCGTCAGAAATTTGGCGAACCGACGTCCTGGAACGGTGATTCTTTTGGAGTGATGCGTATCTGGAAATGGCAATTTATTGACAATGAACAAAATCGCGTCAGCCTGTCACTGCAGTATAACAGCAAGAATTCCAATGAGACCATCGGCAATGTTGTCAAGCTCGCCTATCCGGAGAGGATGGTAGAGGAACAACGCTGTTTTGCCGAGATGTGCCAGCAGAGTAAAATAAATACCGACGAGAAACGGAAAGAAGAGCTGAGAAAATCCGACTGGTCTCACCTTATTCCCAGATAGTGTCTCTCCACAAAACGAGCAACCCTGTTCTCATTTGAGGTGCCGGATACATCTAGCCGCTTGCATTGGACACGGAGTCTGCACTTACCTCCGAGGATCAGGTTTTAAGAGCAACGAAGTCGTGGCAGGGCAGACAATTACTCTCAGGCAACAGGCAATACCGGAAAATCAATGACGACTGGCACCAGTATAGACCTAAGACATATCGCCTGGAATGGGATACACATCGATATTCCTTCTGTCTGGGATGCCCGTGTCCTTGGGCAACGTCATCTCATTTTTGAAAAAGATTTTCAACCCCAACTGCAGATCCGCTGGGAAAAGTCAGCGAGGCGTCATGCCCGTGCTTTTGAGAAAGGGGCAACCCGCTATAGTGCCCAAATGGGTTCTCTCGTCCCGCAAGACCGTTTCCCCGAGGCCCTCCATCAGGTGAGGACGAATTTTGACAGGATATTATGTTATCAGAATGAGACCGGCATGGTTACGGGAGGAATCTGCCAGTGCGCCGCCTGCCACGCATTGCTACTCTTCCAACTCCTTACCGACGATGTGGCAGTGCTGACCGAAACAGCCGCCAGCCTGTCAACTGTTTTGTGCCACGATCAGGCGGAAAACAAGGGGGAAAGCCTCTGGCGTATTCAGGACTTTGCACTCGCCGTTCCCGTCCCTTTTGTGATGCAGGATTACACCTTCGGGGCCGGACTTACCCGATTGTCTTTTAAAAGCAAGGATCTCTCGCTGCAGACATGCAAACTTGGCCCGGCCGACACCCGGCTTAACCAGCAATCCCTGGCCGAGATCCTACTCACCCTGACCGGTGGCTCCGGGCTGGAATTGGCTGATGGAGAAGATGATATCTCCTGTACAGGTGAAAGGAATCCGAGTATCCTCAAACAAATATTTTTCCGGCTTCGTCGTGAAAAACCCTTTCTCAGCGCCAAAATCCGGCATGATACTGACAATAACCGCTTGCTGGCCGTGATTCTCTCCTCCACCCGTCCAATTCCCCTGACAACAACCGAAGATATCTGCCGAAAATATGAAATTGTTTAAAAAAAAAAGAGCCGGAAAAGAACGTCAAGGGCTTACCAGAACCGAGGCCCTGGCCGGCATACCGCGGCGATCTCCATCGGCTATCTGGATGGTTCTCGAAGACGGTGACATCCTGATCGAATTTCCGTTAAATATAAAACCTTTTTTCCTGCAGCTGGCCAATCGCTTTCAAAAAGGACCGCAATCAAGACCGACCAAAAAATTACAACTGGACCAGATGGGCAGCAGAGTGTGGCAGATGTTCGATGGCGAAAAAGACGTGAAGACGATCATCAGGGAGGTTTCCGAGTTCAGCGGACTCTCACTGCAGGAGGCGGAAATTTCAGTCACCGCCTTTCTTCGTCAATTGGGCCGACGCGGGCTTGTGATAATAGGTGATCAATCGTCCTGAGTCGGGAATTTATGATCTCCGCCTCAAGCCCATCTTTTTAGCAAGCAGCTGCAAATCAGCCCAGGCCGCCTGTTTCATTTCCGGATTCTGCAACAGGTACGTCGGGTGATAGGTGGCAACAACCGGAATCATCCGATTTTTTTCCACCTGATACTCATGGAACTGTCCACGCAGCAGGGAAAGAGGCTGGGATTTTTCCAGCACCGCCCGGGTGGCGACCATCCCCATGGTACAGATTATCTCGGGGAGCAACGAAACAATCTGGCGACGCAGGAAAGACACACAACTCTGCACATGGGCGGCCTGGGGCTGACAGTTCTGCGGAATCGCACATTTTATGACATTGGTGATGAACACCTCATCGGCGGAAAGGTTGATGGCCGTCAGCATCCTGCTCAGCATCTGGTCCTGAAATACTCCAAACAAATGCCCCGGCGGCAGCACTTCCCCCTCATCTGCCGCCAGCCAGTCGCCAACAATCAACAGGCGAATCTTCTCGGGTCCGCGGCCGGCAACCGGGTATATTCGTTTTTTATGCAGTTCACAGGCATGGCAGGTGGCGACCTCTGCCGCAATTTCAGTAATTCTTACCGGTGAGCGATGGATGGGGACATTACCTTTCCGTGGTGATGCAGGTACATCACCCACCACTTTTTCCTCCATCGAAGGTAACGTATCGGTTACCTGCGGTAAAAAACGGAGAAACCTCTCTATATTTTCATTTTTCGGATAACTGATACCAATTGAACCATGGTATCTGAGTAAAGATCGCACCTCTGCCGAAAGCTCATCCCTCTCACTGCTCACAATGCACCACGCTTTTTCTCCTCCGACCCATTTATTCAACAAAGATACTTTTTCTTACCACGATACCCGGGAGCCGGCAATTACCCTCCTGAGAGGGAAAAGTGTAACCAGTTAATCATACGGAAAATAATAAATATTCCATTGATCTCCGCCCATATTTTCCTGGGTACCGCGGAACACTCCGAAATAATTGAAAGCAATAGCCCGAGACCCTGCCGGTTTGTCGCAGGAGACATTGATCGGCAATTTATCGGGTGTTCTAGAAAAAGAACTGAATAACGGAGTAATGTCAAATGTCCTGAGAACCCTGCCCTCAGCATCAAGAAAACTCATTTTCAGAAAAAACTGCTTAACGACGGGGAAACTATCGGTCAGACTCCGGTCGAAGATAAGTTCGCCGGTCAAATTAAAACCTTCGCTCGCTATAGAATAAGAATAGGTCAAATCCAGGTCCCTTGTTTCCAGGCCTGCATTCTGTGCACCGTTTTCAACCAGGTTATGTCGAGCTTCCGGCCGAGCGACTGCCCCGATATCCGGTTTGATAAAATTTGCACAACTGGTCAGAAACAGCAGGCAAAGCCCTAGAAAAAATAATAGAATCTTAATCACCCGATGAGTAATCATAGTGTATTCAACCTCTCCTGCGTGAGGAAATAAACGTGGCAATGAGTAATGAGATAGCTTCGCATCGCTATAACCATATATTAACCATTACTTATGGGAGGGAACAATATTTTCTTGGAATTTCCTCGGAAAACCGGAGCCTTTTTTGTCAAAAATTGGTATTAATTGAACATATGATTATTATTTAGCAGAATCAGTCCGCAGTGTTTACAGCATGCGTGAAACCCTGCCCGAAAGCATAATGGTTCCCGCCCGGACATGGGATTATTTGACGCCTCCTCCGCCCCGACGGGGCATACTTTCATGAAAAACCAAGAGGCTGTGTGCAAGGATCGTTTCCGGACAAAACTCTCTAATCATTTCACGACGAGGTATTACTCTTGACCAAGGAAGAATTCAGTTTATCCAGAAAGAAACTTGGAAAAACGCAGAAACAGCTGGCAGAACTGCTCGGAATGTCACTGAAGACTATTCATAGTTATGAACAAGGCTGGAGGACGATTCCGACCCATATCGAGCGACATCTCTATTTTCTGCTCATCAATCAGAGGGGTAGAAAGGATAGCCTCACCCCATGCTGGGAGCAGAAACTCTGCAACATAAAGGATCAATGTCCTGCCTGGGAATTTCAGAGTGGGCATCTCTGCTGGTTTCTATCCGGCACCCTCTGTGAATGCACCCAGGATGCCACGCAGAAAGATAAACTGGAGATATGCAAAAAATGCGAGATCTTCACCGAGTTGTTGAAATAGAGGGACCCTTTATTGCTCGCTCGGTGCGGCTATGTGCATGGCCAGGGCGCTCTGAGGGAAAGGAATTGATCCCAGACAGGAACGGATTTAGACAGTAGGTGGGGGGCAAGAGACAGAACGATGCCGATATATGAGTACAAATGTAACGATTGCGGGAAGGAATTTGAGGTACTCACGACCTCAAGCAGAGAAACGGAGAAAGTCGTTTGCGATATCTGCCGAAGCACCAAGGTGCAGAAAATTATGTCCACCGGAAGCTTCAGGCTGAGTGCAGGTCGTACCCTGCCTTCGGCACCCCCATCGGGATGTGGCGGGAAATCCGGCTTCTCCTGAGCATCCTGACAACGGGTTCCGGGTGAACCCACTATTCTTCCTCATTTTTCCTGGTTTTCTTGGAGGAAAAATCATACACTTTTTCATTCTTCTTGAGGAGATCATAATCTCTCCTGGCGATATCCTCCAGATAAGCGGGATCATTTTCCAATCGGTCAATATCTTTTTGTAGTGTGTTAACCTGCTGTTCGATTTCCGCCGTTTCCTGTTGCAATTTTTTAAGCTCGCTTCGCTTACCGAGCAGCGTGACCACCCCCGAACCCGGAGCAAATAAAATCCACAGGAACGCCGCTGCCAGCAAGATGAAAATGATTTTTATCAGCTGATTTTCCTGAGCTGGGGAAAGCTTTTGCTTCGGTCTTGTTTTTTTTTGATTAAACCACATACGTACTCTCATTGACGATGCAAAACCAACATAAATCCTGTCTGGTCAGTGCCTGCCTGATCGGTCTCTGCACCCGTTACGATGGCCGGACCAAGGCAAATCAAAACTGCCTGAGCCAACTCAAGGCAAGCGGCTGGCTTCCCGTTTGCCCCGAACAACTCGGTGGCCTCCCCACCCCCCGTGAAGCCGCAGATATCATCGGCGGCGACGGGAGGGATGTTCTCGCCGGCAAGGCCCACGTGATAACCAGAAGCGGCATTGACCTCACTACCGAGTTCATCCGGGGGGCCGAACAGGTACTGCACCTCGCCCGGCTGCAAAAGGTCGGTGCAGCCTACCTCAAGGCCCGAAGCCCGTCCTGTGCCGTCCACGGAAAAATTGGCGTTACCGCTGCACTGCTGCAATCTTCAGGTATCGATCTGATTGAATTCTAGTACCATCCGGGAGTTCTTTAAAGCAGGCCGTCAGAGAGCAGCGATGGCGCCTACCCCTCTCATTCGGCAAACTCCCGCCCTTACGAGCCGATCCTCAGCACTTTCAGTATCAGGATACCCGATTCATACAGAAGATACAGCGGTCCACCCATAAGTGCCATATTGACGACATCGGGAGTAGGCGTCAACACTGCAGCGACGATGGCGATGAGCAACAGGGCATAGCGACGGTTTTTCTCGTAGAAACTCCGCTTAAAAACCCCCACTTTGGCGAGAAAGACCATAAAGATGGGCAACTCGAAAATAAGGCCGAAAGCCAGGATAAAGATAGTGGTGAAGTTGACGAACCGGCTGACCGATATTACCGGTTTCAGCTCTTCGGAGCTGAAACCGAGTAAAAATTTAATGCCGAAAGGCAGGGTGATGAAATAGCAGAAAACAGTTCCGGCGTAAAAAAGCAGACAGGTGAAAAAGATAAAGAAAAACAGCTGGCCGCCGGAAACGGCGAACGGTTTCCCCACAGCTCGCCATAAAACCACGGTGAACCAGGGCATGAGCGCATAGAGAGCGGCAAACAGAGCCAGCTTCACATGCGCCAGAAACGGTCCGGCCACAGAAAAAAAATAGAGTTTTTCGGCCAGATGCGCCTGGACGAAATGCAATAGATGCGGTGAGAGGAAAAATATCGCCAGGGTGCAGCAGAAGAGAGCTACGGCCAGATTGCGGATGGATTTTCGCAATTCAACCAGAAAGGAGACGATTTTTGTATGTGCCGCCATGGAGATATCAGAAATATCGGTTCTTGCCGTGTTGGTCGTCGGGTGGAAAACTACGGTCGGTTTCTTCTTTGCCCGACAAGGTATCAGAAGCACGGCAAAAATGCAATTTGATAGAGGTTGCTTTCACCAATCAGCCATGATAAACAGTAGCTTTCTCCTTTTTAACCATCCATATCAACGAGATAAAATATTATGCTTGAGTTACGATTTATACGAGAAAACCTCGCCCTGGTAAAAGAGAAATGCCTGCGTCGGGGCATGGAAACAACCCTGATCGATGATTTTGCCGAAACAGACCAGAAAAGGCTCGCTCTTTTGGCCGAGGTGGAGGGGTTGAAAAATACTCGCAATACCGTCTCCGACAAAATCGCCGTTCTCAAAAGGGGAAGCGAAGAAGAGAGGCAAGCGGCCGACCCTCTTATCGTGGAAATGCGCGAAACCAGCCAACGAATCAAGGAGCTTGATACCGAACTCGGCACCATTGAAGAGAGCCTGCAGGAAATCGTCATGGCCATTCCCAACCTCTGCCATGACAGTGTCCCCGTCGGTCAGGACGACAGCGATAATGTCGAGGTAAAAAAATGGGGCACAAAACCCCAGTTCAGCTTCCCCCCTAAACCACATTGGGAACTTGGGGAGCAAGAGGATACCATCGATTTTGAACGGGCGGCGAAGATCTCCGGCGCAAGGTTTGCCCTATTGAAAGGTTTCGGCTCGAAACTGACCCGGGCCCTGATCAATTTCATGCTTGATCTACACACCCAGAGACACGGCTACACCGAAGTGCTGCCGCCGTTTCTCGTCAATACCCCCTCGATGACCGCCACCGGACAGCTGCCGAAATTCGCCGACGATCTCTTTAAGATCCAGGACTGGGATCTCTATCTCATCCCCACCGCTGAAGTGCCGGTGACGAATATCCATCGGGACGAGACTGTTGCGGAAAAGGATCTGCCGCTCAAATACACCGCCTACACTCCCTGTTTCCGCTCCGAAGCCGGCAGCCATGGCCGCGATACCCGGGGGTTGATCAGACAGCACCAATTCGACAAAGTCGAGCTGGTGAAATTCACCACTCCGGAGACTTCGGAGCAGGAACTGGAAAATCTGCTGGCCGATGCCGAGGCCGTCCTGCAGCTGCTTGGGCTGCATTACCGGGTCGTGACGCTGTGCAGCGGGGATTTAGGTTTTTCAGCGACGAAAACCTATGACATAGAGGTATGGCTGCCCGGTCAGGATACCTACCGGGAAATTTCTTCCTGTTCCAATTTTCTTGATTTCCAGGCCCGCAGGGGCGGCATCAGATATCGTCCGGACGGTCAGAAAAAGAGTAAGCTGGTGCACACCCTGAACGGCTCCGGGATGGCTGTGGGCCGGACACTCCTGGCTATTTTGGAAAATTACCAGCGGGAAGACGGCTCCATAGAGCTTCCGGAAGTCCTCAAACCTTATTTCGAATCCCGATTCTAGAAACTCCGGTTATCAGGGACGGCAGACGTCAGGGCCAAAGGCATTCCGGCGAAGAACCGCTTTTTGCCCTGACAGGCTGAATAATTTTTCATCCCGGCTTTGCCTCCCCGTCCCGGAACGGCATGGGGTTGAGCAGCAACGGCATAATCTACCAATCTTCCATCGGCATACCTTTTTCTACCATGGAGTCGGCTGTGGCGATAATCTTTTTCGTGAGATCAACCTGCTTTTCCATCATGTCATAGAGGACGTCGTTTCTGCCGAGAAGCTCTCGCGTCCTGGTCCGCAGCTGCTCACCGCGATGGAGAAAATCTCTCATCTCTTCGACAATGATTTTTCTCTTCTGATGTTTTTCAAGCTCCGTTTCTATAATTGGCAGCAACCGTTTGATGGAGATCTCAACCAGTATATCCCTGGAGATGTTCTGTCTTCTGGCGACATCGTTGATCGAATGCAGGGAACTTCTGCTGATCACAAAGGTCTTTTGCCGGCGGGGCGTTGCCGGGGTGCTGGATTCCTCGGCCTCCCGGGCCAGCTGGTCCAAAAGCGAGGAATCCTCAATCAGTTGATCAAGCAGCGATTTCTGTTTTATGCCCAACTGTCCGGCTATGACCCCGAGGAGATCGATTACCTCCAGCGGTAGTTTAAATGTTGCTCGAACGGATTGTTTTCTCTTTAGATCATCAAAGGAAATTTCAGAATTAGACACAATTTTTCCTCTCTTCTTAGCTCGTTATTTGCCCTGGCACTCCATGAAAAATACTCAATCTGCATTACTATGTCAACTCATTAACAAATAGTAATGTCAGGAAAATTATTCATTATATTCCAGGCCTATTTTGACATACAGCCTGTTGTGCTCAACCATTTTTATATGGAAAACAGAGGGGGGATCGAAGATGTACAGCTCGAAGATGTGCAGCTGGGAACGTGCACCTGTCAGGCAGAATAAAAACTATTTTTCCTCCGGTTCGATCTTTATCCGCAGATCTATTTCTTTAATGTCTTTGGTCAATTTGAGGGTCTTGACGAAACCATGGACGGTTCCGGCCAGGGATTCCTGAATAAAATCTTTCAGGGGAATCTTATTGCCGTTGACCAGCAAGGCGGTTATTTCCCGTCCCTCTTTCCTGATCAGGAATCTTTTTTCAATAAAGAGGGCAATTTCCGCCGCCTCATTCAGGCGGAACACATAATTGCCGGCAACTCCTTCGACATCGGTTGCCACTGCAATTACCCCTTGCACCTCATTGCGCAGTTTCTGGTCGCAATTTCTGAAAACTTCGATTTTGGGAATGTGCTTTGCGGTTTTGAATCCTTCGCCGATAACGATATCAACATCGGGGAAATAGCGGTGCGCCAGGGTTCGAAGAGAAAGTCCACTGTTTTTCGTCTGCAGCACCATCTGGTCCGGCGCAACCAGCATAACGCTGTCCGCGCCTGCTTCCTTATGCATGAACGTATCAGTTCCAGGGGTATCGAACTGTATGCCCGAGTCGTTGCTCGACTTGATGACGGCAACCCGGTAGCCCAGTTTTTTCAGTTCGGAAACGACCTGCTTTGCCAGGGTAGTCTTGCCGCTGTCATGCCAGCCGATGAAGGATACAATGGACGACATAATTCTCCAGATGACGATTAGGGTATGCTGCCGCTTGGACCAACGAAGAACGACCGTGGTCCTGTTTTGCTCCACCAAGGCAACCAGGGTTGATCATACCGAGTTGCATCCTTTTTGAAAAGTATCTTTTGCCGGCACCTTCAATCCATCTTTTTTAACGCTTCTACTATGATTTCAAGTGGTGGTCTGACATTGATATCCGCTACCTCGATTTTTCTGATTATGCCTGTCGTATCGATAAAGACCAACGCCCTTTCCGAGACGCCATCAGATCGCAATAGTCCATAGGTTGCCGCCACCTGGCCATGCGGCCAGTAATCGGACAAGACATCAAACCACAGCCCGCCCATCTGCTCAACCCAGGCGTACTGGGACGGGGTGTTATCGACACTGATACCAAGAAGGACCGCATTGCTGTCATCAAAAATCGGCTTGCTGATATTGTAGCCGGGCCACTGGTCGGAACAGACCGGTGTGAAGGCGGCAGGGACAAAAGACAGGACGACCTTTTTCCTGCCGCGAAACTGACTGAGCGTGATTTGTTCGCCTTTGATTGATTTGAGGGTGAAATCAGGTGCCATTTGACCGGGTGCCACCTTGAGGGTGCTGTCCACCGGTTTCAGATGACCTGGGTTATAAATAAAGTCCTGTAAACTCGCATTGCTCGCGAATCCATCGCCTGCAAAAAAAACCATGAGCAGGATTACGGCCAGAAATCTACCAGTCGTTTCCATCACTTCCCTCTTCAAACTATTTCATCTATTACCGCTGTCTGGCCCCTCCTGCCGATCGCCTGTCTATTCTGGTTGGACCGGCAGAATAAAAAATGGGTGTTTACAGATCTGCATAGTTAATCAGTTTCTTCAGGAAGTCGTCAGCGCTCATAAAACCTCCTGACCTGCGAAGAACAATTTTCCTGCTGTCACCTTGTAGCCTGCAACCGATGAAGGTAGGCGTACCGGCACCTCCCAGGGCATGATACATGGACATATCCTTGTCCGGAAACAGGGGGAAAGTAACGTCATAGGTTTCAGCGAAATATTCGACCTCGAACTGAGTATTCGATGCCCCGAGACCGATTATTTTGACGACCGGCCCTGTTTTCGAGACCATTTCGGTCCTGGCATAAAGATCATTGACCAGTGGAGCCTCATGCTGACAAAAGGGACAATACATGCTGAACAGTTCAATAAGGAGGATATCCGCCTGTATATCGGCCAGGGTAAAACTCTCCCCGGCTTTGCCGGTAAGCCCCAGATATTTTTTATGGGTCTCGTTCCCGGGTACCGGTAGCTTTACTTCCGGCAGCACTTCCGAAACATTCTTCGTCCCACCCCCAACAGCAGTTCCGGTCAATCCCAGAAAAAACAGCAGCAACAAGTAACAAATCGCTTTTCGCATCTCTCCCCCCTCTCCCGCGAAATCCCTTCGGCGCAAGACTTCAGCCGTCGGGATAGGTTATGCTATTTTGCCTCACTGATAGAATAGTAAGAGTTCTTCGTGGTCCTGCCTGAAATTTTTTCATCGACAGGCGACCCGCCCGGTCGATCAAGGCCATAATCCTGCCCCGTTATAAAGTCAAAGAGCGGAGATTATCATAATCATCCGCTCTCCGGCCTTTTTACAACAGCGATGTCCACATGATACTGCTACAACATCTCAACTTCTTAAAAAACTACTCATATATCGAGTGGCAACTTTCAGGAATTGTATTTATAGCGGCTATGGAGAATATCCACTTCTTCCTTTGGTTTGTAGCCGGTTTTCATGCTGTCCAGCGACCCGGCAATGGCAAAGACCGACATATACACATGGGTCAGATAGAAAGCGACTATCCCCATGCCGAGCAGATTATGGATAATGGCGTACAGACGGACGGTATCCACCGCTGCATCCATCCCCCAGATAACATAGCCGGTGTAGGCCATGACGCCGCCCCCGAAGGTGGCAAACCAGAAGTACATCTTTTGCCCGGCATTAAATTTTCCGGCGGGCACCGGCTTTTTCTCCCTGCTTAAATAGCCACCAAGAATAACCATCCAGGCGATGTCGTGCAGTTGGGGAAGCATGTCCTTCAGCCACATGACAAACATGATGAGGCCAGGGAGGACAAAAACCATCGCCGAGACCAGATGCACGTATCTGGCAAAGCGGATCAGCGTGCCGCCGCCAAGATAACCGCCGAAAATGACCATCAACCCGGTAATGACCAGCAGGGAGAAGCTGACGGCGGCGAGAAAGTGAACGACTCTCGCAAAGAGCGGAAAAAACAGTATCTGCTCGCCGTCGTGATCAAAATGCTTGGCCCCGACAAGCAGATAATGCAGGAAAAACACCCCGGGAACAGCAGTGATAATTACCAGAAATATCTTCCAGAACCATTGTCCCTGAAGATCGGTGAACAACCGGCCGTATTGCTGCCAGTTGCCCGAAACTGCGCCAATCAGTGTATCAAAATAATCAGCCGATGACCCCGCCGCAAGACCCGCGAGAGCCTGGCCTTCCTGGGCGGAAACAATAGCGGCGAATCCTGCCACAAGAAAAACTGTGAGCAGCAACACAGATCCATAAACTCTCTGCATAATTTGCTCCTGATAAAGGATATGATGCTCCAGCCCCTGAGAACAGGGGCTGGAGTATTCAACAAGATAAATAAATTACGGCCGTTTCTTCTGCCGCTACTTCTTATACGCCTTGTTCCAGCCCCAGGCATTGGCGCCGGAGCCGCGCTGGAAGACACGCTGGCGATACACATCGGCGACCACATCGGCGTCCCCGGCGAGCAGGGCTTTGGTCGCACACATTCCGGCACAGAGCGGTACCTTGCCCTCGGCTATCCTGTTTTGACCGTAGAGATGCTTTTCCTCGGCACTGAAGTTTTCCTCGGGACCGCCGGCACAGAAGGTGCACTTATCCATTGCTCCCCTTGCCCCGAAGACATTGCCTTTGGGGAATTGCGGGGCACCGAACGGACAGGCCATAAAGCAGTAGCCGCAGCCGATGCAGGTCTTTTTATTGACCAGCACGATCCCGTCCTCCCGCTGATAGATGGCATCAACGGGACAGACCGCAAGACAAGGGGCATCGGAACAATGCATGCACGAAACCGAGATGGATTTCTCGCCAGGTTTTCCCTGGTCGAGGGTAATCACCCGGCGGCGATTGACACCTACGGGAATATGGTTCCCTTCTTTACAGGCGACGACACAGCCGCTACAGTCGATGCAGCGGTCGGCATCGCATAAAAATTTTACTCTTGCCATTTCAGCTCCTCCTCATCAGGCCTTGGCTATTTTGCACAGTCCATCCTTTGTAGCCTGAATCTGTGTGATAATGTCATATCCATAGTTGGTGACAACGTTTCCGGGCTCACCGACGACATACGGTGCGGTCCCCTCGGGATATTTGTCGGCATAGGATTTGCCCTGCAGGATGCCCGCGAAGTGGTATGGCAGGAAGATGGTTTTCTCATCCACCCTTTCGGTATGAAAGGCCTTGACGGTGATCTTGCCACCTTCCGGCGATTCAACGGTCATCATTTCACCATTACGGATACCAAGATTATTGGCCAGACGGGGATTGATCTCGGCATGCATATCCGGCTGCAACTCGGCCAGATACTGGTTACTGCGGGTCTCGGCGCCCGCACCCATGTGCTCCACCATACGTCCGGTGGTGATCACATAGGGATATTCCTTGACCAGATCCGGGTTCTGCTCGGTCTCAAACCGGGTATCGACGCGGAAGTGATCCGCCTTATCCTTGTAGGTAGGATATTTGGCGATCAGATCCGGGCGGGGTGAATGCAGGGGTTCGCGGTGAATGGGCACCTGATCCGGGAAATTCCAGACGACGCATCGGGCACGGGCATTGCCGAACGGCGCCATACCACGGGCGATTGCATCCTTGATGGTTTTCTGGGAGAGATCGGTTTTCCAGTTGGTGCCGGGAACGGTATTTTTAAACTCGGAATACCCGCCCCGAACCTCACTGCCGGGATTGCAGACGCCTTTGGCGGCCAGTTGATTTTCGACCCGGCCACTGCCGTCGTACTTCATCTCATCGCCGAAACGGTTTCTAAACGGCAGCCCGCCTTTGGCAACCGGTTTGGAGACATCGTAGAGAATCGGCGTTCCCGGATGTTCTTCCGTCCAGCAGGGCCACGGCATCCCGTAGTACTCCCCGTCGCACGGTCCGCCCTTGGCCTGCAGATCGTCAATGTCGAAGGTATGCCAGTTCTCCATATGTTTCTTGATGCGCTCGGGAGTCTGCCCGTTATAGCCGATGGTCAGCGACCCACTGCCCAGCTCACGGGTAATATCTTCCGGCACCTGCTTGATATTTTTGTAAAAGAGATCGGCAAAACCAAGCTTTTTCACCAGGAGTTCCATGATCTGGTAATCGTCCTTGCTGTTGTGCACCGGGTCGACGACCTTGCTGCGCCACTGGATCTGGCGGGAGGTCGAGGTGACACTGCCGGAAGTTTCGTACTGGCTGGCACTCGGTAAAAGGTAGACATTATCCGTTTCACAGGCGACCGCCGCCATGGTCGGGAAGGGATCGACTATGACCAACAGATCGAGCATATCGTAGGCTTTTTTCACCCGATGGTACTGCGAGTTGGAATTGGAACCACAGCCCCACTGCACCAGGGCCTTGATCGGTGTATCCTGGTGAATCTTATCTTCCTGCAGGACACCTTCATACCAGCGCGCCAGGGTGAAGCCCTTCTTGTTCATCCAGTCCTTGGCCTTGAAGCGGCCGGCTATCCACTCGTAATCGACATCCCAGACCCGGCACCAATGTTTCCAGGAGCCGTCGGCCAGGCCATAGTAGGCCGGCAGACTGTCGGCCAGCACACACATGTCCGTAGCCCCCTGGACATTGTCATGGCCGCGGAAAATGTTGGTGCCGCCGCCTGATTTCCCCATATTGCCGAGAACCAGCTGGAGAATACAGAAACTGCGGGTAATGGAACTGCCGATGGAATGCTGCGTTCCGCCCATGCACCAGGTCAGACTGGTGGGACGGTTATTGGCCAGCAGTTTGGCGATACGCAGGGTCTCACTGGCGGGAATACCGGTGATGGTTTCCACCTCTTCGGGGGTGTAGGCCTTGGCTACTTCGACCATCTCCGGATAGCCGGCGACCCTGGTCCTGATGAATTCCTTATCTTCCCAACCATTGGTTATTATCGCGTTGACCAGCCCCATCATAAAGGCGGCATCGGTTCCCGGTCGAATTCGCACATAATCGGTGCCCTTGGCGGCAAGCTTTGTCCGCCGGGGATCGACAACGATGATCGGGGCATTGTTTTTCTCTTTGGCATGCAGGATATGCTGCATGGAAATTGGATGAGCCTCCGGTGCATTCGAACCGATAAAGATCAGGCTCTTTGCATGTCTCATATCGTTCAGGCTGTTGGTCATTGCTCCGTAACCCCAAGTATTGGCGACACCTGCCACCGTTGTGGAGTGTCAGATACGGGCCTGATGATCGACGTTATTCGACCCCCAGAAGGCCGCAAATTTTCGTTGCAGGTAGGCCATCTCGGTGGAGACCTTGGCACTGCCGAGGAACTGCAGGGCATCCGGGCCATCCTTTTCCCGCAGGGCGAGCAGCTTGTCGCCGATCTCGCCCATCGCCTGATCCCAGGTAAGATTGGTCCACTTGCCGTTCACTTTTTTCATCGGATTTTTCAGGCGCTTGGGGCTGGTGACCATATCAATGGCCCCGGCACCTTTACAGCAATGCCCGCCATAGGAGACGGGATGGTCGGCGGCTATCTCCTGGCGGACCCATACTCCGTTATGCACCTCGGCCTCGATGCCGCAACCGACGGCGCAGTAGGTACAGATCGTTCTGACCTTTTGGGAACCGGCATAGGGCTCGCTCGGTCCTACCGCAGCGTTGGCCTTGCTGGTCATCCGGGTGGTCATGGCCACCCCGGTGAGCGCTGCGGTTGCCGCCGATAATTTCAGGAAGGATCGCCTGGCGATCCTGGGATTGAGAGTTACTCTGCGGCCAGTCGATACTGCGCTGCCCAAAGAGGAAGTCTTTATTTTGCTTCTAGCCATTGATATTTCTCCTTGATCTCGACAAAGGGTTCATGGCCTGCGGTTTTTCGACCGCAGCCATCGGTAGACCTTACGGGTGGCTTAGGATCGCAAGGTTTTGTAGTATTTCTTAAAACTTTCGCTCTCATGGTACAGCGTCTCATCCAGACGTTTGACCGGCGAAGGAGTTTTAGCCTTCGCAGGTCTGACAAGGGCTGCAGTCCCGATCACCGCCGCTGTCCCGGCCAGGATGTGCTTGAGGAATGAACGCCTTTTGTCCTCTTCCAATTTCATCATAATCCTCCTTTTCCTCTCTTTATTCTTCCATAACGCCCCATCAACTGAGCGCGAACAAAAAACAACTACGGTACTTTTAAAGCACGAGGCTTTTTTCCAGATCAAGGTAACCGCCGAGAATCCGGCAGCATAAATAATAGAAATCAGCGTGTTTGTTCTCTTGCAGCACCGCAGTAAATTTTTCCGTAAAAGGCGCGAGAAATTCGCCAAGAAGTCGTCCCTGATGCTGAACATTTTTCTCCCCGCCCCCGTTTTTTTCCTCTTCAACCAGCAAGAGATAGGTGTCGAGCATGACCACCAGGGAATCCTCCGGAGCGGTTACCAGCTGGTTTTTCCGCACCCCCGCCTCATGCATTAACCCACGGATTGCAACCAGTGCCTGATCATAACTGCGGCCATTCAGATAGTAGGAAGCGGTGGTTTCCACCATGGAATCGTCAAAAGGATTGACAAAGAGCTGGTAGTATTCTTCCTGCAGTTCCTTCAGGGTCTTGTCCTTTAAAGCCCGGGCAATCTCTTTGACAGAGCTGTCGAAGCGGGGGCTTACCTGCTCCTTGGCGAGCGCGGAAAAAGTGCCGCGCCAGCGGCTCATTGCTTCCGCATCGGGCTCTGCAACAAAAAAAGATTTAATGAGATCAAGAAAACGAAGACGTACCCGGTAAAAGTCCCGTTCATTCAATTCTTCCATGGCTATTCCGCGGCAAAAAATTTGACGACCCGGCAGGTATCGCAGTATTCAAGATGATTGGTATCGACCGATTCTTTTTGGGAAAGGATGGCCATGACCCGTTCAAAACTCTTTCTGGTGCCGAAAACCTTGCCGCAATGTTTGCAGGCCATGGGATCGGCTTTGGCCAGTTCGATCGGCATAAAGAAATTATTATTCAAGGTAAATTCAGGGGATATCGACAGCGCCCTCTCCGGGCATATCCGCACACAAAGCCCGCATCCGACGCACAGGACTCCCTGGTGATTCAGGGTGAGTTGTTGCTGATCGGCCTGCATAGCCCCTATACGGCAGTCATTGAGGCAGGCCATACACTGGGTGCACCGGTCACTGTTGCAGCGCACCGTGGCAAAAGGGATACGCGCTTGTGACCGCAGACTTGCCTCACGCCCACTGCCCGCAGCCAGCGCGGCAAGGGCCGATGCCAGGGATTGCCGCCGATTGATAAAATCACCAGCAAAATCAGCAGCAAAATCAGCAGATAAGGCAGCATTGGCAAAACTGCCGGTTAAGGGTGCATTCATCAGGGTTGCAAAGGCATCCACAGTGCAGCAGGCGACGGCGTCGTCAAGAGAGTAGAGTCGCCCCAGTATTTCGTTGGCCAATGCGCGTTGTTTTTCAGCGGCGGGGAAGGACCTTCTCTCGCCTTCACCTTCCAGTACCACAATCCGTCTTGCCCCATGGCTAACGAGAAAGAGGAAATGAAAAAGTGACAGGCTGTGCACCTTGTCATATTGCAGAAACAGCATATTTTCGCGTTTTTTGCCCCGCTGCCGCCACCACAATGCATGCAGGCTGTTTTCGTCGCCGACGATGACCGTGCCATCCCGGGGGACGGGCACTTCCTGGAAATAGTCGACAAAAGTGCGATCGTTAAAGCGTTCGTTCTGCAACGCCCCCGTAGGGCATGAGGCAACACAGGCGCCGCACTCCTCACACCTGAGACTGTCGACCGTCACCCCCCTCCCATCTTGGACGATCGCGTAATGGGGGCAGCTGGACAGACACAGGTCACAGCCATGGCCAAGATTGCCGCTGAATTGGCAGAGCCCTTTGTTCCAGGTTATGACCTCATCAATCTGGCAGGGAAAAAGCGTGGCAAAATAGTCGGCAAGATCATCTGCATAGAAAACCCGCCCCTCCCCATCCGGCAACTCGACCCTGAAGTCACCGAGGATGATAATTGCCGGAACCTCGAGAACCTTGGCGAGCGCGCTATGGATATCAATGGCCCCGGCTGTACAGACCTGTTCACATGCTTTGCAGAAGGTGCAGCTCTTAAAATCGACAAACAGCCGCTCGGAGATGCACTGTTCGGGGCAGGCCGGACCACAATCCCCGCAGTATCCGCAGAGTTTGAAGTCGATTGGGGAGCGGACCTGATAGGCGAGCCGGCAGCCCTGGTCATCGATGCTGATGTTCAGCTCGGTTGCCGTCGGTATTTCCGGATCAGATCCTTTTACCAGTAAGGGTTCAATCTCCAGCACGCCGCCATAGCTATCGACAAACGCGTTTATCTGCCCGGCATTGTCACCGAGGACACAGACCCGCATATCGGCTTCCACCGTATAACTGCGAAAATTTACCGCGCTGCTGCGTCGCAGCTCAGCCCGGGCTATCGCCGCCAGATCAATGCTGCTATGGACTGCCAGGTCAAGATTGAGCTGAAGCGTTGAAGACAGGGGGAATCCGCTTTCCGGAGTGATTGAGGAAAAGCCCCCGGCAAGAACGATGGATTCTCCCTGATCAGGGGAAAAACCATTGCCGGGGTGGAGATTGACCTCGGTAAATTCCAGCTCGAAATGTTCCGAGCCGTCTTGAACCAGCAGACACGTAGGAAAGAGTTTATGCATGAATTCCCAAACCTTATTTGCATGTTTCGCAGGATTCGCCCCTGCCGTCAACACTATTTTGGTACAAGACACTGCAGCACCACGCGGCCGGCGCGGGCAGGCTCCGGTTCCATTGCGGAGCAGAAAACCTTGGCAGCCCCCAAAACGCCCTTCTGTAAGATTTGGTTAGTATAGGAAAGTTTAGCGACGAAAAAAATCAGTCCAGCCCCTTTTCTCGGGTAGGGAAAAGGCAACCGATCCTGTAGGGAATCAACCTACATCGTTTTGTCCGGCGGAGTTGAAAAATTCCTGCTCGGTCCACAGTACTGCCCGGCGGACCAGCTCCGCCCCTGTTTTGATACCGAGTTTTTGTTTGACACGGTCCCGATAGGTCCCGATTGTTTTGATACCGAGTTTCATCTGTTCGGCAATTTCCCGGCTGGACAGACCTGCCCCGAGCAACCTGAAGACTTCAAGTTCCCGGTCGGTGAGCAGATCAACGGTGCGACTCGCCTGAGCATCCGGTTTCAGCTGCATTCTATCAAGCAGTTTTTCCATGATTTTCCCACTGACATGGATCTTGCCGGCACGGATATCTCTTAAGGCGGTGATGACATTCTCACTGGCTTCTTTTTTCATGATATAGCCGCGGGCTCCGGCCCGAATCGCCCTTTCGGCCCATACCTGTTCGTCATGCATGGACAGAACCAGAACAGGCAAAGGGTTGTCCTGGGTGGTGAGTTCCTTGACCAGATCAAGGCCATTATCACCGGCAAGGGTAATATCGACTATCGCCAGATCGGGCAGATGGTCTTTGATAACCCTCCTGGCACTAGCGATATCTTCCGCCAGCCCGCAAACGATGAAATCCTCTTCCTGATTGAGCAGTTCCGCCATACCCATCCTGAAGATAGGATGATCATCGACTATTATCACCCGCGATTTCATTCCTGTCCCTCACCGGTCACTGATATTACCGTGCCGCCTTCGGCAGCCGAGCTGATGGACAACTCGGCCCCTATGGCCTTCGCCCGGTATTTCATGGTATGAAAGCCCATCCCGGTTGCGGCCGGGGTGCCGTCAAAACCGATGCCGTCATCGGCAATCTTCAACGAGAAGCCGCCATCTTCAAGCCGCATATATACCCCGATCTTGCTCGGCTTCCCATGCCGGGCGGCATTGAAGATCGCTTCCCTGACAATATAATACAGATGGGTGGCACTATTTTTCCCGAGACTTTCCGCCTCGCCCTGCCACGACAGATCAAAGTGAACCTTAAACATCTTTTGCGCTTCAACAACCAGTTCTTCTATTGCCGCTTCCAGACCATATTCGACCACATGGACCGGGTAGAGCCCCTGGGACAGGCTGCGGGTCTTTTCAATTGCTTCGCGGATCAGGTTGCGGATCATGCCAAGCTGTTTTTCCCGCTCCGGTGCCACGTCCTTCAGTTGCTGCTGCAGTACCTTACTCAACAGTTCCACGCCGGTCAAATGGGATCCGAGATCGTCATGCAGATCCCGGCCGATTCGCGACCTTTCCTCCTCGCTGATGGCGATTATCTGCCGCTCCAGCCGGGCCAGTTCTTCTTCGGCACACTTTCTCAGGACATGCAGCCACATTCCATCAAGCAGCATGGTCATCTGGCGGATATCCGAGTTGTCATACTCTTCGTTATTATTGCTGACTCCGGCCACCACGACGATCTTCCCGTCGTTGAAAATCGGCACATCCAGGTGCCGCCTGATCCTGGTGCGGTACGGAAAGCTGTCCCCTTTTTTCCCCGGATCGAAGGTATTGGCGATAATGGCCGTTTTCTTTATCACCGCCTGGCCTGGCAGGCCCCCTTCTATTACCGGCCGAGACAGGGCCAGCTCCCCTGCCCGATCCTTTGCCTCCTGTTCGTTGAAAGCCATATAGGAACAGACGGTAAGATGGGTTTGGGCCGGGTTAACCAGGGCCAGATACCCCTCCTCACTCCTGGTAATCTGCACGATCCGCTGCAGGATGAAATCGTATTTCTCCTGCAGGGAGTATTTCTCCATCATACCCAGCCGCAGCAGGGTATCGAGGCGCAGTTCATCGCGGTGCAGGAGAAGTTCGTTCTTTACCCGCTCCTCCACCATCCGGTTGGCCAGATGGCTGAGGTCGTCAAATTCCCTGAACACCAGCTCGGTATTGTTGATTTTTACATTGGAATCCGCCGCTTCCCGAAAAAAGTTAGTGAAAAGACGTATTCCCTGTTTGATTTTCAGCGAGAACAAGAAGGCAAAGAGCAGGAGAAAGGCCACGGCAATGGCAAAAAGCACAATAAAGGTGAAGACGTTTTTAAACGATATACTTTGATAGGTTTCGGTTTCGGCGGCGATCGTCTGTTCCATGGCATCCATGTACATGGAGGTGCCGAGCACCCAGCCCCAGGCGGGATATATCTGCACAAAACCGAGTTTCTGATGAACGGTGCCGGTGGCCGGTCTGCGGGTCGAATAGTGAACAAATCCCTCCTGCTTGCCGTTCATCGCTGTTTCCAGGAAGGCCTCGCCATACTCCTTGCCATCGACATCGAGCAGATCCCCTACCGACCGGCCGATAAGCCGTGCATCCTGATTGCTGAGGATGGTTCCATCGGTCCGAAAACAGAAAACCTCTCCATCTTTGCCGAACTGGATATTGCCGATTCTGGCCAAGACTTCGCGCTGCAGGGCTTCTTCCAGATCATCACTGTAAATTCCCGCACCGATGAACCAGTCAAGCGGCGGAAAATATTTAACAAAGGATATTTTCGGAAAACTTTTGCCCGGGAATTTCGGTTTGATGAGATCGTAGCGGTAGAGACCGGCCTCCTTGTCCTGAATAATGGAGACGATATTACCGATCACGTCCTGGCCGGTGATCTCACGGAACTCGGCCGCCGTTTTCCCCTCAAAGAACGGCTCATCGGCAAAGAGGTCAATTATCCCGCTTCGCACCCGGCCGGCGAAATAGTAACCGCGCCCGTTATTCCAGCGCATTGGCCGTAGGAGTTCAATAACCATCGAACGCAGTTCCTCCGGACTCTTGTCATTTTTATACAGCCGATAGTTATGCGAGGCGATGGTATAGGCTGCCTGGACCCTTTCACGGATATCCAGTTCGACCCTGAGTTCGCTTTGCTGCCGCCGGTAATTGATCATCTCGACAACCTTGGCCAGCTCTTCTTTCACCCGCACTTCGTACTGATGCCTGTAGGTATTACGAATATTTTCAATACTCTCCTGATAGGCCTGAAATTCATTGATGGCCCAGAAAATACCGATAAAGGTCGCCAGCGAGGTCACCACCACCAAAGACGAATAAAAGGGCGCCGAGGAGAGGGTAATTTTGGTGAAAAAGCGTAGTATCGAAGGTCTTGCCACAGAACTCATCTCTCCCGACCGCTCAGAGGCCGTCTTGTAATTCCTGGACAATCGGATAGATCTGGGTCAGATAGACGGTATCCAGTCCCTGATGGTCGCCGGGACCGAAACGAAGCACCAGCCCCCCCAGATTAAAGGTGCCGACCTCCTCCATGGTCGCGATGAACTTCTCCCTGGTCAGCTCCCCGGTCACCGCAAGGGCTATTTTGCCAAACAGCCTGCCGACGATATACCCTTCAAGGGAAGTGAAACTTATCGGCGCATCGTGCTGATACTTGGCCATGGTCCGCTTGAATTCGCCGATCAGGGCCAGCTCGGTATCGTGGGGCGAAGGAACCACCTGGGAGACGACCACACCCTGTCCGTAGCCGCCGAGCACTTCCCTGAGACTCTCGGTGCCGACGAAGGAAATATTGCCGAAAAGGACATCCGGGCCAATCCTGTTTCTGCTCAGTTTGATAAATTCGGCACAGGCCGAATAGGCGCCTACCAGAACCACCGCCTCGGGTTTTTCCTTGTAGATATCACGCATGGCTCCCATCACCGCCACGGTGTTTCGCTCATAGCTGCCCCTGGCCACCAGCTGCATGCCTCTCTTCGCCAGGGCAATTTCAATACCCCGCAGACCGGCAAAGCCGTAGCTGTCATTCTGGTAGAAGCAGGCAATCCTGCTCAGCCGCTTTTTATCGATCAGATAGGAGGCCAGCCTTTCCATCTCCTGAAAATAGCTGGCGCGGACATTGATGACATATTTATTAAACGGAGTGCGTAAAAATTCAGCCCCGGTAAAGGGCCCGAAAAAGGGCACCCCCACCTCGCTGACAATCGGCGCCACAGCCTTGGAGGTCGGCGTACCGACCGCTCCGATCAGGGCAAAGACCTGGTCACCGTAGATCAGGGCCTTGGTATTCCTCACCGCCTCATCGGGTTCATAGCCGTCATCCCGGCTGAGCAGCACCACTTCCCGGCCATGGATACCGCCATCATCGTTGATCGCTGAAAAAGCCGCCCGCAGGCCGGCCCGCATCTCGAGGCCAAGGTTCTGGGCCGGCCCGCTGAGCGCGCATGACTGACCGAGAACAATCGGCTTGGACAGCATCGGCTGAGCGCCATACACCGCTTGACAGCAGATACACCACACACAAACAGGAAGAACGATACAGCGCAGCGACATATGTTTTCTCCAAAACCGGCTCAACAAGGTGATCGAAGGCCAAAGGATAGGAAAAAAAGTATTGAATTGCAAGGGTGTTGGCGTGTGCTTCGAGTAAAATGGAAAGGTTGACAAAGACAACTTCAGGTTCTACCACTCTAAATACGACCCGGCTGTCACGGAAGCAACCTCATTTCTGGTTCGCTCTTCTTTAATGGCGTCGTAAAAACTACCCAAAGGGCATAGAAATCTTCACCTTCTTCGTTGCCACAAATTTTCAATCATTTCGAAGTACCTCTTGTACGTCGAAATGATTGAAAATTTTCGCGCCTCGAATCTGAAGTTTTTTACTTAGCCATCGCTAATTTTAAGGTTTTCACGAGTTTGTCTTCTATGAAAACCGGTCAGAAAAGAACCGGCACAACGATTGAAACGAAAATGATGCTTGAAATTCGTCGAAAATTCCTTTAGTGCCTTACAGGAAAAAAAATTCTCCGACAGCAGAGCAGCCAACAAAAAGAAACATGAACTCGTCACATCCTGCAAGCACCCGGCTCACCATGAGCCACATGACAACCGTGGTCACCCCTGCCGGTTCCACCGAGCAGCTGGAGCAACTGGCCATCGAAACCCCCTATGCCATTGCCTTAAACGATGAGACCATCGGCTCTTCAATGGTCCTGCCCGTGGGTCTTGAGGAATTCGGCGCAGGCTTTTTGTTCGGCCAGGGGTATATAAAGGAGCCGGGAGAAATCAAGGAAATTTATGTCTGCCCGGAAGGCCGGATCGCCGTCTATGCCGACGTGGAGCAGACGGAACCAAAAGAGGTGATCATCACCTCCGGTTGCGGAGGAACCGGCAAGATCTCCAAGGAGATGCTGGAGGGTGCCTTCGAGCCCCTGCAGGAATGCACCATCACCTTCCCGGAGATCAGCAGCTTCATCCGCCAGGCCCTGCAATACTCTCCCCTGGGTCCCCAGACCCATTGCATCCACGGCTGCGGTTTCTGGCAGGATGGCAGACTGCAGCTCTTCTATGAGGACGTCGGCCGGCACAACGCGGTGGACAAGGTGCTGGGCGCCATTCTGCTCGGCAAGGCAACTCCGCGGGGCGCCATCTACACCACCGGCCGCCTTACCTCTGATATGGTCCTGAAATGCGCCCGGATCGGCATCCCGATCATTATGTCGAGAACCGCCCCGTCCTCACTTGGTCTCGCCATTGCCCGAAGAGCGGGGGCGACCCTTGCCGCCTATGCCAGGCCGGACCGGCTGAACGTTTTCAACGCCCCCGAACGTATTGTCACTTGATCCCGGGCGGTAACCGACCGGGCATTACTTTTTCGGCTTTCCTTCCAGCCCCAACTCGACAAGACGTTCGAGGAACTGTGGGAAAGCAAGGCCATACGCGGCTGCCGCCTGGGGCATGAGGCTGGTTGCCGTCATCCCTGGGATGGTATTGGTCTCCAGCAGATAGAGGGAATCGTCATCGGCGAGCATCATATCCGTCCGGGAATATCCCCGCAGCCGGAGCGCCCGGTGGGCGACCACTGCGTGCTGCTGGGCCCGCCTGGTGATCTCCTCGCTGATCCGGGCCGGACAGATTTCTTCTGTGGCCCCGGGCTTATACTTGGCATCGTAATCAAAAAAGGCGAAATCCTTGCCGGGGACGATCTCGATGACCGGCAGCCCAACCAGCTCATTATTGCCCAGCACCCCGACGGTCAGCTCCCGGCCTCTAATATACTTTTCCACCATCACATGGGAATCGTGGCGCAGGGCGCGCTCGATCCCGGTCACCAGGTCTTCTTCCGTCTTTGCCAGGGTAAGCCCGAGACTCGAACCCTCATGGACCGGCTTGACCACCACGGGCAGGCCGAACCGACCAGCCAGCGCCCTGCCGTCAACCTTATCGGCAAAGGTGATAATCTCTGAATCCGCCACCGGCAGCCCGTTCAGCTTGTACAACTCCTTGGCCAGCTGTTTATCCATGGCAATGGCGCTGCCCAGAACTCCGGAGCCCTGATAGGGCACACCAAGCAGGTCAAGAAAACCCTGCATGGTTCCATCCTCGCCAAATAAACCATGGAGCAGAATGAAGGCAAAATCGATCTCCGGCGCATCCGCTGCAAGTTTAGCCAGGTCGGTAGCCGGATCGTAGCGGCGGACGATATATTTTTCCGGATCAAGAGCTTTTTCCACCCCGGCGGCACCATTGAGTGAAACCTGCCGTTCCCCCGATACCCCACCAGCCACTAAGGCGATATGTAATTTTGGTTTCTGCATGGTCATGTATCCCTTGGTTTGTTTAATCGGATGTATGGGTCCCATGATGCACCCCCATCCCCCTAAATTACTCTTCCCGGCGAGCAAGATCACCTAAAAACGTAAGTAATTTTAATTCACCCGTTTTTGCCTGCAGCGAGGACTTGCAGGCTGCCACTATCTTTAGCCCATGCTCTCATCTGGCTTGCCCGGGGATTCTTCAAGGAACCCCGCCATCTTCCGGCCTTTTTTCTTCGCACTGTTCAATGCAATTAATTGAGGATCGTCCGCTCCAGTGCCTCCGACCAGGCCCCCAGGACGATCAAGACCAATGGCGGCAGCGCCTTCCCGGCGGACCCACGGCGCATTTTCCATCGCCCCGCAACTGGCCAGCGGCCCTACCCCGGCAGGTTCCAGCGGTGACGGCACCCTGCAGATCTGGAGTCTCGAAAGCAGCAGCGGCGGCTGGAGCCATCCGGTCCACGCCCATTTCGAGGAAGCAATTATTCTCCGGGTCGACGGCCATGATCCGCCCGAATGGGAGCGATGGGCCCGCAAGGATATGTTCCGCCTCGGGGTCCTGAAAACGATGGTGCCCAGCAAATCGACATAGCCATTCATTTCCGCGAGTTCGCCGGCACCTATGTGGAACACTGCCACAACAGCCAGCATGAGGATCACGCCATGCTGCTGCGTTTTGACGTTGAGCACCCCGGCCAGCTCCTGACCATGCCGGCCCCTCTGCCCACCTGGGATGGCGTCGAGTATGTCGACTCGGCAGCCCTGCCCAAATTCAGAACCGGAGTTGGTGTCGGTTTGCAATAAACCACCCTGCCTGCTCCGGGCGATGTATTTAAACCCCAGGAGCAGGCAGGATCAATTGCAAATCGCTGAATTGAACTGATCATAAAGAGCCAACAATCTCTTGCAGGCTGTAAACGCTCTTTGACGGCAGGACTCTCGAACTTGCCGCTGGTGATGGATCGCCCATTCCTAATTCTGCTTCAAAAGATAGAGTCATCAAACCGGATCTATCACTATTAGACCACATTTGTCATATATCATTCCTCATTCACCTATGTCCCAGTTCCTACCAAAGCCGCACCTCTTTTGATTTGCTGTTTACAACGTAGACACAAGGCGTTATAACCTTTACCAATAAGAGGTTAGGAAGTTTCACCGGAACTCAAATGCTCTTGAGGGCAGATGTTTTGACACTTCATTTTTCTTGAAATAGGTAATCGGCTAGCTTGTTGATCGAAAAATGATACCCTTTTCCGGAAGTGTCCTTCTGGAAACACGACGAAATGGAGTTACCAGGTTTCTGGTTATACCGCATAATTGAGTGTTATCCGGTTAGAAATATGGTTTCACATTTCAAAAAGCACTGTCAATGTATGAGAGGTATCGGAGTTATCCGGACCTGGATAATAACTGGTTATGTGTAAACAATGAAAATGATATTTGTCTTTTTTTTGCTTCTTTTAGCAGTTAACGCGAATTGTATTGCTGAAAATATAATTGGATATGACATAAATGTAGAGATGTTCAACGAACATCCATTTTTGGTTGACCACGAAAGAATATTGGTTATTAAAAAAGATGGGACAAAAATAGCAGAACAGAAAATATATACTGATGCTGGTTCAAGAATCCCTTTACATTTATTTGAAGATAATGACTCGATTGTGTTTATTGATGCCAATGGTTATTGGTATGTTTTGAATAAAGATGATAATCGTTTGAGGATAATAGGGTGGCAATGGAATAAAAAACTACCTACAAATTATCTTGGTACATTTCGTCTAAGGAAAGGTAACAAAACTCAAACTTTTACAAAAGAAAATAATATAGATCTCAAGGATGTATATCTATTCAAAGATCCATAAAACACATAACAAATCATTAAACCAG
>Ga0210123_1000087_pt1 | contig 58710 bp, 57 predicted proteins | sample Muzzi_PWB_D2_FD_185535 | JGI IMG/M metagenome (GOLD analysis project Ga0210123, IMG submission 185535) | Wetland microbial communities from San Francisco Bay, California, USA, that impact long-term carbon sequestration - Muzzi_PWB_D2 (SPAdes) | ecosystem: Environmental > Aquatic > Marine >... | reverse complement strand
GGCAGCCTGTCTGTGAAAGCGGTTTATAATAGTCTATCTATTTGATATGTATATATTATAAGTGGACGGACCCTTTTAATCGTATCGCGCCTTGCAGGCGCGATTGCTTGTGGGAAGGAATCGTGCCGCAAGGGGTGATTACTCCGGCTCATCAACACCCAGCAACAGCTCGTCGGCCTCGAGTGTCAGCGCCCTGATTTCCGGGACGGCGGAGCCGATCAGGCCGCGCACGTCGCCGTACATGCCGGCGGTGTTCTCGATAATGCGTTCAATCTGCTTTTCGCGCTCTTTCCAGAGACGGGCATAGGCGCGTTTTTCCTTGTTGAGCTGCTCCTGCATGCCGACGAAGGTCTCGACGATCGCCTCGACCTTGTGCCGGAAGGCGTCGCCGGAGAGGTATTCGTAGACCATCTCCATCTTTTCCGATTTGCCTTCCGAGGCGCTGCGCGCAAAGGTGACCTGCACCAGTTGCTGGCGCAGCGTCATGGCCAGCGGGATGTAGGCGGCCACCGACGACACCCAGACGCCGTCGAGCTGGCCGAAGGTCTTGAGGCCCTCCGGCAGTTCGGTGGACACCAGCACGGCGAGATTTGCACCAATTGCGCGCTGGTCATCTTTCAGCTTGTCGATCCAGGCGTTGTTCCACGCCTTGGTATTCTTGGTCTCCCAGATGATCGAGCCGCAGTTCACGCCCTGGTTATTGACTGTCTGGATGATATCCGCGCCGCGAATCCCCTTGGGAACGGGTGCGACCTGGTCATGCGGGAAATGCATATTCAGGTTGGCCTCCAGGTCCAGCTCGAGCGCCTCGCCCTGGGTCTCCATCGAGCCCTGTTCGCTGACGCGCTTCGCCTCGGCGAGTGACTTGCGCAGGTCCTCGATCTGCTTGTCGCGCTCCTTCAGCTTGAGATCATTCTCTCCGGAATATTTCTCGATCAGCTGCTTCTCGAGTTGCAGGCGCTCCTCCATCGACTTGCGCTGGTAGACAAGCTCCATGTCCTTGCGCGCCTCCTCCAGTGCGGTCTTTTCCTGCAGCAGCGCCAGCTCGCGGGCGCGCGCCGCGTCCATGGCGGCATCCCTGGCCTGCAGCGCGAGCTGCAGCGCCTCCAGCTGTTTTGATGCGGCCTGGCTGGCCTGCTCCTGGATTTGTTTGGTGAGCGTCTGCTCGCGTACGGCGAGGCGTTTTTCGACATCCTCGTCGAGCTGCTTTTCGCGGGTGGCCAGTTCGCGCTGGCGTGCACGCAACTCCAGTTCCTTCGCCTCCGCGGCCTGTACCGCCTTGTCCTTCTCGGTCAATTGCGACTGCATGTCCTGCAGCTGCAGGCGGACGCTGTCGCGCTCCTTCGTCTGGGCGGCGGCGACCGCCTGCTTCAGCCGGGCCTCGGCCTCCTGGCGCAGGCGCGCCTCGACGACCTCCGTGACCTGCCGGGCCAGCACCGCGCCGACCTCGATCTCGGTGCCGCACTGCGGGCATTTGATGTGATCAGATTCCAAGCTATTCTCCCATGCAGGCCCCGTTCAGGGCGGGTGATTCAATCAGGCCTGTCTGGAGTGTAACGACAATCAGATCGGTCCGTCCATGAGCGTGCGGTCAGTTGCAGGGGCGCATCGCAGGCACTGATCATCTAGACTGTGTGTATGCCTTGCCACGTTGCACAATACGGCTTCGTCCTGCTGTTGACCCTGCTAGTGAGCGCATGCGCCTCGCAGGTTCCACCACTCATCAGGGAGGCGCCCGCCGACAGCCCGTCACTGGCGCAGGTGCGTGCGCATGCCGCCGACTACCTGGGGCGGCAGGTGCGCTGGGGCGGCACCATCATCGAGACCGGCAACCGGGAAAACGCCACCCGGCTTACCGTGCTGGGGCGGCCCCTGTACAAGGCCGGGGAACCTGAGGCCACCGATGACAGCGCCGGTCGTTTCATCGCCATCGTGCCCGAATTCCTGGATCCGGAGGTCTATGCCCCCGAGCGGCAGGTCACCGTCACCGGTACACTGCTGCGCACCGAAGCCGGCAAGGTGGGGGAATATCCCTATACCTACCCCGTCGTCCAGGTGGAGGCCTGGTACCTGTGGCCCGTGGTTAGTGAACAACCTTACGGCTACCCGGACCCATGGTGGTACGATCCCTGGTACTACCGGCCGTGGTACGGCCCCTGGTATCCCTACGGCTACCCCTACCGCTACAGGCAATGAGGAGAAAAATCATGCTGCTGCGCTTCAATCTTCTAGCCATCCTGTTCCTGCTGCTGGGCGCCTGCGCCAGTGGTCCCGGCTTCGATACCGGCGGGGTCGACCGCTCGCTGACACCACAGGGCGTCACCACCGGGCCGCAGGCGGCCAGGGGGAAGCAGGTGCTGTGGGGCGGCGCCATCATTCGCACCACCAACCTGAAAGACAGCACACAGATGGAGGTGGTGGCCTACCCGCTCGATGCGCATGAACGGCCGCAGCACGATAGCGCTCCACTGGGACGCTTCATTCTTGAGCAGGATGGTTTCCTGGAACCCGAGAGTTATGCTGAAGGCCGGCTGATTACCGTGGTTGGAACGGTGAGCGGCACCCGGGCCGGGCAGGTTGGTGAGTCGGACTATGACTATCCGGTTGTCAGTGCGCGGCGAATTCACCTGTGGCCCGAGGACAAGGGGGGCGGTGTGAGTTTCGGGATTGGGATAGGGACCTCGTTCTGAATTGATTTTTGGTGCTGGCAGGCTGCGTTTTACGCCCCGAAAACGGCGCACTAACTCTGCCGGGCGCCCGGCGTCGGCAGACTCAGGTGCAGCGCGCTTGCGAGGCGCCCCTGCACAATCCTGCGCGGATCAGCTCCGCTCCTGCAGCGGTTTAATCAAACGTATTGCGCAGGTCCGGCCTGGCCCAGCGGGGATTGTCCGGGTCAGAGCGCCATCCCGGCGTGACTCCCAAGCAACCCTGGGATAACATCGCCCCGGTCCATCACTATCACCCGGAAATCATGGAGTTGAATCACTATCGTGTCCTGGTGATCGGCCCGCGCCGCGGACTCATCGATGTGTTGCGTGCCAGGGATATCCCGTTTGCCGTGTGGCGTGAGAAGGACGGCCTTGCCATCGCGGATGCAGAGCCGCTGGTCACGGCGACACTCTGGAATACGACGGCCAAATTGAAACAGTTTATCGGCGAGGCCTTCGCTTCCGAAAGCTATACACACGTGATCGCAGGCAGCGAGGCGGCCGTCTACCCGGCCGCCGTGGCGCGCCGCGTTCTCGGCGCGCGCCTGTCACTTGCCAGCACCGCGCTGCGCTGCCGCGACAAGCTGGCGATGAAGGAATACCTGTCTGACTTCGACATCCCGATGACCGCCTTCATGGCGGAAACATCCGCCCGCTCACCGGCAGAGGCCATCGCGCGCCTCGGCACCCCGCTGGTGCGCAAGCGCAGAAAATCCTCCGGCGGGCGCGGTCTGGAGCTGATTCACCGGGAACAGGACCTGGTGCTGCGGCGCGATGGACGCAACATACTGGAGCGCTACGTGTCCGCGCCCGAGGCCAGTATCGAGTCCTTCGTCAATGACAGCCGGATCCACTTCGTCAACACCACGCGCTACCTGGAAAAGGGTCATGTGAATTTCGTGCCCTCGGCGCTTGATGCGGCCTTGCTGGAATCCATGCAGGCCCTCAACCGCCGCGTCATCGAGGCACTGAAAATAAACTGGGGCATCACCCACCTCGAGGTCTACCTTGGCGCGAACGGTCTGCTGTTCGGCGAAATCGCCCTGCGCCCGCCGGGTGGCTACATCATGAACGCCATGCGGCACGCCTATGCATTCAATCCATGGGAGGCCATGGTCGCGATGGAGCTTGGCGAACCTTTCGACTTCCCTGACAGCGTCGCCGCCTACTGCGGCGTGGAGGTGTTTCATCCCGGCGCGGGACAGGTCGCGGCGATACGCGGTGACGACCTGGTCAGGCAGCATGCCGCAACGCGCGAGTTCCGCCTCAAGATCCAGCCCGGGGACAGCATCAGCCGGCGGGAAAGCGCCGGACAGGATATCGGCCACCTGTTGTACAGCTGCGATTCTGCGACCGCGCGGCTCGAGGCATACCGGTATTTTCAGGAGCACTTTTCCATTGAGGTGTGCTGACAGCGTCGTATGAAAGATGACGATGAAACACCGCCGGTCGAATGAATTCGACCCTGCAGTAGGGCCGAATTCATTCGGCCAACAACCCTCCTGCATCAGCCAACATATATGCAGGCAAACAAACCTGCAGGAGCGTATTGCAGGCGCGATTGATCGCGGATTAGATCCGCTCCTGCGGGGTCCCCTTTATCGGGGATAGAAGATCTAGCGGGTAGTGCGCGGTGGCAGGCCGGTATGCTGGGTGAGGATTTTCCTGCCCCTGGTGCGGCGCTGATGGGCGTCGGCCGAATTCTTGCGGCGGTGCCCCTTGTAGGCCCGGGTGTCATCCGGCTGGTCTTTGGGGATGAGCTGGTGTGCGCCGTCGCCGATGAGGTCGGCCCGGCCCATCTTCTTCAATGCCTCGCGCAGCATGGGCCAGTTGTTCGGGTCGTGGTAGCGCAGCAGGGCCTTGTGCAGGGTGCGCTGTGCGGGGTCCTTGACGGATTCAACCGTGTCGCTTTTGTAGCTGACCTTCTTCAGCGGGTTTTTGGCGGTGTGGAACATGGCGGTGGCGGTGGCCATCGGTGAGGGGTAGAACGCCTGCACCTGGTCGGCGCGGAAGCCGTTCTTTTTCAGCCAGAGGGCGAGGTTCAGCATGTCTCCGTCGGTGGTCCCGGGGTGGGCGGCGATGAAGTACGGGATCAGGTACTGTTCCTTGCCGGCCTCTTTGCTGAATTTCTCGAACAGCCGTTTGAAGGTGTCATAGCTCTTGATGCCGGGTTTCATCATCTTCGACAGCGGGCCTTCTTCCGTGTGTTCCGGCGCGATCTTCAGGTAACCGCCGACGTGGTGGGTGACCAGCTCTTTCACGTACTCCGGGTCTTGTATGGCGAGGTCGTATCTCAGGCCGGAGGCAATCAGGACCTTCTTGATGCCGGGCAGTTTGCGGGCCTCGCGGTAGAGTTGCGTCAGTGCGGAGTGGTCGGTGTTGAGGTTCTGGCAGATGCCGGGGTAGACGCAACTCGGCTTGCGGCAGGCGGCCTCGATTTCGCGTGTCTTGCAGGCAATACGGTACATGTTCGCGGTCGGGCCGCCGAGGTCGGAGATGACGCCGGTGAAGCCCGGCACCTTGTCGCGGATGTCCTTGACTTCGTTGAGGATCGATTCCTGTGAGCGGTTCTGGATGATGCGGCCCTCGTGCTCGGTGATGGAACAGAAGGTGCAGCCGCCGAAGCAGCCGCGCATGATGTTCACCGAGAAGCGAATCATTTCCCAGGCCGGGATCTTTTTGTTTTTGTACGCGGGATGCGGCACGCGCGCATACGGCATGCCGAAGACATAGTCCATCTCTTCGGTGGTGAGCGGGATCGGCGGCGGGTTCAGCCAGATATCCCGGCCCTCGTGCTGCTGCACCAGGGCGCGCGCATTGCCGGGGTTGGTTTCCAGGTGCAGCACGCGGTTGGCATGGGCGTAGAGCGCCTTGTCGTTGCGCACCTTCTCGAACGATGGCAGGCGGATGACGGTTTTGGCGCGGTCGGTCTTTTTCGGCAGCGTGAATTCGACGAGCCGTGCCCCGTTCTCATCAAGGCCGTATTGCTGTGCATTGCGGCGCTGCTTTTCGCACTCGTCCATTGCCTGCGTGTTGATGTAGGGGTTGACGATGGTGTCGATCCGCCCGGGGCGGTCGATGCGGGTGGAGTCGATCTCCTGGAAACCCTCCGGGGAGTCAATGCGGATGAAGGCGCTGCCGCGCACGTCCGTGATGGTCCCGATGGGCTCGCCCCCCGCGAGGCGGTGGGCGACTTCGACAATGGCACGCTCGGCGTTGCCGTATAAAAGCAGGTCGGCCTGTGCATCCAGCAGTATGGAGCGGCGCACGCTGTCCTGCCAGTAGTCGTAGTGTGCGATGCGCCTTAATGATCCCTCGATGCCGCCGAGTACGATCGGCACATCCGGGTAAGATTCCTTGCAGCGCTGGCTGTAGGCCAGTGAACTGCGGTCCGGGCGCGCGCCGCCCTGCCCGCCCGGCGTGTAGGCATCATCGGAGCGCGGTTTGCGGTCGGCGGTGTAGCGGTTGATCATGGAGTCCATGTTGCCGGCGGTGACACCGAAGAACAGGTTCGGCTTGCCCAGCGCCATGAACGGGTCCTTCGAATGCCAGTCGGGTTGCGCGATGATGCCGACGCGAAAACCCTGCGCCTCCAGCAAGCGGCCGATGATGGCCATGCCGAACGAGGGCTGGTCGACGTAGGCATCGCCGGTGACGATGATGATGTCGCAGGAATCCCAGCCGAGTGCGTCCATCTCCGCCCGGGACATGGGCAGGAAGTCACTGCGGCCGTAACACTCGGCCCAGTACTTCGGGTAGTCGTACAGGGCCGTCTCGGCCCGGGGGATGGACGTGGGGGGCATGCGGGGTTCCTTGGTTAGGCGTATTTTACAGGAAATACGCCTGCTCCGGGTGACAGCACCTGCATGACGCTCCTGCGGGCCTGGTGCGGTTTCATTACGGATGAGATCGACCCCTGCAGCACTCCCTTGTTTTCACCTCATCCAGATCCTGTCGGAAAGGCTGCAGGCCGGATCCGGGGCTTCACAAAATGCGAGTTTGATTGACAGCCATCAATGCAGACAGATGCATATGATACTATAAATATAGTTAAAGGAGATGTGGCTATAGGCCACGGGAGGTTAGCAAGATGTCCACCAAAGAGAAAACCCGCGACAGGGAAACCTCGTTGCAACCACGCACCAGAATGTCCATGGCGGATCCGTGGAATGAGATGGAGCGCTGGTTCAACGGGTTTGGAAGGCAAGGTTGGCTGCATCCATTTTTCGGGGAGTGGCCAAAGGAAATGAAGGCGGCAGCACCCTTTGAAGGCAGGATGCCGAGGGTCGACATGGTCGATAAAGAGGGCGAGATCGTCATCCGGGCCGAACTGCCCGGTGTGAAGAAGGGTGACATCGAGGTCACGCTTTCGGAAAATACAGTTAAGATCGAGGCCCACATGGCCGTGGAAGAGACCGAGGAAAAAGAAGAGTACTACAGGAGAGAGATGAGCCAGGGGAATTTCCAGCGCACACTGGCATTGCCGGAAAGCGTTGATGAAGCAAACGCAAAGGCAAGTTTTACAGATGGAGTGCTGGAGTTGAAACTCCCGAAGATGGAAAAGACCCCGAGGAGGAAGGTCAAGGTCGACTGAAGAAAGGACATTGTGGACGCCCGGTACTTGCCGGGCGTTTTTTTTGCAGGACGGGGCAAACGATCAACTTCCGGCATACCGTCGCCTGGCGCATTTCCTTGCCAGCTGGAAACGCCTGCAGACGATGCAGGGCTGATACTCAGGTGTTTTTCAGGAGTTCCGGGGGGATGTCGTAGCCGGCCAGCTTCATGTCGTTGAGGATCAGCCCGACCATTTGCGGCACATCGTAACGGTCCGAGTTGATGACGATGTCATAGTCGCTGCATTCATCGATGCGTTCGCCGTAGATTTCCCTGAGGTATTCAGCGCGTTCCCGGTTGATCGTCTCGACGAGTTTCCTGGCGGCATCGAGGCCGATACCTTCCCGCTCGGCTACGCGGGCGGCACAGGCATCGGGGCTGCCTATGATCCGGACGCGAAAGGCCCTCCCGGGACCCAGGATCAGGTGGGCACCCCGGCCGACGATGACACCGCCCTTTTTTGAAATACTCAGGACCACCTTCACCAGGTGGCGCAGGTAACGTTCCTGAGAGTAGGTCTTGTCGCCGAAGAGGGCCTTCCACAGCCTGGCACTGCTCTTGTCGATATTTTCATCGAGCTTCTTCACCAGTTCGACGTCCACATCGGCGCGCGCCGCGACCTCCTGGAGAATCGTACGATCGCAGCATCTCACACCGAGGCGGTCGGCCAGCGCCTGCGCGACTTTCTTGCCATTCGAACCGAAACCGCGCGAGACGGTAACCACGTAGCTCGCCCGCCGCTCCTTGTCCGCCTTTTCCTGGGCGGCCTTGCGCTCCTGCGCGAGTTCTATTCCGATCAGCGCCTCGATCAGGCGTTCTACACTGCATTTCATATAACCCCCCCTGTTGGAAATCATTCTATCGGAAAAACGGTGGGTAAGTCCCCTCGGCAACTGCCCCTGCGTTTCTTGAAACGTCTTATTTGGAGCACGACCTCATCATCCGTGTAATACACCCCTGCAAGCACCCCAAAGAGAGAGTGAATAATAAATAGATTCACTTTTCCAGAATATGTATCAAGAAATCCAAACGGTCCTACACGAATAATTAAAACTCTGCCCTATCCCTCATTGACCTGCTGCGGGCAGTATGAAAAATCCACACATTGACTGTCTGTAGCTTACAAGCTACATTTAACAGGTAACGGATATGGAAATCCGGGAATATGCGAGTCGTGACGACAAGACACCCTTCACTGATTGGTTGAAGAAATTAAGGGACCGGAAAGCGTGCCAAAAGATTCATATCCAGATTGATCGATTAAGGCTGGGAAATGCAGGTGATTACAAATCATTGGGTGATGGAATTTATGAACTGAGAATCCATTATGGGCCCGGCTATCGCATTTACTATGGAAAGGAAGGCAATAAAATAATCCTGCTTTTATGTGGTGGTAACAAGGCATCGCAGCGACAGGATGTGAACCTGGCTAAGCAATACTGGGCGGATTACCGGAGACGATAGATGGTTAGAAGCAGGTCATATCAGGAATACCTTTTAGAGGTGCTTGCTGATCCACTGGAAGCAGCCGCCTACCTTAATGCCGCCCTGGAAGAAGGCGACAAGGAACTCTTTCTGCTGGCCTTGCGCAACGTGGCCGAGGCACGCCTCGGCGGCATGAGTAAACTGGCTGCGGTCAGCGGGTTGAACCGTGAAAGTCTCTACCGGATGCTGTCCGGAAAGGGTAACCCGGAATTGAAGAGTCTTGACCGGTTATTGCATGCGCTCGGTCTGAAGATTGCCGTCGAAGTGGACGGACACGCCGCCTGATTTGTTTGCGGATGTAATCCGTTTCTTAACCGGATGGATAAAGCGCTGCCTGTCCATACTACATACTGCACGCCGCATCGCTATACTGGCGCGTATGACGGCTGCACCAACCTTTAATCAACCCTCCCGAACATGGCGGTAAACCACAACCCCCTGACCATCTCGCGCCGCGCGTTCCTGCAGTTCAGCGCCGCCGGGATGCTGGCCTTGTGCAGCGGCTGCGACCGCAAGCCGGGCCTGCCGCGCATCGGCCTGGCGCTGGGCGGCGGTGGCGCGAAGGGGCTGGCGCACATCCTGGTGCTGGAGACACTGGATGAACTGGGCATACGCCCGTACATGATCAGCGGCACCAGCATCGGCGCCATCATCGGCGCGCTGTATGCTGCCGGTCTGACGGGCAAGGATATCCGTGCGCTGATCGAGCAGTTCTTCGTAGACCAGAACGAGGCGGAGCGCAACCTGTTCGCACTGCCGAAGTCGATCCGCTGGCTGGATTTCATCGACCCGGCGCTGGCGGGTGGCGGCCTGCTCGACAGCAGCGACTTCATCACCTTCCTGGGCGAGGTGCTCCCGACCACAGGCTTTAGCCACCTCAAGATCCCGCTCAAGGTCGTTACGGCCGAGCTGTTGACCGGCAAGCAGGTCGTCATCGATTCCGGCGAACTGCTGCCCGCCCTGCAGGCCAGCATGGCGGTGCCCGGTGTGTTCCCGCCAGTCGAGTGGCAGGGCCGCATGCTGGTCGATGGCGGCGTGGCCAACCCCCTGCCCTACGACCTGCTGCAGGCGGACTGCGACCTGGTGATCGCCGTTGATGTCACCGGCAGCCGCGACCTCGGGGACGGCGAGACGCTGTCGTCACTGGGGGTGCTGCTGCAAAGCTTTCATACCATGAGTAACAATATCCTGGCCGAGAAGCTCAAACAGCAGCGCCCGGCGATTTACATCCGGCCCGATATCCACAACGTGAAGGTGCTGGAATTCTACAGGGCGCGGGAAATCTTCGAGCAGGCTCAGCCGGTAAAACAGCAGCTGGTCAAGGCATTGAGGAATTCGCTGCGCGGCTACGCCGCCCGGCCGGGCTGTACGCAGTCCTGACCGACCCGACCGCCCTGGCCAGGGTACGGCCGTCGCTCAGGGCAGTGACGTACGCTTCGCCCGGGACCGGGCCATGGCATGCTCGACCAGGTGCATGACCACATCCGCCGCAGACTTCAGCAACAGAAAGATGAGCAGTGCCAGCCTGTTGTCGCCGTGCGAAAGGCCACCCAGGATGATCGTCAGGTGCATGGGTAAAATGCGTGCATAGGGAAAGAACATGATGTTGCCGATATTCGGCACCCCCTCGAGCTCCCGTTCCCGGTTGTAGTAATAGGAAAAGCGGTGATTGAAATAGAAGGCAAGGATGCAGAGCACAATGCCTGCAATCGTGAAGACGCCCCGGGGACCAGGGTGTGTCACGAGAAATACAAGGTAGAACAGATGGAAGAAACCGTAGTGCACTGCGAAGAATGCCGCCGTCTGGCGCTGCGTCTTGCGCGTGGGTGCAACCGCCCTGTTGTTGATCCGGAATCCCTCCGTGGAAAACTCCCTGAGATCGAGGATGCGGTGTACGTTGAAGTAGCCGATCACCACGCTCTGCCCCCAGTAGATCCACATCAGGGTATAGACATCCCATTGCTGCACGACGGCCAGCACGATGGTGAGCAGGTTGGAGAGCAGCAGGAACACCACCGGGCGGTCGATGCCGCTCCCGCCGAAACGGCGGAGGACAGGACTGTCTTCCATGATGCGGAACCCCCTGCGCAGGCCATGAGCGGTTTCTACAGAATGATTCGGCGGGCCTGCAAAAAAATGAAAGGACTGCTGACCAGCCTGCCGGCTGCACTCAGGACCGGGTACTGTTCATGTCTGCCGCTTTCTGCAGTCTGCGGCACCGCTCGAAGACGGTAAGGCCAACGGCTATCTACACACAGGCAAAGCTGGTCCGGGACTTACCGGGGTAAATACCATGCCGACCGGCGCATGCTCAGCGGGAGGCTTGCCGGGTCAGCTGATCCAGCTGCGCCTGTTGATCGGCAAGGTCGGCTTCCAGTGAAAATATCTCGTCCTCGACGACGTCCATCTCCTGCTGGAGTTCACTGATCTCGTAAAGGATCAGGACCCGCTGCTCGCTCTTTAACCCGTCGGAGACCAGTTCCGACAGCCTGTTGCTCTTGTCCTCTTCGAGATGGTCAAGGGTTTGCTGCCGCTTCCGGATTTGCACATGAGTCTGCTTGACGGCGGAACGGGCCAGGTAAATCTCCCGCCCCCGGTTATAGGCCTCACGAAAACCGGCTTCGAGGTCCTCAGGACAGACGGGCGAGTAGTCGTGACCGGAATGACCCAGCCGGTAGCCGTTCTCCGCCTTGCAGTATTCGGGCAGGCCTGCTGCGCGCCCCGCCCGGTAGGCATCCAGATCCGGCACCACGGCATGTTTTGCACAGTCGCTGCGGTACTCACCGATTGCCGCGGGAGACTTGCCGGCCACCCCGTCCTGGTAACCGATCAGGCGCCAGTCCGCGACCATGCATTCTTCCCTGTTGAGGCCGGAACAGCCCTGCACCAGCAACAGGGCGACTGCGCCCGCATAACACAGGCGCCTCGGAAGACCGCTGTGTACCATGGTCCTGCCTTTCATGACATGTCTCCTTCCGGGTTCGTGTTGCCACGAAAAAAACTTCATTCATTTACATGCTAACGGCAAAATTTACGGAATCCTTACCCGTTTCACGCCACACAGGCACCGCTCCCGCCCGGCTTGCCGTTGATGAGAAGCACTGCTGCTACAGGCATGTCCGCGCGCGATATACTGCGGGAATGAACTGGTTTGGACTGACCCTGCTGTCCGCCTTCTTTCTCGCCACGGCGGACACGCTGACGAAGCGTTATCTCGCGCACTACCGGCCGGGGGAACTGGTGCTGGTGCGCTTCGGCGTGTCCGGGGCGCTGCTGTTGCCGTGGCTGTTGCTGCAACCCTGGCCGGAACTCCCGGCGGCCTTCTGGGGCTGGATCGTCGTGTTGATGCCGCTGGAGATCCTCGCCATGTGGCTGTACATGCAGGCAATCCGGCAATCGCCGCTGTCGCTGACCCTGCCCTATCTTGCGTTTACGCCGGTATTCAATGTGCTGACCGGGTTCGTGTTCCTGGGTGAATCGGTCACCGGTACGGGCTTCGTCGGGATTGTGCTGGTGGTGTGCGGCGCGTGGCTGTTGAACCTGGAGACGACACGTAACGGCAGCGGCCTGGATGCGCTGGCGCCCTTCCGCGCCATTGCCAGGGAGCGCGGCTCTCGCCTGATGTTGATTACGGCAGCAATCTACAGCCTGACCTCGGTATTCAGCAAGGCCGCGCTGTTGCACGCCAACCCGGAATTTTTCGGGCCGTTTTATTTCGTGGCACTGGGCCTGGTATCGGCCGTGGCGTTTGCCTCGCGGGATGTCTCCAGCTGGCGTGCACTCGGCCGGCACCCCTGGGCACACCTGGCGGTGGGTGTTTTCATGGCCGCCATGGTGGTGACGCATTTTTATGCCATTGAACATATCGAGGTCGCGTACATGATCGCGGTAAAACGCACCAGCCTGTTATTCGGCATGCTCTACGGTGCATGGCTGTTTGGCGAAAAGGGCCTGACGAAAAATCTCGGGGCGGGACTGTTGATGGTGCTGGGTGTCTTTTTGATTCTGGTGTAACGCATGGCACGGGTACAAATACGCTTCTACGAGGAACTGAATGATTTCCTTGCGCCCGGGCTGCGCAAGACGGATATCACGCATGATTTCGAGCGGCGCACCTCGGTCAAGGACATGATCGAGTCGTTCGGGGTCCCGCACACGGAGGTGGAGATCATCCTGGTCAATGGCAAATCGGTGGACTTTTCCTGCATCGTGCAGGACGGGGACCGCATCAGTGTATACCCCGTGTTCGAGAGCCTGGATGTGAGCCCGCTGATCCGGCTGCGGCCTGCACCCCTGCGCACACCGAAATTCGTCCTCGATACCAACCTCGGACGGCTGGCGCGCTACCTGCGCCTGCTCGGGTTTGACTGCCTGTATTCCAATGACTTTGAAGATGCGGCCGTGGCCAGGATTTCCAGCGAGCAACAACGCACGCTGTTAACCCGGGACCGGGGCCTGTTGCAGCACAGGATTATCAGCCACGGATATTTTGTGCGCGCGGTGCGGCCGCGGCTCCAGGTGCAGGAAGTCCTGTCCCGGTTTGATTTATACCGGCTGGTCGCGCCGTTCAGTCGCTGCATTCGCTGCAACGGCGCCTTGCAGGATGTTGACAAGCAGACCATCGAGGCACGGCTGGAGCCGAAGACACGCAAGTACTTCAACACCTTCCGGATGTGTGCCGACTGCGGGCAGATTTACTGGCAGGGCAGCCACCATGAACGGGCCATGCGGCTGGTGTATGACTGGTGCCGAGGCGGCCGGAAATAGAGCCCTGGCCGCCGGACGGTCTTGACCGAATCGCCCTGCATACAGACGATCATCGATTAACGGCCTATCTTCACCGGGCCGGTGTACCCTGGCAGGCTGCTAGAAACCTTCCTCGCCCGTGCAAAAATGTTTATAGACAAATCCCCAGGACAAATTACCGGGATGCGCCTTCCAGTGCGTTTCCAGTCGCTCGACATACTTGACGATCAGGTCTTTAATGCGTTTTTTCCGGGACAGCCTGGGGCGCTGTTTCAGTTCCGGCTGGATATGTACCGTGATATAGCCTGCGGGGTCCATAGAGGTAAACATCGGCAGCATTGGCGCACCGGTAACCGCGGCCAGGGCGGCGAAACCGAACCTGAATCCACGCTGACGCCCAAGGAAGGGCAACACGACCTCTTTATCACCCATGCGGGCATCCCCGGAAACCAGCACGGCGCCTCCCTTCTTTAATGCGCGTATAGCCTGTAGATGCTCCCAGTGTGCATTGTAATTACCTTCCGGGGTATAAATGCTCTGCTTGTTATTGAACCTGATATTCATATAACCCAGCGCATCCCTTAATGCCACGCTGGTCGTTTCAACTCCCAATCGGTCAAGCGCCAGCATGGCCACCCGGCCGGGCACGAAATGACCGCTCACAAGGATCACGCCCTTGCCACGCGCCTCTGCCTTGCGATACCGCTCAAGACCCTCGACCGTCACCCACTTCTTGAAGATTGCCCTCGTGCAATGCGATAACGCCCGTTCCCGCCAGTGATATTCGGGGTAATGAAGATTGGAAAGAAAACTGTGCTCAATAATCTGTTTGACTTCATTGTCATCCGTAATCCCTGCAAGCTCCAGGTAATGTATAAAACACTTGATGTTTTTCTGAAACCGGGGCTTGTTTTTAAAATATCCGGACCGCACCAGGTGAAGCGCCATGACGTGCAATGTTCGATAGGCCATATTGCAGTTGCGGTCTTTTAATAATGCAAACAGGCCGTCCGAACCATCAACCCTGTCCACCAGTTCAGCCAGGCGCCTGGAAACAGCCATAGCCCCCGGTTTCAGTGCCAGTGCCTTTTTCAGAAGCTGGATTGCACGTTTCCTGCGACCCGTTTTCTCCTGCACCGTTGCCAGCTCGAGCAGACTGGGTATATGTTCTGGATTCTGCTCCAGGGCGCTCCTGAATGCATGACGTGCATCATCAAACATTGTAAGTTGCAGCAGGGTTTTTCCAATAAAATAATCGGCCGTGAAGAGTGCCGGCTCCAGCTGGATGGCCCTCTGGAAGGTGGCAAGCGCCAGCTCGGGCTCATCCTGGAATAACTGGAAACGCCCGTATGCCATCACGACGCCCGCGTTACCCGGTGCGTTCAGCAGGGCCTTGTCGAGCAACTGCCTGGCGATAAAAACCCTGTCTTCCCGGACGGCACGGTCGGCCATTTCCAGACAATTGCGCGCATCCACCGTCGACTCGCTCACCAGCGCCTGTTCCAGTGAATTCTCCGGTAATATTTTTGGCTTGGTGCGCGAACGTTTTTCGGACTTTTTCAACTGCCGGGCTCTCCAGGATCATTAAACAAGGCCACCACCGGTCGCCGTAGCATGCTGCCCGGATCGCCTGTAAAACGCTGCGAACGACAACAATACATACAACAATAACAATATTTTACAGGATTATTGTTTCCCGGCCTCGAGGTACTGATTGCGCAGCCGGAACGCACAACACATCGGTCAGCGACGCTCGCGGCAAATTATCCCTGTCCGCTTTGGCTTTGTCACCTTTCGCGGAAAATTAATCGCCCGCGTGAGAAAGACCCTGCATTCACACCGCTTTTTAATACTGCCTGAAACCAGCCAACGAGGCATCACGCGGACGGGCCTTGTTCGGTCAGCTGATCGGTGAGGCACTGCTTCCTGATGCGTTCGATCGGCACCGGCATGCCGACGCTGACCGTCTCGCGCATCGGGCTACACCCGCTCCAGGCCCGGTCACCCGGTGAATTTATACATGTTGCCGGCGGGGACTTTTAAATACGTGAATATGGCTCCACCACGCCTTCCGTGCTCAGGGAGTATTGCCTCCTGAAATAACCGCGGATGGCCATGAAGCGAAATTCCGGGTCCGGTACGCGTGTCTCCACCTGCATGAATGCAGGTGGGGGCGCGAGCAGGATGCGCAGGCTATACCTGCCCGGCATACCCTCTTCGCGGAAACGATCCGCTCCTGCCGGCGCCTGCAGGAGCGGATCGCATCCGCGAAGTGTGCCTCACTCAACACGCATCCCTGTTGCAGGGATGCAATGGCTCAATGTCAGTTTGATACCAGTTGCGCCGGGCCCCGGCTCCAGGAACCGTCCGGCTGCAGGCAGGCGGTGCCATAGGCATCAACCGTACGGCCACCGACAATGACCTTCATCTGGTATTCACGTTCCTGCAGACAGGTGGCGGCCGCGCCGCCCCCCTGGATGATCACCGGCTGCTGGACAGGGGGCGGCGGATAGCTGCCGTATCCGGAGGGTGCATCCGAGTGCGCACCGTTGATGGCATAGCCAACCAGCCCGCCCACCAGGAGACCGATCAGCAAATTTTCGTCGCTGTTATCATCGTTCTTGTAGTTGTAATAGTAATTGCCATACCCCTTTTTATAAGGGTAGTAAGGCTTGCCCTTGTAATACGGATGGTAGTAGTTGTTGTTATATTTGCTGGATGAGTAATGCTTGCCGTGATGGCCACCCTGGTTGTAGCCATTATCGTGGTGGTCATGTTTTTTACCGGCCCAGGTATTGCCGCTGCCGACAAGTGACAGCGCCACCATGGCGGCGATGATGGACCGTGCTTTGGGATATGTTTTCATAACTGGCTCCTTGTTTATCGGGTTACATACATCGCTAACGCGATAGACCGAAAAAAGGTAACAGTTATTTTTTTATATACACCACAGTAACTTGCGGAAATAATACGGGGAACCGCGCTGAGGGAGGAAGACTGTACGAGTACGGCACTGCGCGTCTTTTAACACCCTGCAAACCCGGTATCGAACGGTGCCGGCATCCCGGGATTCTCACACAAGGCCCTTGGGTACATCGATGTCATTGCGCGATGCCTGCTTGCAATCCGCGGCAAACGGTTTGCCGCGGGAGAAATATTCAAGGTAACGGAAATCTGCCTGGTCAGGGACAATGCATTACGCAACCTGAACAGGTATGGCGTTACGCGTATCTTTAATCCGGTTTTCTGCGTTGAGATAGATCAGGGTCGGCTTGAAGGCGCTGGCCTCCTGTTGCGACAAAAGCGCATAGGTACAGATAATGACGCGGTCGCCCGGACTGGCCTTGTGCGCCGCAGCACCGTTGACAGAGATGATGCCGGAATGTTCCTCTGCTCGAATCGCATAGGTCGTGAAGCGTTCGCCATTGTCCAGGTTATAGATCTGGATCTGCTCGTACTCCTGGATATTGGCCGCCTTGAGCAGCGCACTATCAATGGCGCAGGAGCCTTCATACTCGAGTTCCGAGTGCGTGACATTGGCGTGGTGCAGCTTGGATTTCAACAAGGTGATTTGCATGCGCAGAAATGGCTCCATGTGCCCTCTTTCAAACGAGGCGTGATTATGCTGTCTCCAGCCGCGGACTGCAAGAAAACCATATAGTACTGGTATTAACTAAACATGCTATGTAATTGATATCTTGGCATTATCAATCAATCTCGTCGCTCCTGCGCGGGCAGCCGCCAGCACCACCAATTGCCTGTCCCCGGCCTCCGGGGGCGCGAGATCGGACTGGCGACGGATGCTGACGTAATCCGCTGCAAGCCCGGCATCGGCAAGCTGTTGTGCCGCGACGCGCTCGACACCCTGGAAATCGGTTGCACCCGACTCCACGATGGCCTTTACATCGAGCAGCACCTGGTACAGCCGTGGCGCAATCGCGCGCTCTGCAGGCTTCAGGTAAGCATTCCTGGAGCTCATGGCGAGGCCATCGCCTTCACGCACGATCCCGACCGATTCAATCCTGACGGGCAGGTCGAGGTCTCTTGTCATGCGTTCAACAATCAGCAGCTGCTGGTAGTCCTTCTCACCGAAAACCGCAATGTCCGGTTGCACCATGTTGAAGAGTTTCGCGACGACGGTCGTCACCCCGTTGAAATGAGACGGCCGGTGTTCCCCTTCCAGGATGCTGTTCAGTCCGGGCACGACAACGGATGTCGTATGTATGGCACCCACCGGGTAGACCTCGGCAACAGGGGGCGCAAACAGCACGTCTGCGTCCGCCTCCATCAGCGCCTGTGTGTCCAGCCCCGTGGTAACCGGGTAACTGTCATAATCCTCGTCGGGAGCAAACTGCATCGGGTTGACAAAAATGCTGACGACAACCCGCGGTGCAATGGCCTTCGCGTGCTGCACCAGCTTTAAATGACCGGCATGCAGGTTACCCATGGTCGGGACAAGGGCGATCGGCTCATCCCGCAAGCGCCACGCCTTTGTGTGCGCACGCAATTCAGCAACGCTCGCGAGTGTATCCATCAGTACTCGTGTTCCGGCGCCGGATAGCTGCCGTCTTTCACGGCCTTGACGTAGGCGCTCACCGCAGCCGGTATGCTCCCGGAATCCTGCAGGAAATCCTTAACGAAGCGCGGTTGTTTTTGTGCCGTGATGCCCAGCATGTCATACAGCACCAGCACCTGGCCATCACAACCCGGCCCGGCACCGATACCTATCGTGGGAATGCCGACACTGCTGCTAATGTCGGCCGCCAGGCCGGATGGAATACACTCCATGACCAGCATGGCCGCGCCCGCCTGCTCCAGGGCCTTTGCATCCTCCATGATCGCCCTGGCCCCGGCCGCATCGCGCCCCTGGACCCTGTATCCACCGAACTCCTCGACGGATTGTGGCAGCAGGCCGATATGGCCGCAGAACGGGATATCGTGCCGCACCAGGTACGCGACGATTTCCACCATACGGGTACCGCCTTCGAGCTTGACCATGTCCGCCCCGCCCTCGTCAATCAGGCGCCGGGCATTGGCCAGCGCCTGCTGCCGGGTTTCATAACTCCTGCAGGGTAAATCAACGACCCGGTAAGCATGCCGGCCGACACGCGCAACATTCGCGGCGTGATGGACCATGTCGTCCATGGTGACCGGCACGGTTGACTCGTACCCCATCAGTACCATGCCGAGCGAATCGCCAACAATGAACATATCCACACCGGCTGCTTCTAGCACGCGGGTAAAACTCGCGTCATAACAGGTCAGGCAGGCAATTTTCCCGCCCTGCTGTTTCATGCGCTGCAAGTCAGCCAGTGTGACCGGTGAGGTTATATCTGTGTTCGCCATTGGATGCTACCCCGTTAACCCCCTCTCCCTCCTGGAGATGGCTGGGGAGAGAGGATCAAGATAACAAACCATCTCCTGATTTATATCCCCTCATCCCGGCCTTTTCCCGGAGGGAGAAGGGAATCATCTTTTATCCTGATGCAAGATTTCCATGTACAGCATATTATATTTTTTCCTGGCGCCTTTGCGGCTTTGCGAAAGAGATATTGCCCTGTATGGGCGAACACTAGATGACTGCAGACATCGGGTTGAAATACTGCCGCCCTTTCCTGGTGATATATATCTGCTCCAGCAAGGCCGCGTAATCCTCGTCGTTATCGACCAGATTGATATTCGCAGTATTCACGATCAACAATGGCGCTGCCTCATAGTCAAGGAACATGCGGGCGTAGGCCTCGGACAGGCTGCGCAGATATTGCACATCGATCCTCTGCTCATAGCGGATGCCGCGCCTGGCAATCCGCTTCAGCAGGATATCCTCAGGTGCCTGCAGATAAATAACCAGGTCCGGCACCGGCGCATCCACGGTAACATGGTCATAGACTTGCTGGTAAAGCTTCAGCTCCTCGGCATCCAGCGTCAGCCTGGCAAACAGGCGATCTTTTTCCATCATGAAATCCGTGACCCGTACCGGCTGGAACATGTCGGCCTGGCGCATGGCCTCTATCTGGCGTGCCCGCTGGAACAGGAAAAACAACTGCGCCGGCAGCGCACCTGCGCGCGGGTCCTCGTAAAAACGCTCCAGGAAGGGGTTCTCGTCGGAGCCTTCCAGCACCAGGTCCGTCTCGAAGCTATCTGCAAGACGCCGCGCCAGACTGGTCTTGCCAACACCGATCGGACCTTCAACGACTATATAACCGGGACGTTCTCCAGCCATTAGCCGGTAACCAGTTTTCTCACCGAATGATTTTCACACTGGCCCAGCAGGCCGCCCAGTTTCCCCTTACCGGGGATACTCATGTTTCCGGCGATCTCGGCCAGTGGAATAATGACAAAATCACGTTCATGCATGCCAGGATGCGGCACGACCAGGTTCTTCTTTTTGATCTTGTTCTTGCCGTAGAGCAGTAAATCCAGGTCCAGTATACGCGGCCCCCATTTCCCGCCATCCCGGGTGCGTCCCTGCATGTCTTCAATCTTCACCAGTTCGCGGTACAGGTTCTCGGCAGACAGCAGGGTATCCACGGCCGCAACTGCATTCACGTAATCAGGCTGGTCTTCTTGACCCATGGGCTTGCAGCTATAAAGACTGGATTTCGCAAAAAATACCGAATCAGGCAGGTACTCCAGCTCTGCAATGGCCTCCTTGACCTGTGCAACCGGGTTGTCCAGGTTGCTGCCAATACCAATGTAGGCACGTATTGTCATGATTTATTCCCCCCGGACCGGCCCCGTGGCCGGCTACGCCTCCGGCCCTGCCCCTGGCGTGGTTTGCTGTTTGCCTGCGCAGCCTCTGGCGGGTGTTCTAGCTGGAGGTCCGTCCACCATTTACCTGTTTCAACCGACACCTCGCCGGCTTCGCCACGCAATAATAAAAAATCGTAGGCTGCGCGAAACCGCGGATGAGCAAGGACACGCAGACTGCGTCGGCCACCTTTGACTTCCAGCCGCAACTGTAACATCCATATCTCGCGCATGGGCAGTGAAAAACGCCGCGGCAATGACATAATGCTGGCCTGCTCGGCAATGATCTGTGAACCCGCATGCTGCAGGGCCTCGGCCTTGTGCTGGCCCTCGGCTTCCAGCCTTGCGGCACGCTCACGCACCGGCTGCCACAGGAATAATGCGAACAGGAAAGCCGGGGTTACCGGTTTACCCTCTGCAATACGTTTGTCGGTATTTTCCATGCCCCGGCAAATCAATGTTAACGGAAAATGTTCTTCCTCGCGTGTCAGGGCCTGCTCCGTCAGCGGGAACAACTGGCCAAACAGCATGTAATGACGCAGCATTTCAAAGTTTTCCAGCGCGAGACCACCCATGAATAATTTCAGCATTTCGTCAAACAGACGTGCGGGTGGAATATCACCCAACAGGGGAGCCAGTTGCCGGATCGGTTCTTCGCTGTGTGTCTCGATACGAAACCCCAGCTTGGTGGCAAACCGGACAGCACGTAACATGCGCACCGGGTCCTCGCGGTAACGGGTCACGGGGTCGCCAATGAGGCGTAACAGGCCCGCCTTGATATCCTGCATACCCCCGGCGTAATCAATGATCGAAAAATCCGCGATATTGTAGTAGAGGGCGTTCACCGTGAAGTCACGGCGGAAGGCATCTCCCACGATATTGCCAAATATGTTGTCGCGCACAATACGGCCTTCATCATCGATATGGCGCTCTCCCGCATCTTCCTGATCATCCTGCAAGGCACGAAAGGTCGCTACTTCGATAATTTCACGACCAAACATCACGTGTGCAAGACGAAAACGGCGGCCGATCAGGCGACAGTTACGGAACAGCCTGCGCACATCTTCAGGGGTCGCATCAGTTGCGATATCGAAGTCTTTCGGTTCACGTCCCAGTAACAGGTCACGCACACCGCCGCCCACCAGGTGTGCCTGGTAACCGGAATCCTTTAATCGATATAACACCTTCAGCGCATAGGGGCTGATATTGCCGCGGGAGATTGAATGCTCCGCCCGGGTGATAACGTCAGGTACGGTGTGGGTGTGGGTCTGGGTGCTGCCTGCTTCGCTCACTGTATTCGCTTGTAGATGGAAAGGTTGGGCGTATAATAACACCGCTTTCCAGCCCTGTACTGCTCCCTTCGTCTAGTGGTTAGGACACTGGCCTCTCACGCCGGTAACAGGGGTTCGAGCCCCCTAGGGAGCGCCATTTTCATGCTGTTCACCCGGCCAGGCAGTTATCCAGCCAGGCAAATGCCGGCCAGCGCAGAAATAAAGAATATGGACGAACCTGACAATGCACCCGAATACAGACCGGCCGGCCTGCCTGTCCGGCTGGTCGCGATGTGCTATGACGCCCTGTTACTGCTCTCGGCACTGCTGATTGCAACGGCCATTGCATTATTGGTGACCCGGGGCAGCCTGCATACCCACAATCCATTCTTCAGGACCATGCTGTTCCTGATCTGCTTTTCATTCTATGCCTGGTTCTGGCTGCACGGCGGTCAAACCCTGGGGATGCGCGCATGGAAACTGCGCGTACAGAACAGGGATGGCAGCCCTATCACTATCTGGCAGGCCCTGTTGCGCTTCCTGGTAGCGATCCCTTCACTCGCATTTGCCGGGCTGGGATTCCTGTGGATGCTGGTCGACAAGGACAAGATGACCTGGCATGACCGATTCTCGGAGTCGGTGATTGTCAAGCTGCCGAAATAGTCAGATTCTTCGAATGGCACGTATACCGAGGAGCATGAAGAGAAAACTGGGTGCAAATGAAGACAGCAGCGGATTCAATGCATACACCTGCCCCATCTGGCTGGAAATCTGGGTGAGTATGTAAAAACCGAATCCGACAAGGATACCGGTTAAAATACGCTGCCCCGAGGACACGGAACGCAAACTCCCGAATACAAAAGGCACGGATACAAGCAGCATTACCAGCGTGGCTACCGGGGTCATCAAGCGTCCCCAGAAAGCATAGCGGTACTGCTGGGTATCAAGACCATTTTCATCGAGATAGGCAACCAGACGGGCAATATCGACAAGCGACATGGTCTGCGGTTCCAGCACTACCGCACTCAGCAATTCGGGCGTTACCAGTGTCTGCCGCTCCAGCAGATCGACGTTATTCACCTCTACATGCCCCTCCAGAAATTGCGTCTGTTCGACATCCAGCAGCTGCCATACATCATCTCTGTAATTCGCCTGCGCAGCAGTCATAATCACGGACAGACTGTTGTCACTGCCGAATTCATATATCGTGAGATCGGCCAGTTTCTCGTCGGTGAGGATTTTACCTACATTGATGTAATAGTTACCGTTTCGCACCCACAGACCGAGGACACCACCCAGTAAACTGACGCCCTTGTAGGTGGATTCTGCCCGCAATTTATGCCCGTAGTGTTCCGCCGATGGCGCAAGCAGTTCGCCAATCATAATAATCAATACCAGCATAAGCACGCCGGCCTGCAGGACCGATTGCACAATGCGCCAGACCGAAACACCGCTTGCTCGCATTGCGGCCAGTTCGCTGCCGGCCGCCAGCATACCCATGCCAATCAGGCTGCCAAGCAAGGCGGCCATCGGGAACAAATCGTATAAACTTTGCGGTATTGTCAGCACGACATACTGGAACATTTTCCAGAAGGTATAGGTGCCCACACCAACCGTGTCCAGCTGGCCGATGATATTAAAGAAGATATTCAGGCCAAGGATGACCAGCAGCGCAATCCCTGTGCCTGCTGCAATCGCCAGTGCAATATACCGGTCCAGAATCTTCATGCAGAACGCCCGAAGCGGCAAACAAGCCGGTTACTGTTCAGCAGGACCAGGGTCAGGATCACGGTCAATAGCGGCACCCACCACAGGCCGACCGAGGGCGGCACATCACCCTGTTCAACCCATACTTTTGCAGCACCCAGCAGGTTGTAATAAACCACGAATAACAGGACGGCCATCACCAGGCGGACATAACGACCCTGTCGTGGCGAGGATTTACTCAGTGGCACCGCGAGGAACAGCAGCACAATAACCGACAGCGGCATTGCGAGACGCCATTGCAGCTCGGCACGTTTTTCAGGATCACTCGAACCAAAGAGCCTTGCCGTTGGTGTAGCAACCAGCTTCGAGGATACCTGCTGCACACCCGGCAAATCGATACGCACACCGTATTCCCCGAACTTCATAACCCGGAAATCCTTCATACCCGGATTGCCCTCGTAACGGTAACCATCGACCAGCATCAGGAAATCATCACCGCTCTCTTCATCCCGCTTCCGGTAGGCAGATCTCGCCTTTATCAGCTGCTGGCCCTTGTTGTTATTGCGCCTGCCATCAACAATAAACAAATTCTCCATCTGTTTCCCGTCATCTGACAGTCGTTCAGCATAAAACGTCAGACGACCCTGAATTATATTGAAACGACCCGCGCCCAGCAGTGTAAGATCTGCCCGCTGCTCTGCTTCTGCTCTCACTTGCAGACTCAGGTCCTCGACAGCAGGACTGACATAGAGCGACAGCCAGCCGAGCAGGACAGTAACTACTGCTCCGAATGCCAGCAGTGGCTTGTAAACGTGGCGGGGCCCTATTCCACAGGAGGCCATCACGGTCATTTCATTATCACGGTACATGCGACCCAGCCCGATAATCACACCCAGCGCCAGGGCAAACGGGACCACGTGCACCAGGTACCAGACCATCTTCAGACCAAGCAGTTTAAACACCACGCTGCCCGGGATTTCACCGGCTGCGGCCTCGGCCAGGTAGCGCACCATGCGATTACTGACAAGAATCAGCCACAGGATAACGGTCACGACCAGCCAGCCACGAATCACTTGCTTCAGCAGGTAACGATCAAAAACGCGGATCATCAGATTGGTCCTGGCCGGCGGCATGAAAATCATGCCTGCTTCCAGTACACTCCCCCGTTATGCTGATGCTTACGGCAAGCATCAGTCAGGAATGCAGATACCGTATACCACCAGGCCCGCGAACTGCAATCACAACCATCATATAGGGAACGTTGCATGAACTTTACTATCAAGAGCGAGAAACCGGCAGAAATAAAGACTGGATGCGTCATCCTGGGCATTTTCGAGGAACACCAGCTGTCTCCTGCGGCAGACCGGTTTGACAAGGCGACCGGGGGGCTGCTGTCCAGGTTTGTGAAGGATGGCGAAATCGATGGCACCTGCGGGAAAACGCTCGTTATCCATTACCCGGACGGCGCCAACTGTGACCGGGTCATGCTCGTCGGCTGCGGCACGGAAAATGAATTCAATGAAGAACGCTACTGCGAGGCGGTCGCCAGCGCGGCACTCGCGGCCCATGCCTGCGGTGCCACTGATGCTGTCAGTTATTTGGGCGAATTAAAGGTTGGCAAGCGTGATGGCTACTGGAAGATTCGCGCCCTGGTGGAAAACACCGAGAGCGCCCTGTTTACCCCGGACGGCCTGAAAAGCACGAAAAGCACGAACAAAAAACCGTTACGCCGGCTCGGAATTCACCCCGGCAGGACTGACAGGAAACAGGCCGCCAGGGCACTGGCAGACGGCAAGGCCCTTGCTGGCGGCGTTGAACTGGCCCGCACCCTGGGTAACCTGCCGGGTAATATCTGCACCCCCTCCTACCTCGCTTCCCAGGCGCGCAAACTGGGCCGCACCTGGAAGACCATAAAAACCAGTGTCCTGGAAGAGGCCGACATGAAAAAACTCGGCATGGGGTCCCTGCTGTCGGTCTCGCGCGGCAGCGTGGAACCGGCAAAACTGATCACCCTGGAATACAGCGGCGGCAAAAAAGGCAGCAAACCGGTGGTACTGGTCGGCAAGGGCGTTACCTTCGATTCAGGCGGCATCTCCCTGAAGCCGGGCCTGACCATGGATGAGATGAAATTCGACATGTGTGGTGCTGCCAGCGTGCTCGGCACCCTGCAGGCCTGCGCAGAGATGAAGATTCCGCTGAATGTCGTCGGCGTCATCCCGACCACGGAAAATCTCCCGGACGCCAGGGCAACCAAGCCGGGCGATATCGTGACCAGCATGTCAGGACAGACCATCGAGATACTGAATACCGATGCGGAGGGACGCCTGATCCTGTGCGACGCCCTCACCTATTGCAAGAAGTTCAAGCCCGAGGTGGTGGTCGATATCGCCACCCTCACCGGTGCCTGCGTGGTGGCGCTGGGCCATTACACGGCCGCGGTGCTCGGTAATGATGATGAGCTTGCAGGAGAACTGCTGACTGCCGGCCAGACGGCAGTCGACCGCGCCTGGCAAATGCCCCTGTGGGATGTGTATCAATCCGACCTCGACAGCAACTTTGCAGACATCGCCAATATTGGCGGACGTGCAGGAACCATTACTGCCGCCTGTTTTCTGTCACGTTTCACGAAGGATTACCGCTGGGCACACCTGGACATCGCGGGCGTGGCCTGGAAGAGCGGTAAGGAAAAAGGCGCGACCGGCAGGCCGGTGCCCCTGCTGACACAGTTCCTGCTGGATCGCAGCGCTGCCAGATGACCGAGGTCGACTTCTATGTATTGAAGGACAAGGCGCCGCTGGCGGGGATGCAGTTCACCTGCCGCCTCACTGAAAAGATCTTCAAGGACGGCCACCAGGTATATATCAATACCGCCTCCGAACAGCAGCTCAGGCAGCTGGATGACCTGTTGTGGAGCTTCCGCCAGGGGAGTTTCCTGCCACATGCTGTCTATAAACGTAATGACCCGGAGACAACGCCCATCCTGCTGGGACATGCAACGGAACCGGACGGGCCCAGTGATGTACTGGTTAACCTGGCTGTAGACATACCCGCGTTTTTCAGCCGCTTCAGCCGCGTGACTGAACTGGTATCCGGCGATGACGCGCAACGTGCTGCGGCGCGCACACATTTCAGGTTTTATAAAGACCGCGGCTATACAGTAAGGTCACACCAGCTATGACAAACACTGAAGAACTTCTTCTCGACGCAGACGGTATCCCGGTACTGACAGACATCGTGCGCGACGGGGATGAAACGGAGCCGGCAGGTTCGCACCGGTCCAGCCGCCTGTCGGAAATGGCACCCCGCGAGATCGCCAATGAACTGCTGGGTAATGATTCGTTCCGAACACACCTCGAGGAAGTCGCCGCCACGCTTACCCGCAACGTCTGCCAGCAAATGGAGCAGGCTTTACAACCCATTCTCGAGGAGGCCATTACCCTGGCGCTGAGTAACAGCAATGCGACCTCGTACGAAACGGTTCGCCAGCAGCTCGAGTCCAGCCTGCCCGACCTGGTCGCCGAGGCCCTGCAGGGATCAGGCAACATCCCTGAATAAACCGTGTTCCGGGGCACCCCTGGAAAAGGGCTCCTTCGGGTATAATCCCACGCCCCGGCCGTTCGCCAGCCACGCTTAACTGAATAACACTGGAAATGGAAAAGACCTACAACCCGCACGCCATCGAACAGCACTGGTATGAAACCTGGGAGCAAGAGGGACACTTTGCGCCTTCCGGTGAGGGCGAACCCTATTGCATCATGATCCCGCCGCCGAATGTCACCGGCAGCCTGCACATGGGGCATGCCTTCCAGGACACCCTGATGGATGCGCTGACCCGCTACCATCGCATGTGCGGTGACAACACCCTGTGGCAGCCCGGTACCGACCATGCGGGTATTGCGACCCAGATGGTCGTGGAACGGCAGCTCAACAGCGATGACCTGACCCGGCATGATCTCGGGCGCGAGAAATTTATCAAACGCATCTGGGAATGGAAACACGAATCCGGCGGGACCATTACCCGGCAACTGAGGCGTATGGGTTCATCTGTGGACTGGAGCCGTGAACGCTTCACCATGGACGAGGGCCTGTCACAGGCCGTCAGGGAAAGCTTTGTTCGCCTCTATGAAGAAGGCCTGATTTACCGTGGCAAACGCCTGGTGAACTGGGACCCGGTCTTGCATACCGCCGTGTCCGATCTTGAGGTGATTTCAGAAGAGGAAGACGGTCACCTCTGGCACATGCGCTATCCACTGGCTGATGGTTCCGGACATCTGGTCGTGGCCACGACACGCCCTGAGACCATGCTTGGCGACACGGCGGTCGCCGTGCATCCCGATGACGGGCGCTACCAGGCATTAATAGGCAAGCACATCCGCCTGCCCTTAACGGCCCGTGAGATTCCTGTCATTGCAGATGATTATGTAGACCCGGAATTCGGAACGGGTTGTGTAAAAATCACACCCGCCCATGATTTTAATGACGCCGAGATGGGCAAGCGGCACGACCTGCCTGTTATCAATATTCTCACCGTGGACGCCTGTATCAACGATGAGGCCCCGGGCCGCTACGGCGGCATGGACCGCTACGAGGCGCGCAAACAGATCGTGGCCGACCTCGAGGCGCAGGGACTGCTGGAGAAGGTTGAAGACCACAAGCTGATGGTGCCGCGCGGCGACCGCTCCGGTGCCGTGGTTGAACCATTCCTGACGGACCAGTGGTATGTGAAGATTGCCCCACTGGCGGAGCCGGCCATCAAGGCGGTCGAGGACGGTAGTATTAAATTTGTACCGGATAACTGGAAGAACACCTATTTCGAATGGATGCGCAACATCCAGGACTGGTGTATCTCGCGTCAGATCTGGTGGGGGCATCGAATACCGGCCTGGTATGACGAGGCCGGCAATATCTACGTCGGACGCACTGAAAAAGAGGCGCGCGAAAAGCACGGCCTGGGTGATGAAGTTGCCCTGCACCAGGATGAGGATGTACTCGACACCTGGTTCTCCTCTGCACTCTGGCCATTCAGCACGCTGGGCTGGCCTGAAAAGACCGGCGCCGTTGACACCTTCTACCCGACCAGCGTGCTGGTCACCGGTTTCGATATCATTTTCTTCTGGGTCGCCCGCATGATCATGATGGGTCTCAAGTTCACCGGTGAAGTCCCGTTTCGGGAGGTCTACATCCACGGACTGGTACGCGATGCGCATGGACAGAAAATGTCCAAGTCCAAGGGCAATGTACTCGACCCGATCGACCTGATCGACGGCATCGAACTGGAAGCACTGGTTGCCAAGCGACGCGCCGGCCTGATGCAGCCAAACATGGCCGACAGGATTGAAAAGGTCACCCGCAAGGACTTCCCGGAGGGAATTCCGGCCTTCGGCACCGATGCCCTGCGCTTTACCTTTGCCGCCCTCGCCTCCACCGGCCGCGACATCAACTTCGATCTGGGACGGATCGAGGGTTACCGGAACTTCTGCAACAAGTTGTGGAATGCAGCCCGCTATGTGCTGATGAATACCGAGGGCCGGGACTGTGGCCAGGACGGTGCCGGAGTGACGCTGAATGATGCCGACCTGTGGATTATCAGCCTGCTGCAGCAAACCGAACGGGAGGTGATCGAGGCCATCGAGAGCTACCGCTTTGATCTCGCCGCTCAGGCCATTTACACCTTTATCTGGGACGAATACTGTGACTGGTACCTGGAACTCTCGAAACCGGTATTAACAGACCCTGACAGTGATGCCGGGGCACTGCGGGGCACGCGCAGGACCCTGATCAGGGTGATGGAAGCCATTTTACGGCTGATCCATCCTCTGACCCCTTTCATTAGCGAGGAAATCTGGCAGCGCATGGCGCCGCTTGCCGGTGTTACAGGCAAGACCATCATGCGTCAGCCCTACCCGGTTCCTGACAGTGACAAGATCGACCAGGCGTCGCTCGAGGAAATCGACTGGGTCAAGGATTTCATTATCGGTGTGCGCAAGATTCGCAGCGGCATGAATATCGATCCCCGCAAACTGTTACCGGTGCTGCTACAGGATGGTTCGGAGGCGGACAGCGAACGACTGGGCAGGAACCGGCATTACCTCGAAAGCGTGGGCCGTATTGAAACCGTCACCTGGTTGGAGAAAAACCAGGTAGCGCCGGAGTCTTCAACAGCACTGGTTGGTGAAATGAAATTACTGATCCCGCTTGCGGGCCTGATCGACAAGGAAAGCGAGATCCTGCGGCTGACAAAAGAACTCGAGAGAAAAATTAATGAACTGGATCGCTGCGAGAAAAAGCTTCAGAACCCGGGCTTTGTAGACAAGGCGCCCGCTGCGGTCATCGAGAAGGAACGCACACGCGCGGCCGAACTCAAATCCACAATCAACAACCTGGAAGGACAAAAAGAAAAGATCCAGGCACTCTGAGCTATAGGCCGGCAAGTTTCATCACGAGACTAACCACACCCCAGATCGTCAATATGAAAACGGCAGTCACGAGCAGGCCGATGATGATGTACTGCGAAGGCTTCCCGTGGGTGAAGTCTTCTTCACGTTTACGGTTACTCTGCACGCCAAACATACTCGCCAGCACGCTTCCCAGCACGTCAAGAAATGAGGGGGCCTTTGCTGCATCTTTTTTCTCTTGATTCATTATAAATACCTGCACCTGAATTCGCGGCTATTTTACCGGGCATGCCTCTTCCTGCAAGCATGCATATCACAATGAATTATCAGCCTGATGAGTCATGGCAACATCACATTAACAGGCAGCCGCAACCACCCTGGAGTCTGACCGTTTGTACAGCTACACGGCCATCCTCAACAAATACGCACTTCTGCCGATATCTTTAATTGACCGGATAACAAAGCCTGTTTTCTATAAATATCAAATAGTTATTCAGGCTTCATAATCTACGGCCTGAAACCTGGGGGACGGTCACGGGCAGGCCTTGAAGGTCGTTCTTTTAAATTTATTGATTGGAAAAAGAGAACTCAAATGGCAACAATCCTGATTATTGACGACCAGCTTACCAGCCGCAAGATCCTGCAGCAACTGGTTGGTATGCTTGAACGAAACGTCACTGTAGAGGCCTTTGCGAACCCGGTTGAAGCGCTGGGATGGACCACAAGGAAGACGGCTGATCTTGTACTGGTGGATTACAAGATGCCGGAAATGGATGGCATCGAGTTCATCAGGAAATTCCGCGCCAACCCCGCCTGCGCACATATTCCGGTCATCATGGTGACATCCATTGAAGACATCAACGTACGCTACGATGCATTGGAAGCGGGTGCCACCGACTTCCTGATGAAGCCGGTTGACCACCACGAATGTCGCGCCCGCTGCCGTAACCTCCTGACGCAGAGTCAGCAGTATAAAATAATCAGCGACCGTTCACGCTGGCTTGAACGCCGCGTCGCCGAGGCTACCTGTGAAATCAGACTGCGCGAACGTGAAACCCTGCACCGGCTTGCACGGGCCGGAGAATACCGTGACGAAGAAACCGGCAACCATGTTATCCGCATGGCCAAGTACTCGCGTGTCATAGCGGAACAGCTTGGGTTCTCTGAAGCAGATGCAGAAGTCATTGAAATGGCAGCGCCCATGCATGACATTGGCAAGATTGGCATCAGGGACGGCATCCTGCTCAAACCCGGAAAACTTACTACGGAAGAATTCGAGATCATGAAGGACCACACCATGATCGGCTATGAGATCCTGAAAGACAGTCCGTCAAAGTTCCTGCAGATGGGCGCCGTGATTGCACTCGGTCACCATGAAAAATTCGACGGCACAGGTTACCCATATGGCAAGAAGGGCGAAGAAATTCCGCTTGAGGCACGCATCGTCGCGGTCGCTGATGTCTACGACGCGCTGGTATCAGAGCGCCCGTATAAAAATGCCTGGTCCATGCAAGCCGCGATCGAATACATGGAAAGCCACTGTGGAAAACACTTTGACCCGGAATGTTTTGCGGCCTTCAGATCCCAACTCGACAAAATAACAAAGATACAGGGTATGTTGCCGGATAACCCGATAGCCAACAGTCGATAAACCCCTCACCGCCTTACCCCCCTGGTCCTGGCTACTGCCAGCTTGTGTGTTATGGGTTACACTGTCCTGATTCTCAAGGGCCCGGCCCGACGACATAACCTGTAACACAGATACCAGATGGGGACACTTAACAAGGAAATCAGCGACCAGCTTGCCAGAGAGGGCATTTTCGGACCGGGAAGCGATGAACTGGCCAGCCATGAGCGTCATCTGACCCGTTTCTTTGAACGCGAATACCAGCGGCTGTCAGCTAACCCGGTTTCACTTGAATCATTAGGGATATCGACGGACCGGGGTCCCATGATGGAAGACACAGAAGCCCTGATGGATAGCCATTATGATGAGCGTCCGGAATTCTTCGCAAGCTTCCTCGACAAACAGTACAGGGCCTATTCAATGGCCTACTATGGTGAAACCCCCGATGCAATTCGCACCTCGACGGCATCCCTTGAAGAGGCCCAACGGGCGAAGTTTGCACTGATTGCAAAACGCGCAAGGATTACAGGCCACGAACGCATCCTTAACATCGGCTGTGGTTTCGGCTCACTGGAAGCCTACCTGTTAAAGGAATTTCCCGATCTTGAGATTGTCGGCGTCACCCCAAGTACAGTACAAATTAAACATCTGAGGAAACAAATGAAAAGTTCCTCAGCCCTCCTAAGTAGTGGTAATTTCACCCTGATAGAAGGCACTTTCGATCAGACTCCATTAGCGAAACTTGGGGAATTAAAATATAACCTTGTGATATCAATTGCAGTGTTTGAACAAGCTTACAACATGCGTTCAATACTTGAGCGAATAAATAAATTAGTAATTCCAGGCGGCAGATCATTCCACCATTTCATTACTTCAAGGATAGTCATTCCGCAGTTCCTCGATCCAACAAAAACAAGAATTGGCATATATTTTCCAGGCGGAAAAGTCTGGCCTCATGACGAGTTCTCTCGCCACACAGACCACTTCGACCTGGAGGAAAACTGGTTTATAAATGGACTTAACTACTGGCGTACGCTGGACGAATGGCACAGGCGTTACTGGGAAAACATTCCCTCCCTATACAAATCGGTATTTGATACCACGAAAATTGCCCACTGGAATGAGTATTTCTCGCTCTGCAAGGCAGTCTTTGCACCTATGGAAGGGAACTTCTACGGCAACAGTCACTACTTGTTCAGAAAGCCCGGCTAATCAACTGTCGGGCACCCAGGATTTCAATGCAATAACAGCATTCAATCCACCAAAGGCAAATGCATTGGACAGGGCAGCGTCAACCTGTTTCTGTCGTGCCAGGTTTGGCACGTAATCCAGGTCACACCCCTCCCCGGGCCCGCTAAAATTTGCCGTGGGCGGCATCCTGTTGTTCGCCACTGCCAAAACTGTTGCAACCAGTTCCACTGCACTGGCTGCCCCAAGCGCATGCCCATGCATCGACTTGGTTGAAGATATCGCCAGGGATTCTGCATGCCTTCCAAATACCCGGTGTAAGGCCTCTGTCTCTGCCAGGTCGTTGGCAACCGTGCCGGTCCCATGTGCATTAATGTAGTCCACTGACTCTACAGGCAATACGGCATCTTCAAGTGCGGCAATTATCGCTCTGGAAATACCGTCTACATCCGGACGGGTAATATGGCCTGCATCCGATGACATTCCGTAACCGGCAAGCTCAGCATGGATACATGCGCCACGCTGGCGTGCATGCCGTTCAGACTCCAGCACCAGCATGCCGGCCCCTTCCCCCAGTACCATTCCGGAACGGTCGCTGGAAAATGGACGGCATGTATCATTAGACACAACCCGCAATGCCTCCCAGGACTTCAATAAACCATAGGTGAATGGGGCATCGGTTCCTCCAACCAGGGCGACGTCCACCAGCCCCGCCTGAATCATCATGCTGCCCTGGATGATCGCATGGGCGCCTGATGCACAGGCACTTGTAACCGAGAAAACAGGGCCCTTGATACCCATTTGCTGGCTGACCATGCTGGCTGCTGCACAGGGCATGCCTCTGGGAATCGTCAGCGGGTGGACACGCGTCCGCTGTTCCTTGTAGAGTTTTGCGTAAGTTTCTTCATCCGTCTGCTTGCCGCCGCAACCAGTGCCGATTACGGACGCCGCCTGCGCCAGGACTTCACCGCCTTTAGCTATCCCGGCATCCTCTACCGCTTCCCGTGCTGCCAGGATTGCGAACTGCGAGAAACGATCAAGCAATGGGAGTAAATCCCTTGTGAAATGCTGCTCCGGTTCGAATCCCTCGACCCTGGAACCCGTGTTAATCTTTATATCGTCCGCAAAACCCGTCAGCGGCCTGATTGATGAATCCCCCCGGCAGAGGGCATCCCAGAATGCTGCCACACCGATACCCAGTCCGGATACACAGCCAAGTCCTGTAATGACAACCCGGACGGTCATTACGGGTTTTTATTTTCCAGCAACTGTTCCAGCTGACTCACGATGTCATTGACTATTTTGAGCGAGCCAAAGGCCTCATTCGGAATCTCGACATCCAGTCGGTCTTCCAACTCGTACATGATCGTAATGGCCCCCAGTGAATCGATCCCCAGTTCATCCAGGCGCGTGTCCAGCGAGATATCCTCCGGCTGGCACTTGAGATAAGAAGATATCTCTTTAAATACAGTGTCTTGAAGCACTTATTCGGCACCCCGATCAGCGTAAAAGTTAAAGCATTATACCTGCGCTGCCGTTATCAGTCTTGTTAATAGGAAAACCTGCTCGGGCAAATTAAATAACATCAATGTCTACAGATCAGATTCAAAACCCTCCAAACATAGGTTCTTTGAACAGGATCAAAAATGCACTTGGTTTTATTGGCTGGGCAGGTTCTCCTGAGCAAGAACAAGCAGCACTGCGTATAGCAATACCACTATCCTTTATATGTTATTTAATATTTAATAAACCAACCATAGAAAATGACATACTGCTTTGGTCAAAGGGTATTTTCTTTATCCTTTCTTTTCTCGCTTTTGCTCTGATACTACTCACCTCATCCCTTATTTGGAATCAACTATCCATCTCAAGGAGGATTATTGGGATCTTTGGAGACATAGGCGCACTAAGCTATGGACTTTATCTCACAGGCGCAATGGGAGCTCCATGGTATGGAGTTTATTTATGGGTAACGCTCGGCAATGGATTCCGCTACGGTGAAAAATATCTTTATCTATCTACCGCTGCATCCCTTCTAGGATTTGCGTATGTTGCAAAATTTACCCCTTACTGGATGGTCAACACAGGGTTGGCAATCGGCCTGGCCTTCACTTTACTGCTGATCCCGGCCTATTCCGCCCTGTTGATCCGGCGACTGAATGAAGCCCGTCAACGCGCCGATGATGCAAGCCGCGCCAAGAGTGATTTTCTTTCCTGCATGTCACACGAAATCCGTACACCGCTTAACGGCATTCTTGGCATGACGGACCTGTTGAAACTGAGACCACTGGAACCACAAGACAGGGAATGTGTTGAAACCATTCACGTATCCGGTCAGGCACTCGCACGCCAGATAAACGAGATTCTTGACCTGTCAAAAATCGAGGCCGGTCAATTAACCCTGGAACAGATTGAATTTGATCTTTATGTACTGGTCAATACAACACTGCGCGTTTTTCATCCCCAGATAGAGGGAAAACACCTGCAACTGCAGGAAATCATCGACCCGCGAACGCCCTTCCTGCTAACCGGCGACCCGCACAAACTCCAGCAGATCATTATTAATTTAGTAGGAAACGCCATCAAGTTTACCGAGCAGGGAATTATTTCCGTGCGCATATATCCACGCAATACGGACACAGGCCGGGCAGTATTGAGATTTGAAGTTTCAGATACAGGGACAGGTATACCCGCTGACCGCATCCATGCGATCTTTGAACCATTCACCCAGGCGGATAACAGCGTATCAAGAAGTTATGGCGGAACCGGACTGGGCACAACCATCTGCAAGAACCTGGTCGAGCTGATGGGTGGTAACATTGGCGTCCATAGCACCCTGGGTGTGGGCACTTCCTTCTGGTTTGATATTCCTTTTATGTCTGAAGGCCAGGATACCGCTGAACCCGGGCATGCATGGACCAGTCAGTGCAAGGTGCTCTATCTGAATCCACAAAGTGATGCACAGGACGGCATTCCCGCCAAGCTGAAAGAGTGGAACATGCCGTTTGATTTAGCAACCACACTCGACCAGGCCGCCGGACTCCTGTCCTCACAAGGCAATCATGCTGCGCTCATTATTGACAATACGCCTTATGACCAGAGACTGGCTGAGATTATATCCGGTGAGGACACGAGCCTGTCCGGTGGTGCAAAAATCATCCTCATTAGATCGGAGCAATATCCCGCCGAGATCAATGGTAGCCACCAGGACCGGGTTGTCGTCCTTGATCCACCACTGGAGCAAAATATTCTTTTTAATGTACTGCATGCCTGTTATTCGAAGCACAGCACCGAGGATGATATTATTCATTTCTCCCGCAAACAGGTCAGCACACAGAAAACCGGTAAGCCGCTACATATTCTCATCGCGGACGACAATGCGACCAACCGCATTGTTTTACAGCGCATGCTGGAGAAGCTTGGTCACCAACATACCGTGGTAACGGGCGGTGAGGCCATTCTTACCTCGCTTGAGGACAAGCAGTACGATGCGGTAATCGCGGATAAAAACATGCCTGATCTCGGCGGACTTGAGGCCTACCAGGCCTACTGTTTCGCGCATGGCGGCCACCCGCCTGTTCCATTCATCATCCTTACGGCAGATGCCACCGAAGAATCCAGGGCAAGTTGCAAGGCGGCAGGAATTGATCTGTTTCTTACCAAGCCCGTATCCCTTGTCAGGCTCCAGGAGGCCCTCTCTTCCACACAAGCTGCTGATACAGGGGCAATCGTAGATGCCGAACCGGAAGGTGTGCAACCGGACTCCGACCTGGAAAACCTGCCGGTTCTGGATGAGGACGAATTTGAGAAACTCGCCAACCTCACAGCAGGGGATAATAATTTCGTCATCGAGCTAATCAGCAATTTCGAGACCGATGCAAGGAAAGACCTCCGGGGCCTTGAGTCCGCCGTAGCAGAACATAACCGGGCGGCATTCAGTGACCATGCACACGCGCTGAAGGGATGCGCACTTTATCTCGGATTAACCCGGCTGGCGCAACTCAGCAAGGCCGCGCAGAACCTTGACATGGATGAGTTCAATAAGGATGGTATTGCACATGTGCAGGCTATTGCCCATGCAACAAATAATGCTATCCGTCTACTTCAAGACAGGATCACCGCACTTGAAAAGAAGGCCTTGCCCAACTGATAAATATTCCTTTATCAGGCAGAGTTAAAATCAATAATTCCAACCATGCTATCAGGGCTGATATGCCGCCTGGCCTGGGCACGTGCAAAATAGGCCATCAGGCGGCGGTTCTTCTCGCTGAGTTGTAGTGCGGTTTTTACCCAAATCTCGACGACGTCCTGCAGTTCTTCATAATCAACCGGGTTAACGCGGTCAACTGCCGCCTGGAAACCGTGATACCCGGGGGCCAACGATACATAACGCTGCATGTAGTCATTGACGGCGGCCCGCCCTTCACTATCCGGTGCCAGGATATCAACTACACCCATTTCATATAATTCCGTTGCCGTGTAGATACGATGATCGATGATGATCCGATGCGCTATGGCCGGGCTGACCTTGCGCAACAAAAAGGATAGTGCCCCCATGCCGGGAAACATGCCGAAAGTAATCTCCGGAAAACCAAACCGTGCCCGCTGTTCAGCAACCAGCACATTGGCAGATAACGCAGCTTCAAACCCCCCACCCAGGGCTTCTCCGGCCACGCAAGCAATACTTGTAAATGGAATGCCGTAATGGGTTATAGAGGGATACTGGATATCGATACAACGTTGTGCATAGTCTCTGAGCCCGTCTTCATCACTCGCCTCGATCAATCCTATAAAGTAAGCCAGGTCGCCACCCAGGCTAAATACCTTCTTATCGGTGGAAGCAATGATCTGGAAAAGCAGCCTGTTATCGCGGTTTTCCTGGTAGCCTGACTGGGCGGCCTGTCGGATGGAACGTTGCACGGTCCATATGTCCTCAATCAACTCACGGGAAAAACAGGGACGTTTATCGTATTTAAACTCGACCCATACCGCTCTTGAGGACCGATCGTGGCTGACCTTGAGATGTCGCAGGCGCCTTTGTATCAGGTCGTCATAAATGTGCATGACACAAACTCCTCAGACAGATTTATACTTGTTTTAATAATTTACGCATAAATTGTATTGTTTTATATACCGCATTCGCCCATTTTTATCAAATAATTATTTTAATTCAGCCAGTTATGGCCATGCCAGGAAGCTGCCAGAATAATGCCCCAGGACGCAATATATAGTGCAGAGCATGCCAAGGAAATAACATATACTGTATTTTCTCCTGGAAAAAATAGCTGCCTTGCCGGAATAATCGGCAGAATATTTTGCTTAACAGAACGCAAAATGATTTAAATCAGAAATGCCCGCAGGCGCACTCCTGATAATAGGCATCAACAGCTGCCTGCAGGGCGAGAATGTCCGCTATGACGGCCAGAACAAGTACACTGGTATCTCGTTGAAACACTCGGCCCATACGTGGATTTCCTGCCGGTGTGCCCTGAGACAGCAATCGGTCTTGGCGTCTCCCGGCCAGCGGTAAGATTGCTTGACAGGAACGCCCGCATTTGTTCGGTCTGGTGCCGAAAACCCTGATTCAGCAGAAGACCCGGTTTCAAAAGGAACGGCACAAGACTGCCTGGAAAGATTTATGACAATCCTGCAGATGCCTGCGGCCATAAACATGCAGGCAGGAGTTCTGTTTGACAGACATTCACAGTTATCTGCAGCGCTCTGCAATCAGCCTGACTGAGCCGGGCCTGACTCCTTAACCTTCATCAATATGAACGCACCGGCGAGAAACAATACCAGCAGCGATAAAATTCCTGTACGTGGATTACCGGACAGCGTACCAATCCAGCCCATCATGACGGGACCAATGATAGCGGCAAACTTGCCCAGCATATTATAAAAACCAAAGAATTCTGCACTGCGCCCGGCGGGAATCATGCGGGCAAACAGTGACCGGCTTAATGACTGCACACCACCCTGCGCAAGCCCGATCAGCACTGCCAGGAAATAGAACTCCGCAGCCGAGTTCATGAGCGATGCCCATACCGTCACCAGTATATAGATTGACAGGCCGGCAAGGATACCGGCCTTGGGCCCGAAACGGCTGCCCAGCCGGCCAAACAGCAAGGCCGAGGGAAAACCCGTAAATTGCGTCAGCAGCAGCGCCAAAATCAGGTTGTTCTGGTTAAACCCGAGTGACAATCCATAGTCAACGGCCATGCGGACAATGGTGTCGATGCCGTCGATATACAGCCAGTAGGCGACCAGGAAGATCCACACATTTTGCAACTGCCGGACCTCATGCAAGGTCTTCCAGATCCTCCGGAAACCAGCCAGCAGCACCCGTGCAGACCACCCGGGAGCGTCGCCATCCGGCTCCTCGACAAGCAGAAACAGGGGGATGGAAAACACCAGCCACCAGGCAGCGACTACAAGAAATGAAGTCTGCACCGCGCTGGCGGGGTCTGCCAGGCCAAACCACTCCGGGCGCAGCATCATGCCAACGTTCAGCGAGAGCAGCAATCCACCACCGAGATAACCCAGTGAAAATCCCAGCGCGGAGGTTCTGTCCATATCCTCGTTGCAGCTGACAAACGGCAATAAGGAGTCGTAAAAAATATTGCTGCCCGAGAAGCCGATCACGGCAAGGACATACAGGAACATTGCCAGTTGCCAGTCACCCTGCCCGACCAGGTACAACCCCGACGTCATCAAGGACCCAAGCAGGGCAAATGCCAGCAACATCGCCTTGCGCCAGGAAAGCCTGTCCGCCACGGCCCCCAGCAACGGGGCCATCAGCACGATCAGCAAACTGGCGAGCGAATTGGCCACACCCAGCCGAAATGTGCTATCGACAGGATCAAGCCCTGCATTCCAGTAGTCCTTGAAAAACACCGGGAAGAAACCGGCCATCACCGTTGTGGCAAAGGCCGAATTGGCCCAGTCATACATCACCCAGCCCCATTTTTGCCGCGCCTGGCTCATGCTGGGACGTGCTCGCTAATGTGATTACTTTTCATGGATAATAATCGGCAACAGAAATGGACCCGTTGCCCATGGTTACAGAAGCCCGCGCTTTTTGGAATACAAAATCACTGCAAGAGATGACCCCCGGAGAATGGGAGTCGCTCTGTGATGGTTGTGGCCGTTGTTGCCTGCACAAACTGGAAGATATTGATTCCGGGCTGTTGTTTTATACAAACGTTGCATGCCGCCTGCTGGATGAGGACTCATGCCGCTGCACAAATTACCCGACACGCGAGTCCCTGGTCAGCGATTGCCTGCTGTTATCCCCTGACAGGCAGGACCAGTTCGACTGGCTACCGGCGAGCTGCGCCTACCGACGCCTGGCAAACGGCCAGGACCTGGAGGCATGGCACCCGCTGCTATCAGGTGACCCGGAGAGTGTGCGCCGGGCCGGTATTTCTGTACACGGAAAAACCGTAAATGAAGAAGATGTTCACAAGGATGAACTGGAAGAGCACATCATTACCTGGATAGATTTTTAGTATTAATGTTCCCTGGTCGCATGGAATTCCACATCCGGCCATTTCTCGATCGCGAGCTGCAGGTTGACACGTGTGGGGGCAATATAGACAAGCGCACCGCTCTGGTCCTCGCCCAGGTTCTCAAAGGCCTTGGCGCGAAAGCGCTGCTCGGTCGCCGCGTCCTTGAATTCAATCCAGCGGGCGGTTGCCACCGCCACTGACTCAAACTTGCAGTCCACGTTATATTCGTCTTTCAGGCGGTGCGCGACCACCTCGAACTGCAGAACACCGACGGCGCCCAGGATCAGGTCATTATTTTTCATGGGCTTGAACAACTGGGTGGCGCCTTCTTCACATAACTGGTCCAGCCCCTTCTGCAGCGCCTTCAATCGCAGGGGATCCCTCAGGATTGCGCGCTGAAACAGTTCCGGGGCAAAACTCGGGACTCCGGTAAACTTTAATTCCTCTCCCTGCGAAAAGGTATCACCGATACGTATGGTGCCGTGATTGTGCAGCCCGATAATGTCACCGCTATAGGCCTCTTCAACATGCCCGCGGTCCGAGGCCATGAATGTCAGGGCATTGGAAACCTGCACATCACGCCCGATACGGACGTGGTGCATCTTCAGGCCCTTCGTGTAACTGCCCGAACAAATCCGCAGGAAGGCTATCCGGTCACGGTGTGCCGGGTCCATGTTTGCCTGGATCTTGAAAACGAAACCGGAGAACTTATCCTCGTTCGGGCTCACCTTGCGAGTGGTTGTGTCTCTTGGCACCGGGGGCGGCGCCGTTGCGACAAAGTGATCGAGTAACTCGGTTATACCAAAATTATTGATTGCAGAACCAAAGAACACCGGAGTTAATTTACCTTCCAGGTAGGCCTCCCGGTCAAACTCATGGCTGGCCCCTTTTACCAGCTCGATCTCATCGCGCAGGTCCGCAGCGTGATCACCGATCACCTCATCGAGCAGGGGATTATCCAGACCCTGGATGACCCGAGCATCCTGGCGCCGGGCGTTCTTGCCCGATTCGTACAGGTGTACGGCATCATCCAGCAGGTGATAAATACCCTTTAGCCGTTTACCCATTCCAATCGGCCAGGTAATCGGCGCACACTGGATCTTCAGAACCTCTTCGATCTCATCCAGCAGTTCGATGGGCTCGCGCCCCTCGCGGTCAAGCTTGTTGATAAATGTACAGATCGGGGTATCACGCAGCCGGCAGACATCCATCAGCTTGATGGTGCGCTGCTCGACACCCTTGGCACAATCAATCACCATCAGGGCCGAGTCAACCGCTGTCAGCGTCCGGTAGGTGTCCTCGGAAAAGTCTTCATGGCCCGGCGTATCCAGCAGGTTGACGATGCAAGCCCCATAGGGAAACTGCATGACCGAGGAAGTCACCGAGATGCCGCGCTGCTTTTCAAGCTCCATCCAGTCCGATGTTGCATGGCGCGCGGCCTTGCGACCCTTGACGGTACCCGCCATCTGAATGGCGCCGCCAAACAGCAGCAGCTTTTCAGTCAGGGTGGTCTTGCCCGCATCCGGGTGGGAAATAATGGCAAAAGTGCGGCGACGCGCCACCTCGTGTTCCAGACTACTCATATCAAACAGTAAGGTTCACAATCAAAAGAGGTGCGTATTCTACCTGATTAGAATCGTGGACAGGTGGAAAATCAGGAGCCGGAGCATGCGGGTCGAATGAGTTCGACCCTGCATTTCTGCTGTAGCACCGCATTCATTCGGCCGACATGATGTCTAGAGCGTGCGGGCGAAAATAAGCGCATCCTCGCGCCCGTTGTCCGTCGGATAATAATCCCGGCGGGTGCCCAACTCGTTAAAACCTGAAAATTCATACAGCCTGCGTGCGCCCGCGTTTGAAACACGCACTTCCAGAAAAAGTACTTCCGCATCATGCCGCCTGGCTATCGCTGTCAGGTGTGTCAACATCTTTGAGCCGAACCCCTGCTTGCGTGATTCCTTGCGCATACAGATATTCAACAGGTGGGACTCGCCGGCAGCCACGCTGAGCACGCCGTAGCCCTCGATGATCCCGCGTCGCCCGCAAACCCAGCAGCTGTAGCCGGCATGCAGACAATCCAGGAAAATTGTCCTGGTCCACGGGAAAGGATAACTGGCCCGTTCAACTTCAAGCACCTCATCCAGATCAGCTTCCTGCATGGGGCGAAACTCCAGGGCCGGCTCTTTCAGTATTGCACTCATATGCTATTGATTTTGTTTATATTATGTAATTTTATACCCGGCCTGCCCGTTTGCGCAGACAGACTGGGCAAACTGCAGGTCTTTCCAAACCTTGCGCTTTTCCAGTGGTGAGCGCAACAGGTACGCGGGGTGGTAGGTGACGACCACCGGGATTTTCTGCGTACCATAGTCATGTACCTTGCCGCGCAGCTGCCCCACCTTTTCATCCATATCCAGCAGGCTGTTTGCAGCAACCCCGCCCACGGCCAGGATCAGCCGGGGAGCAATCAACTCGATCTGGCGCTGCAGGTAGGCCTGGCAAAGGCTGACTTCCTCCATTGACGGATTCCGGTTACCCGGTGGCCGGCATTTGAGAATATTGCAAATATAAACAGCGTCACGTTGAAGCCCGGCAGCAAACAGCATCTCGGTTAACAACTGCCCGGCTCGGCCCACAAACGGTTCTCCCTGCCGGTCTTCATCGGCACCGGGGGCCTCACCGATCACCAGCCAGTCTGCATCCCGGTTACCAACACCAAACACGGTCCGGGTACGACTCTCCTGCAGGCCACACAGGGTGCAGCCAGACACCCTTTTCTCGAGTTCCGGCCAGTCCAGCGAAGCAACCCCGTCAACAGTACCAACGGAATCAATGGCACCGGCAGCGCCATCAGCATCAAGCGCCTCACGGGCAACCCATTGCTGCACACCCATGACCTTGAGGTACTCGTTCCTGAGACTGTTATTCATGCAGGCACCGTTCAAACATCCCCCATCTGCGGATGAGCACGACTTTCAGGTTTGATGATTTTATTTATGGCATTGATGTAGGACTTGGCGGAAGCAATCACAATATCGGTATCCGCGCCCTGGCCGTTGACGATACGCCCGCCCTTTTGCAGGCGCACCGTTACCTCGCCCTGCGAGTCTGTACCGCTGGTTATATTGTTAACAGAATAGAGCTGCAATTCAGTGCCGCTGTTCACAAGTTTCTCGATTGCCCGGAATGCTGCATCCACCGGCCCGCTGCCGGAACAATCGGCCTGTTTCTCCGTCCCATCCATCCATAGCACGATGCTGGCGTGCGGTGTTTCACCGGTTTCGCTGCAGACTTTCAGCGACACCAGTTTGAGCCAGTCGTCTTCGGACTCCAGCCCCGATTCGGTGACAAGGGCCTGCAGGTCTTCATCGAAGATTTCATGTTTCTTGTCAGCGAGATCCTTGAACCTGGAGAAGGCATCATTCAGGCCCTCTTCGGCCCCAAACTCGATACCCAGCTCCTTTAAACGGGTCCGGAAGGCATTCCGGCCCGAATGCTTGCCAAGCACTATCCGGTTTGCCGACCAGCCGACATCCTGGGCACGCATGATTTCATAGGTCTCGCGGCTCTTGAGTATACCGTCCTGGTGGATGCCCGACTCATGCGCGAAGGCATTGGCGCCGACGATGGCCTTGTTGGGCTGCACAGCGAAGCCGGTGATACCGGACACCAGCCTTGAACAGGTCATAATCTGCGTGGCATCGAGACCGGTCTGGCACGGAAAAATATCCTGGCGCGTCTTCACCGTCATGACAACCTCTTCAAGTGCGGCATTACCCGCACGCTCTCCCAGTCCATTGATGGTGCATTCGACCTGGCGGGCACCATTGAGAACAGCCGAGAGAGAGTTGCCGACCGCAAGCCCAAGATCGTTGTGGCAATGCACCGAGAAAATCGCCTTGTCGGAATTGGGCACATGCTCGATCAGCCTGCGGATCAGGTCGCCAAACTGGTGCGGCAGATTATAGCCCACGGTATCCGGGATATTCACGGTCGTTGCACCGGCATCGATAACGGCCTCGATGACACGACAGAGAAAATCAAACTCGGAGCGGCCGGCGTCCTCCGGGGAGAACTCGATATTATCGGTATATTTCCCGGCACGTTTTACCGCGTGCACCGCCTGCATAATCACCTGTTCCGGTTCCATGCGCAGTTTCATCTTCATATGAATCGGCGACGTCGCAATAAAGGTATGAATCCGGGCCGAGGCCGCCGGCACCAGGGCCTCGCCTGCGCGATCGATATCCCTGTCAAGCGTACGCGCCAGCCCGCACACCGTACTCTCTCTCACCGCGCGCGCGACGGCCTGCACCGCTTCGAAGTCACCGGGACTGGCAATCGGGAAGCCGGCCTCGATTACATCCACACGCATACGCTCCAGCGCCCTGGCAATACGCACCTTTTCATCCCGGGTCATGGACGCACCGGGACTTTGTTCGCCATCACGCAGGGTTGTATCAAAAATTATCAATTTATCAGCATTATTCATCATCGGACTCCGTCGGGAGTTGGCGGCAAGCTGCCGGCTTTGGCCGGGGGCACCGCAGAATCATGCCCAGCGCATCAAATTCGCCGAATGTCGGCTGCTGAGCTGGTTTTTTATTTGTGTGCGTTTTCCCTCGCCAGGTATGGAATTATCTGCCCGCAGGCAGCAGTCGCAGAAAGGATAGCAGAAGTAAACCTGCCCGAGCGGAGGCCAAATGATAGACAGAGACTGTGCTGTGAAGGCAACTCATGACTGAAAACTATAGATTAAAGCGGCAGACTTGCCAACCCCGGCGGATAATAATTCACTATTCCACGCGTTTTCTTGCTTTACGCCGGTTTCGAATTTCCAGCAAGGTATAGACAACGCCGGATATCGCATAGACCAGGAAACCGGCAAACAGGACCTTGGGAGGATCGATCGAGGCAAAGGCATAGACCAGCACAACGGCAAGTATGGCAACAAACGAGACGCGATTCCTGAAGTGAATCTCCTTGAAACTGTAGTAACGGATATTACTGACCATCAGCAATCCCATGACAATCGTCAGCACAAACGCAGCATATACCAGGTCCTCGCCATTCAAACCGAGATCTGTCCCGACCCAGACCATGCCGGCTACTGCCCCGGCTGCGGAGGGGCTCGGCAACCCCCTGAAATAGTCCTTTTCGGCGGTAGTGACCTGGGCATTGAAACGCGCCAGCCGCAAGGCGGCACTGGCCATATAGATAAATGCCGCCAGCCAGCCAAGCTTTGCCCAGCCCACAGTCACCATGGACTTCAATGACCACTCATACATCACCAGGGCCGGTGCAAGTCCGAAGCTGACCATATCCGCCAGGCTGTCGTACTGAACCCCGAATTCACTCTGGGTATTTGTCAGGCGGGCCACGCGACCGTCAATACCATCCATGATCATGGCCACAAAAATCGCGATGGCAGCCGCTTCAAAACGCCCGTTCATTGCCGCCACAATCGCATAAAACCCCGCAAACAGGCCCGCTGTCGTAATCATGTTCGGCAGCAGGTAGATGCCGCGACGGGTCTTGGGTGTTTTTATCTCCGGTTCCACAGGTATAGTGCTATGTTAGACGCTCAGGCATGGATCAGCTTTGCAATAACGTCGGAACCCGCGTGCACCATATCTCCGACGGCTACAGCAAGACGGGATTCTTCCGGCAGGTAAAGTTCAATCAGGCTACCCAGGGGGACAAAACCACAGCGCTTACCCTGCCCGATGCGCTCACCAAAGCGGATATAACAGTGTGGATCATTCTTAAAACGGCCCTTGTTCATCACCATCACAACATCATCGCCCTCGTCTGTCTTCAGCCAGACACCATGGGGTCTTTTTACGTTGTCTGGCAGGCATGACGGCTCCAGTACCTTGCCCTCGACCGGGCTCCGTGCTGTAAACACACCGTAGGTATTCATCTGGACGGCCACATGGATGCTTTGTCGTTCAAGATAGGGGTCCCGAACCGTATTGATCTCAACAATCCTGCCATCTACAGGACTGACAACGGCCATGGGCATGGAGGGAATATCACGCTCCGGGTCACGGAACATGAACAACACCAGCAGGCTCAGCATCCAGAAAATCAGCGATGCCGGCAGACTGACAAAGTGCCAAACCAGAAATGCTAAGGTCACGGCAACAAGCAGCGGCACCAGACCTTCCCTGGCAATTACAGTATAACGGTTCACACCTGCTCCCGATCAAACAGCCCGTTGGAACGGATCGTTAAACCTCAGTTGACGTTTTTATCTACAATCTTGCCTTCACTGATCCAGGACATCATGCCGCGCAACTTCGCACCGACTTGCTCAATGGGGTGTTGACGCCCGATCCGGCGTTTCGCTTTCAGTGTGGCGGCACCGGCCTGGTTTTCCAGGATAAATTCACGTGCAAACTCACCATTCTGGATTTCATCAAGTATACGCCGCATTTCCTTCTTGGTTTCAGCGGTCACCACGCGCGGGCCACGCGTCAGGTCCCCGTACTCTGCCGTGTTGGAAATGGAGTAGCGCATGTTTGCGATACCGCCTTCGTACATGAGGTCCACAATCAGCTTCAATTCATGCAAACATTCAAAATAGGCCATCTCGGGTGCATACCCGGCTTCCACCAGGGTTTCAAAACCAGCCTGTACCAATGACGTTGCACCGCCACATAACACGGCCTGCTCACCAAACAGGTCGGTCTCGGTCTCTTCCTGGAAGGTGGTTTGAATAATACCGGCCCTGCCGCCGCCATTGGCGGAGGCGTAGGACAATGCAATATCCATGGATTTCCCACTGGCGTCCTGGAACACGGCAATCAGACTGGGAACACCGGCGCCTTGCGTATAGGTGGAACGCACCAGGTGGCCCGGACCCTTGGGGGCGATCATGATGACATCCAGATCGGCGCGCGGCTCAATCTGCTCGTAATGAATATTAAAACCATGTGCAAAGGCCAGTGCCGCGCCCTGCTTGATATTAGGGGCGATACTCTCCCGGTACAAACGCGCCTGGTGTTCATCCGGCGCCAGCACCATCACCACGTCCGCCGCTGCAACAGCCTCGTCAATCGGCTTGACAGTCAGCCCGGATTTCCTCGCCTTGGCCTCGGAAATAGAACCTGGACGCAGCCCGACGGTGACATCGACCCCGGATTCCTTCAGGTTATTGGCATGTGCATGCCCCTGCGAGCCATAACCGATAATGGCTACCTTGAGCCCCTGGATGATGGAAAGGTCTGCATCTTTATCATAGTAAATATTCATATTCCTGTACCTGCTGTGTTAACCGTCATTGGCGCCATTTGAAACGGCACCCTGTTAATGGAAATCCTGTTTAAATCTTCAGCGAGCGTTCCCCGCGCGCTATACCGGAGACGCCGGAACGCACGACCTCAACAATGAGACCCGGGGCCAGCACCTGTATAAAGGCATCCAGCTTGTCTCCGGCACCGGTCAGCTCGATCGTGTATGTCCTGTCACTTACATCAATCACGCGTCCACGGAAAATATCCGAAATGCGCTTTAACTCATTCCTGTTATCACCTTCTGCCCGCACCTTGATCAACATCATCTCGCGCTCGATGTGCGGACCCTCGGTCATATCCATCAACTTGACTACATCAACCAGTTTATTCAACTGCTTGGTGATCTGCTCGATGATTTCATCAGTGCCCCGTGTCACCAGTGTCATGCGCGACAACGAAGGGTCTTCAGTCGGGGCAACGGTCAGCGACTCGATGTTGTAGCCGCGTGCTGAAAACAGGCCGGCAACCCGCGACAGTGCGCCGGCCTCGTTTTCAATCAATATGGAGATAATGTGTCGCATATCAAATGAGTATCATTTCGTTCTGGCCACCACCGGCCGGGATCATCGGGTACACATTCTCGGTTGCGTCGGTCAGAAAATCCATGAATACCAGCCGGTCTTTCATTTTCAACATCTCGATCAGGGCGCCCTCGACGTCCCCCGGCTTCCTGATCTGCATGCCGGCATGGCCGTAGCTCTCGGCGAGTTTTACAAAATCCGGCAATGATTCCATGTAGGACATGGCATAGCGCTTCTGGTAGAAGAACTCCTGCCATTGGCGCACCATGCCCAGCATCCCGTTGTTGAGGTTAATCACCTTGATCGGCAGCCCGTACTGCTTGCAGGTCGACAGTTCCTGGATACACATCTGGATACTGCCCTCGCCAGTTATACAGGCCACCGTGGCATCAGGATGCGCGAGTTGTACACCCATGGCGGCCGGCAAACCAAAACCCATCGTGCCCAGTCCACCGGAGTTGATCCAGCGCCGCGGCTTGTCGAACTTGTAGTACTGCGCGGCCCACATCTGATGCTGCCCCACGTCCGACGTAATATAGGCATCACTATCGGCGGTCAACCTGTACAGGGTCTCCACAACAAACTGCGGCTTGATAACATCATCATCCGTTTTGTACTTGAGACAGTCTTTCGAACGCCATTCGTCGATCTGCTGCCACCACTCCTTCAGGGCCGCCTCGTCCGGGCTGTTTTTGCTGACCTTGATTTCATTCAACATGGCCTGCAGGACATTGGCAACGCAACCGACGATGGGTATATCCACCTTGACGTTTTTCGAGATGCTCGCAGGGTCAATATCGATGTGAATAATCCTGGCATGGGGACAGAATTTATCGATATTACCTGTGACCCGGTCATCAAACCGGGCGCCGACGGCAAACAGCACATCACAATGGTGCATGGCCATATTGGCCTCATAGGTACCGTGCATACCGAGCATGCCGACAAACAACGGGTCCGTTGCCGGGTAGGCCCCCAGGCCCATCAATGTGTTGGTGATCGGGTAACCCAGCGCCCGAGTCAGTTCGGTCAGCGACTCCGAGGCGTTGCCGAGGATAACGCCACCACCGGTATAGATCATGGGACGTTTGGCATTCCGCAACAGCCTGACTGCACGCCTGATCTGGCCCACATGCCCGATATGCACCGGGTTATACGAGCGCATACTGACCTTGTCCGGGTAGTGGAACTCGGCCTTGTCTGCAGTGATGTCTTTTGGCAGGTCAACCACCACCGGGCCGGGTCGACCGGTCGTCGCTACGTAAAAGGCCTTTTTGATGGTCAAGGCAATGTCTTTCACATCTTTTACGAGGAAGTTGTGTTTTACGCACGGCCGCGTGATACCGATGTTGTCTGCTTCCTGGAAGGCATCGTTGCCGATCAGGTGCGTTGGAACCTGCCCGGTGAAAACCACCATGGGAATGGAATCCATAAAGGCCGTTGCAATACCGGTCACGGCATTGGTGGCACCCGGACCCGAGGTCACGAGCACAACACCCGGCTTGCCGGTGGAGCGTGCATAACCATCCGCGGCATGGGTAGCCGCCTGCTCATGCCGCACAAGGATATGTTTCACAGTATCCTGGGTATAAAGCGCGTCATAAATATGCAGCACCGCGCCGCCTGGATAGCCGAATATATATTCGACACCCTCTTCACAAAGCGAGCGCACAAAAATGTCCGCGCCAGTCAATTCCACCTGTGTTCTCCTGATGCCAAAGACGCTGTTTCTTAGCGGGTAAAAAAAAGCCCGAACAACGGGCCATACGGTCGCATTAGTATATATTAAGTAGAAAGTAATGATATTCAAAGTAAAGGTCAAGAGATTCACCGGCTGCCCGGCGGTCTCCGGTTCCAACCGCCAAAGTGTGACCGACTGACTTGTTCTGGTTGCCAAACAACCATACTATCTCTATAGATTTCAGTTATGGACCCAGAAAAATGATACCCATTAAATCATCAACCACCCATGCCGGCCTGTTGTCGTACATCTGCCTGATCGCCCTGTGCACACTCACGCCCCCGCTGGTCACGGCCGATATCTATAAATGGGTGGATGGCGAGGGCAAGATCAACTACTCACAGACACCGCCGCCCCCGGGCATCGCGTCAGAAATCATCAGGCAGGCACACGCGCCTGCAGTGGCACCGGCTTCCCCCCAAACCCCTGAGATCAAGCTGCAGGAGTGGAATGAAGAACAACAGAAAGACCGGGAGATCGATGCCGCCAAGAGGGAGCTGAAAAAGGAAAATGCGGAAATCCGGCGGCTTAACTGTACTGCAGCCAACAGAAACCTGGAGATACTGGAGCAGAAAAGTCAGCACCGCTACATGAATTCCAAGGGCGAGCTGTTGCGCCCTACCGATCAGGAGCGCCAACAACTCATTGACGAGGCCCGCAAACAGATTAAAGAAAACTGCACCGAATGACCAACCCGTAAGGAGCGTAACCGAATGCCTTTCCTTCGCATCCAGACCAACCGGCCCCTGCCCGAGGCCAAGGCCAGGTCCCTGGCCGCCAGTGCCTCTGCACTGGTTGCCGAACAGCTGGGAAAACCCGAGCGCTATGTCATGACCTCGGTGGAAAGCAACACCGCCATGCAATTTGCAGGCACCGATGAACCGCTGGCCTATCTGGAACTGAAAAGCATCGGGTTGCCGGAGTCCATTACGGCCGGGGTTTCAGAGACACTCTGCCAGCTGGTATCCAGCGAAACCGGCACAGACCCGGCACGCATCTACATTGAATTCACCGATGCGCCCCGCAAGATGTGGGGCTGGAATAATGGAACGTTCTGATGCGGCTACTCTGGGTATTACTGGCCGTTGCACTCATCGGTGGCATCTATCTCTACCAGAACCCCGACCTCAGAACCCGGGTTGAAGATCTCTCGTCCGGGGCCGGTCTCACAAAAAAAACCACCCGGGTATACAAGTGGCAGAATGACGCGGGTGAATGGCAAATCACCGATCAACTCCCACCCGAAGGAACTGTCTACGAAACCCTCAACTACCATGAAGATTTGAATGTATTGCCACTGCCACCTCAGCTTGGCGGCGAACCCTGACCGAGACTGTACGAAACACCCTGCGCACACTACAATCAGCAGCCTGTTCCAGCCACTTCCGTAACCCATTATGCGTCTTTCCCGCTTCCCCCTGTCGACACTGAAAGAAACCCCGGCCGATGCCGAGATCGTCAGCCACCAGTTGATGATGCGCGCCGGCATGCTGAAGAAACAGGCGGCCGGTATCTACAGCTGGCTACCGCTGGGACTGCGCGTACTCCGCAAGATCGAGGCCATCGTGCGTGACGAGATGGACCGGGCCGGTGTCGTGGAACTGTTGATGCCGGCCGTGCAGCCGGCCGAGCTTTGGCAAGAGTCCGGACGCTGGGAGCAATACGGCCCGGAACTGTTGCGTATCACCGATCGTCACCAGCGGGAGTTCTGTTTCGGCCCGACACACGAGGAAATCATTACCGATATTGCACGTCATGAGATCCGCAGTTACAAGCAACTGCCGGTGAGCTACTACCAGATACAGACCAAGTTCCGTGATGAAATCCGGCCACGCTTCGGCATCATGCGGGCACGCGAGTTCCTGATGAAGGACGCCTATTCCTTTCATGCCGACCAACCGTCACTGGATGAAACCTACCGGGTAATGTACGACGCCTACACGCGCATCCTGGGTCGCCTTGGCATGAAGTTCCGTGCCGTACAGGCCGACAGTGGTGCCATTGGCGGCAATGTCTCTCACGAGTTTCATGTGCTGGCCGACTCCGGTGAGGACGCCATCGCATTTTCCTCCGGCAGAGACTACGCCGCCAACGTGGAACGGGCCGTCGCCCTGCCACCCGATGGCGAACGTCCGGCACCCGCTGCAGAGATGACATCCGTGGACACCCCGGGGCAGCACAGCATAGAAGACATCAGTACGTTTCTGAATACCCGCCCGGAGTGTTGCGTAAAAACCATCCTGGTGCAGGGTGAAGAAGCTGCAGTGGTTGCACTGATCCTGCGCGGCGACCATGAACTGAATGCCGTCAAGGCAGAGAAACTGGAGGCCATCGCCAGTCCCTTGCAATTTGCCTCGGAGCAGGAAATTCTTGACGCCACCGGCTGCAAGCCCGGCTCTCTGGGTCCGGTTGGCCTGTCGATACCGGTTTTCACGGATCATTCAGCCGCGGCACTCGCCGATTTTGTCTGCGGCGCCAACGAGGATGGCAAACACCTGACCGGGGTCAACTGGGGACGTGACCTCCCCGAACCGGAATGCGTGGATATCCGCAATGTCGTCGATGGTGACCCGGCCCCGGATGGCAAGGGCACGCTCTCGATTGCGCGCGGCATTGAAGTCGGCCATGTCTTCCAGCTGGGGCTGAAGTACAGCGCGGCCATGAAGGCCACCGTGCTGGATGAACAGGGCAAGGACATTCCCATGATCATGGGTTGCTACGGCTTCGGTGTCTCGCGCGCCGTCGCCGCTGCCATCGAGCAGAACCACGATGACAAGGGCATCATCTGGCCGGAACCGATTGCACCCTTTCAGGTTGCACTGCTGCCGATGAATATGAATAAGTCACAGCGCGTCCGCGAGGCCGCCGGGGCGCTCTATGAAGAATTACAGGCCGCGGGACTGGATGTCCTGCTGGATGATCGGCCGGTACGCCCCGGCGTGATGTTCTCCGACATGGAGTTGATTGGCATTCCACACCGAGTCGTCGTCGGTGAGAAGAATCTGGACAAGGGCATGCTCGAATACAAGTCGCGCCGTGATACAGACAGTCAGGATATTCCACGCGTAGAGATCATCGCTTTTCTCAAGGATAAACTTAGTACCGGTTAGGTCGATACAGCAGGTATGAACACCTTCATACTACACACCTTCAGGAAACTCCTGGCAACCCTTCTGCTGGGCGGACAGCTACTGCTCTGCACCCAGGCCGGAGCAGCCACCCTCGAGCGCCCGGATGAAGACATGCGGCAGGCCCTGATGGATGCCGTTAACTCCAGCGACAGTTTCAGGGACCGCTTCGACGCGGAAGTCTGGCTGAGCGACATGTCCCGGCGTCTGGAATCACAAGTCAATGATCCGCAGGAGCGCCTCACCATCCTGAAGATGGTTCACTACGAAGCGACGCGCGCCGGGCTGGACCCGGAACTGGTGCTGGCATTGATCAATGTTGAAAGCAACTTTGACCGCTTTGCCATTTCCAGCGCCGGCGCGCGCGGACTCATGCAAGTCATGCCGTTCTGGCTGGACGAGATCGGCCGAGCGGACGACAACCTGTTCCACATCAATACCAACCTGCGCTTCGGCTGCACGATCCTGGGAATTTATTTAAAAAGGGAAAATGGCAATATGTACCAGGCACTGGCACGCTACAACGGCAGTGTCGGCAAACGCTGGTACCCGGACCGGGTGTACCTGACACTCAGCAAGCGCTGGTATCGACAGTAACAAACGCAATAACTGAATTCATCCAGAAAGACGGATATTGCATTGATTGTTTATTCTGCACCGGCCAGGACGAGCCGGACCGTGGCAGTTACCAATGAGGAACAAGGTAAGCCGACAAGTCTTACCTTGCCCCCCGTTAGTAAATAAAGTTAAATATCACTACCACTACCCTGTTCCGCCCCCTTCAAAGGGGACGCAGGCGGAATGTCGGGATACTTTCGTACTCCTTAGTGTATATCCCGTCATACGAAGTACAGATAAAGGCCAAGCAGGGATAGCGTAATGGCGATGCCAAGGAGTCCCATCAGGATGGTGCTAATATGATTTTTGCGCCAGCCCCGGATCACCCAGTAGGCCTCCAGACCGATAAATCCTGCCGCTGCACCGTAGACCACGAAAAGCTCCTTGGGCTCAACACTCGTGGTCATGATGAAAATCACGTAAAAGACAAATGCCACCCCAATCGGGGTCAATGAGAATAACCAGTCCTGTACCTCACCAGGTCCCCTGCCAGTCGTCGCCAGTTTGTTTAGCTTGCCAGTATTTCCCATTTTTCCCTCCTACATTGGTAAATAAGTATATTCTAACAAACTGAGGTATGCGATGAGTTGATCAAGGTCAACTAATACGCAGAACAGGGAAGATGAGTCGCGGGGCGACTACCTGACAAAAAAGAATTTTGTTAATTCAGCTCAAAAAGTGCAATCGATTCCACATGTGCGGTATGCGGGAACATATCCATCACACCGGCGGCACGCAATTTATAGCCCATTTCATTGACCAGCGCACCTGCATCACGCGCCAGTGACCCGGGGTGACAGGAGACATAGACAATTCGCTGCGGCCGGATATTACCCAGTGCATTCATCACCTCGGCCGCACCGCAGCGTGGCGGGTCCAGCAAGACCTTGTTGTAATTCCCGCCCGCCCAGGCAACGTCCGGGGCATCCGCCGCCAGGTCAGCCGCATGAAAGCTTACATTTTCGATCCTGTTTAACACCGCGTTGTCGCGTGCGCGGCTTACCAGTCCGGCATCGCCCTCCACCCCCGTCACCGCTCCTGCCAGCCGCGCCATCGGCAGGGTAAAGTTACCCAGCCCGCAAAACAGGTCCAGCACCCTGTCCTGCTGCTCCAGTGCCAGCATCTCCAGCACCCGCGCCACCATTTGCCGGTTGATATCAACATTCACCTGGGTGAAATCGGTCGGTCTGAAACGAATCTCGATCCCCTGCTCCGGCAAGTGGTAGGACAGGACGGAGCGTTCCGGCCAGAAGGGGTAAATCGTGTCCGGGCCACCGGGTTGCAGGTAAACGTGTATGTCCTGGTTGATTGAAAACTGTTTCATGGCATCCAGATCAGCCTCACACAGGGGATCAAGATGGCGGAATACCAGTGCCGTGATGTCCTCACTGACGGACACCTCGACCTGCGGAATACGTGCCTTCGCCTCCAGGGCGCCAATCAATTCAGTCAGTTCCTGGAAGCGTTCGCCAACCGAGGGATGCAGTACCTCGCAGCGCGACAGATCGGCCACATAGGGATTGTGCTTTTCCCGGAAACCCACCAGCAGCCGGCCTTTCTTGATCACGTACTTCGCACCCAGCCGTGCCTTGGTACGGTAACCCCAGACCGGCCCGGTCAATGGCGCCAGCACCGCTTCCGGCACGATCTTGCCAATATGTTTGAGGTTATCCAGCAAGACCTGCTGCTTGGCCATGATCTGGGCATTGGCTTCCATGTGCTGCAGGCTGCAACCGCCACACAGCCCGAAGTGCGGGCATCCGGGTTCCACCCGGTCCGGTGACGCCTGCTGGACTTCGAGGACGCGCCCCTCGTCAAATTTTTTGCGGGTAGCCAGGTATTCAAAGCTGACCACTTCACCGGGCAAGGCGCCATCAATAAACACCGCCTTGCCATCGAGGTGGGTCACGCCCCGGCCATCGTGGCCGAGGGATTCGATGGTTACACTGGATACCGGCGCCGGCATGCGTTGCCTGCGAGCGCGTCTGCTCATGAGGACAACACGGTGAGAACAAAAGAATGGTTAGCGTCCATCAAGAAAAATAATTCTCGCCAGGACGCAAAGATCGCGAAGTAAAAGTCGTACTGCTCCAAAGGCATATTATATTTTTTCCTGGCGTCTTAGCGTCTTTGCGCCATTGCGAGAGAAATAACGGCATCTGTAATACGGACAAAAGTTGCGAATAATTTACTGCCAGTTCTGCAGAAATTCATCCAGGTGCGGCTTGTTCGCAGCCGCCAGTTCAGCGCGCACCCGTTCACAGGTCTGCTCGTGCTGACTGGCGCTGATGCGCCCACGGATCAATTCAAGGCGTTGATAGACCAGGTAGGTATTCAGTACGTCGGTTTCACAGTAATTGCGGATACCCTCTATATCCCCGGCCTGGAAGTTGTCCCAGACCTTGCCCCCGTCCATGCCCATCTTGCCCGGGAACCCCAGCAGCGTGGCCACCTGGTCCAGCTTTGCCGTCGCACGCGGCTGGTAGCCGGCCAGCACATCCATGATATCGGTGTGCCGCTCGTGATACCGGGACAGGTAGTTATTCCATTTGAAGTTCTTGTCATCATTACCGGTGTCCCAGTAGCGCGGCGCAGCCACGGCGTGCAACAGGCTGCGGTAATGAATCACGGGCAAATCAAAGCCTGAACCGTTCCAGGAAACCAGTGTGGGTGTATAACGATCAATGCCGTCGAAGAAGCGTTGCAGCAATTCCTTTTCAGGAGAATCCGGGTCGCCCAGTGACCAGACCTTGAAGGTATCACGGCTGTGCAAGACGATGGAGATGGCCACGATGCGATGCAGGTGGTGCCGCAGGAATTCGGACCCTCCGGTCTCTTCGGCACGCTTGTGAAACATGACCCGGCCAACATTTCTGTCGTCCAGGTCTTCCAGTTCATACAATTTCCTACCGGCCTCAACATCGGGGACGGTTTCAATATCAAAGACAAATATATTCATGCAGTGAAATTCATTACTTCAAAATTACTTCTGCTTCCAGCCGCCACTCTTGTCCATATACCACCAGCCACTGCGTGCGTTATCCACCCAGCGTCGTGCAAAGGTTGAGCGGATTTCAGCCTCCCACTCCGGGTGTGAATTGGCCTTTGCGATTTCGGCATACAGGGCAGACCGGTCACGATTTTCTGTCGAGACAAGGTTATTCACCTCATTGCGATCCTTCAGGGGCACCAGTTTCTGGTCACGAATCTGCAGTTGCCCATCGTTCGTGATGCCGACAGCACCGGAGTTGTAATACGGCTCGAGTTGCTGATGACGTTTTTCCATATCCGCCTGTAGCTGGCGTATCGCCGGGGTATTCACGGAAAGGTCTGCCGCCGCATGGGCCGGCGTAATCAGCCAGTCGAGTAACAGACTCCCCGACTGCACGGGTAGCGCCTGAAAGTGATTCCAGGATTGCGGCTCCGCGCCCCGCTGCACTTTTTCCCCGTAGACATCCTGAATGATGCGATCAGCGGCCTTCTCGGCGGCCTCTGCCGGAAAATAAACATTGATCGTGACACAGGCCATGGCGAACAGGGCCAGTACCAGGCTCATCGGTATGCGTAGTGTTTTCATTTCAGGACCTCTTTTCACGGGAAGTGTATTCATTACTGACTAACGAATTCAGACGGATAAGGTTAACACGTCATGCCTGCTGATACGTCCTATTGTACGATGACCTCCTGTTGCCTGGTGACCGCCACGATTTGTGAAACCAGGCTGGCCCAGTTCACCCGGTCGGCAAAGCCAATGACGTCCAGCCGCGGCGGTATAAACCGTCCCTTGACCAGGTAATAGCCGTTTTCGGCCGGCTCCACCCCGCCCATGGCACAGACACCGTTCTCGAGCCGGCAGCGGATCCCGAGCCGGTCATAAGGGAAATCCTCCAGGAAACGCAGAAAAGTGCGTGACAGCGCTCCGCCGACCCCGCCCCCGCCGATATCGGAGATATTATCCACGGCCTTCTGGCTGATTCGATGCCGCGATTTATCTCCTTCCGGTGTAGCAAACTCCGCATCAAAGGCCACCGGGCGCCACGACTCCATCTGCAGGCCATCAATCCGTCCTTCCAGGGTTCCTTCGATTTTACCAAACGAAAATGTGCGGGTCAGTGTTTCCAGGTCGATATTCACCGCCTGCGCATCCACCCAAAGTCGCGGGACCACTCCAAAGGGTTGTTCCAGCCGCAGGTTGCGCAGTGTCACCTCTCCATCGAAGACACGCACCAGCAATACACCACCCACCTCCAGGTTTCCCGCCTCGTAACGTACATTCGGGATGATGCCCGACAATTTACCGGAAAACTCCGGCCAACCGAGTGCCTGGGTCAGCAACTTCATGGAAACCGGGGCCATGAAACCATCTACCTGCCAGTGCAACGGCTCCCCGCCGCCGTATGCAAGATCGAAGCTGTCAATATGCAGGGCACCATCAAGTACCGGGAGTTGTGTTGCCTCCTGCAGATGCACGTAACCATTTCCGAATTCTGCTGCACCCCTGGCAGGGCCAAGCCCGACCCGGTAGACATGGCCGCCCGTCCACTTCAGTTCAGAGAGCTCGGCCACCCCGGAATCAGACCAGCGCAGTCTGGCCAGCACGTTTTCCAGCCCGAACAGGCCCTCCCGGTCTTCCAGTGACAGCCCCTGCAGATCCAGCTTCAGGCCGTGAAGCGCACCGTCCTGCAGCGTCAACATGCCGCTGGCCCGACCGGACGTTTGCAGGTTGCCCAGCGCGGACCCGGTCAGCCAGGGCTGCATATAGGTATTGTACAGGGAGGGAAATACGGCTTCGCTGATTTCGAGCTGCATGGACTCGGCCTTGAAAACGGGCCCAAAAGAAAAACGACCACTGCCCTGCACGTCCACACTACCCGGGTGATGATAGTTGAACTCATGCACCACCAGCCGCCGGTTCTTTTCCTGCCAGGCCAGCCTTGCTGTTGCCCGAATCGGTTGTGAAGGTACCGCCACATAGACCGGATCGATATACAGACCGCCCCGGTGCCCGGTCAGATCCAGCGCCAGCTGCCACCCTGATGCGTCGGGTCTTGCCTTAACAGCAAGCTGTACATCGAGGTCCTCACCAGCAAACGCACCCCCGGCGTCGGAGAATTCCTTTGCCTGCAGACGCAGTTCCATGTCTGCCCCGAGCAGCTGCAGGCCCTCGCCCCGCAGACCGGCAGTAAGCGCGACGCGGCCATCACCCTCAAGCACCGGAATGCCACCGCCGGCTGCAGCCAGCTGTGCCGTGACCTTGTCCAGCGGCAGTCGAGCCCCTTTTATTTTTACATCCCAATTCGTACTCTCGGGCTGATAACGAAAGGATACACGCATACTTTGCCGGCCATACTCAGTGGAATTCAGCCTGAGCCGGGCATCCGGGCAGTCTATGTTCCCGGCCTCCA
>Ga0210123_1000086_pt1 | contig 58956 bp, 44 predicted proteins | sample Muzzi_PWB_D2_FD_185535 | JGI IMG/M metagenome (GOLD analysis project Ga0210123, IMG submission 185535) | Wetland microbial communities from San Francisco Bay, California, USA, that impact long-term carbon sequestration - Muzzi_PWB_D2 (SPAdes) | ecosystem: Environmental > Aquatic > Marine >... | reverse complement strand
CCGGCTCCACCGCGCTCGCCCAGGGGCCACCCTGCCGGCCCTGCGCCGGCTTCGTCACCAGCTCCCCGTCGGCCGCCGCCGCCGCCGTGACGGCGGTCACGACGTTCGAGGAGCGCCAGCCCCTCTACGTGGCCTGGGACGTCGCTCTGACCGACGCGGAGGGCGCCCCGGCGGATGTCTCCCCCGACGTCGCGGCCAGCCACGAGCTGCGCGACGTCCAGGTCACGCCCTGGGTCCGCCTGATCTTCACCACGCCCCCGTCCCTCGTGGAGAACACCGAGCGCCTGGAGGCGGAGCTCGAGGCGGCGGCCACCCTCGCCGAGGGCGCCGCTCCCGACACCCACTTCCAGATCGTCTGGCACCCGGAGGGGATGGCGTCGGAGCCGTTCGACGCCTCGTCCTTCGCCTTCCTCGTCAAGCGTGCCTCGGTCGCATTGACCGGCGCCCGGCCCGAGGTCACGGTGATCGCCGGACCGGTGCCCGCGTCCGCCCAGACGCTCCGCGACCTCTACGCCCAGGAGGTGGGCGCCTACCTGGACGGACTGGCGGTGCCGCCGTCGGCGCCGGAGGATCTCCAAGCCGTCCGCGCCACGCTCACCGAGCTCGATCCCGGGCGCACGCTGGTGGTCGACCGCATGCCGGCGCCCGAGCCGGCCGCCACCGCCCTGGCCGACGCGGCCCGCCTGAGCGCGGCCGGGGTGGCGCTCACGCTGTTCGACCTGCCGGAGGCCACCACCGAGACGGTGACGCCGTTCGTCGTCCTCGCCCGGGAGTTCCGGGGCGACCTCTCCTACGACGCGGGCTACGGCCCCGAGGGGGCCGAGGACGCCTGGAGCTTCGTCCGCGAGGACCTGTCGCTGCGGGTGATCGCTGAGACCGGAGGCGCCGAGGTGGAGCTCTCCTTCGCGGACCCGACGCTCCTCTCCCCGGAGGAGATCTCGCCGGTGACCGGCGAGGACCGGGCGCTCTTCGGCATCCGCCGCACCGCCGAGGGGCTGGTGGTGCCGGTGCCCGCCGACGGGCCGGTGACCGTGATCCGCCTCGAACGGGGCCAGGCGATCGACCTCGAGCAGTACGAGGAGCAGGTCACGGTCGCCGGAGAACGGAGCATGCCGGTCGAGGAGATCCTCCGCCGGCTGCAGGCGTTCGAGGACGCCCAGGCCCGGCGCCTCGACCACTACACCGCCACGAACACGACTCACCTCCGCTTCGGTGCCGGCGCCGGCGTCCAGAGCGTCGAGGCGACCCTGGAAGGCCCGTTCTTCTTCCGTCAGGGAGAGGGCTTCGACTGGGCGTGGAAGCGCTTCTACATCAACGGCATCCGCTGGAAGGGGGAGAGCATTCCGGAGATCCCCCTGGTGCAGCCCGAGAAGGCGGCCGTGATGCCGATCCAGATCAGCTTCACCCGCCAGTACACCTACCGGCTGGTGGGCACCGAGACGGTCGACGGCCGGGACTGCTGGGTGGTCGAGTTCCGGCCCGCGGTGGCGCCTGAAGAGGGCAACCTCTACCGGGGCCGGGTGTGGATCGACCGGGAGCTCTTCGCCCGGGTGCAGAGCCGGGCCGTCCAGCTCGGCCTCGAGGGGGAGGTGCTGTCGAACGAGGAGACGATCCACTACTCCCCGGTCGACACCGCGGGGCAGCCGACCGATTGGTCGGAGGAGGGCTTCGTGCTGCCGCTGCGCCTGGTGGGCCAGCAGCTCCTCTCGGTGGTCAACGCCACGACCCTGGTGGAGCGCGAGACGCTCCTCTCGGAGATCACGCTCAACGGCGAGGACTTCGAGGACCAGCGCATGGCGGTCATGAGCTCGGACGTCACCATGGTGCGGGACACCGACAAGGGCCTCCGCTACCTGGTGAAGCCGAAAGAGGGCGAGGGCCGCGTGGTCCAGGAGAGCTTCGACACCAGCCGTCTCTTCGCCATCGGCGGCGTGTTCTACGACGACTCCCTCGACTACCCGCTACCGCTCGCCGGCGCCAACTACCTGGACTTCGATTTCCGGGAGACGGGCAACCAGCTCAACCTGTTCTTCGGCGGGGCGCTCCTGACCGGCAACTACGCCGACCCGCGCCTGGCCGGGAGCAGGTGGGACCTGGGCGGCGACGCCTTCGCCCTGGCGATCCCGGTGACCGACAGCCAGTACCGCGACGGCGTCGAGCGCACGGACGAGGAGGTGGAGCTGCGGACCGGCAACGTGTCGCTCAAGGTGGGACGGCCGCTCGGCAACTTCTTCAAGCTCGGCGCCGAGTACGAGCTCGCCTACCGGGGCTACGGCCGGAGCGGCAACACCGCGGAGGAGTTCCGAGCGCCGTCCGACCACTTCCGGCACACCTTCGAGCTCCGCGGCCGGTTCGCCCGCTCGGGCTACAACCTCGACTTCTCGGGCAGCTACAACAGGCGCTCGAAGTGGGAGGAATGGGGCTACCCGGGCAACCCCGAGTTCGACCCGAGCCACGAGGACTACATGCTGTGGAAGGTCGGGCTCGCCAAGAGCTTCTACCTGCCGAAGTTCCAGAAGATCGGCATCGAGCTCGGCTACGTCGGCGGCTCGGACCTGGACCGCTTCAGCAAGTACGGCTTCGGCTTCTTCGGCGACACGCGGGTCCACGGCTTCCCCTCGGGCCAGATACGGGCCGAGGAGGCGGAGCTCGCCCACCTCTCCTACGGCTTCGACATCGGCGAGGTCTTCCGCATCGAGGCGGTGGGTGACCTGGCCCTGGCCACCGATCCGGTAAGCGGTCTGGACAACGACACGCTGGCCGGCGTCGGGCTCCAGGGCACGTTGCTCGGCCCCTGGCAGACGATCGTCAACTTCGACGTCGGCGTACCGCTCGAAGGGGTCGACAGCGGCTTCAGCGCCTACCTGGTCTTCCTGAAGCTCTTCGACTGGGACCGGCTCGAGCACTGGCTCGACCCGACCGAGGCGCCATAGAGGCGATGGGCGACGAACGCCACGGTGGCCCGGGAGCGCCCCCTGGAGGCATGGGCGGCGCCGGGTCCGAGGGCCGGTGGGAGAACCCCGAGGACGCCGTCGAGCTCGAGATCACCGACGTCCTCGACCTCCACACCTTCCCGCCGCGGGAGGTCCCGGACCTGGTGCGCGACTACCTGGACGCCGCCTACGAGAAGGGCTACCGGCAGCTCCGCATCATCCACGGCCGGGGCAAAGGGGTCCAGCGCCGCACGGTCCGCACGCTCCTCGAACGGGACCCGCGGGTCGTCGACTTCCAGGACGCCCCGGGCGAAGGGGGCGGCTGGGGGGCGACCATCATCACCATGGAGTGAAGCTCCCCCCACGTCGCCGGGCCCTCGACCCGGTACCCCCTCATTCCCGTCGGGCCGCGGTAACCGCGTCTGTCAGCCCGCCGGCCGGGCCACCGGCTCCGGACGAGGAGCCGGCTCCGGTGTAGCGCAGCTCGCCGGCTCGACGACGAGCTCGGCGCTGGTTCCCGTCGGGCACTGGAGGATGTCCCGGCCCAGCCACTTGCCGCAGTTGGTGATCAGGTAAGGCCGCACGGTCCAGTCGGTGCACAGGGTGTCGGGCGACACGTCCTGGCACCAGCAGCCGCAGAACGGCGGCGTGGCCGCGGCCGGCACGGCGAACATCGTGGCGGCGGCGAGGGCGGCGACGAGCAGGGCGATCCGAAGGTGGCGCATGGCTTCCTCCTGGTTTCGAGCTGCGCTCAGCTCGGTGCGGGCTTCGGTCGGTGCCCCGGGCGCGGCAGCGGGCGCCGACGCAGATTCGATCCGATAAGGGGCTATGCCGCGCGATCCGGTCCCCTCTATCGAACGCAGTGCCGCTCACCCGCCGATCGGGGCACCGGCCAAGGTCAGAGCTCGTCCTTCAGTCTTGCCATTCCATGCTCCGGATGAACAGTCCAGGCAACCGAAGCGACAAACCGTGCGACAAAAGAACAAACCATCCACCTCCCCGGACAGGCGACCGATCGCCGGCAAGCTGACCCCCACACCAACCAGCGGAGACGGTCGCCTGGATGGAAAGGGGGTCATGCCCGCACGCGAGGTACGGCGGCGACCGCGTCACCCGCTCGATGGACAAGAAGTTTGACACTGAAGAGTTGCGCGAATATTCTCAAACTTGCAGAGTACAAATGCGTCGTGCTTGAGTTAACTAACTTCCTCAAGCAAACCACATGAATCGAAGTGGGCATCCAGCGAATACAAGCGTAGGTTTTCGCCAGACTGCACGAAAGGAGCACCATGCCGGTCACAGCCGCACAGTTCCTCAGCAACCTGTCCCAGGACCCCGCACTGCGTCAGCGGTTCAGCCAGGACCCCGACGCCGTGATGGAAGAGGCGGGCCTCTCCGCGGAGGACCGCGAGGTCCTCAAGAGCGGCAGTCCCGAGCGGATCCGCGAGCACCTCGGGGCCGATGGACCTCCGGGATGCCTGGTCCTGCCCGGAGGCGGAGGCGGCATCGGCTCGAAGTGATGAAGCCCCCAGACTTGGCGCTCCATCCACTTTCGATGCGACAATCCTGAGTAGTCACCAGCCACGGGGAGCCCATGTGGAAGAGTCCGCCGAGCTCCCCGTGCGCTGGGACGCATCGATGCTGACGATCGTCGGAACCGGCTACAACGTCTCAGGCCAGATCACCCCGCAGGCACGGTCTGCCATGGAGCGGGCTGACCGTCTCTTCCATCTCGTCAACGACCCCGTCACCGCGGGCTTCCTCGTCGAGCTCAACGGCACGGCGGAGTCGCTCGTGCCCTTCTACCGACAGGGAGAGCCCGCCCGCCGGGCGTTCAAGAACATGGCGGAGCGGATCGTCGCGCCGCTCGGCGACGGGCTCGAGGTCGCGGCCGCGTTCGTCGGGAACCCCGCCGTCCTCAACCCGATCGCCCACGGGACGCGGCGCCTGGCCCGGGCCCGGGGGGCCGCGGTACGCATGCTCCCGGGCATCTCGATCGAGGACTGCCTGATCGCGGACGTGGGATGGAGCCCCGAGGCCGGGCGTGCCCTCCGGACCGCCACCGACTTCTTGGTTCGCCGCCGACTCCTCGACCCGTCGACCGCCCTGATCCTGACCGGCGTCGGCACGGTCGGTGAGACCATCTACCGGGGGCACCGTGCGGCGAACCGGCCCGGGCTTCGCCTGCTCACCGAGGCGCTCCAGGCCCACTACTCGCCCGATCACGAAGTGGTGCTCTATGAGCCTTCCCTCTTCCCGCTCAAGGGCTCGCCGATCGAACGGCTCCCCCTGCGCTCGCTACCCGAGGCGGAGGCAAGCGTCGCGTCGGTCCTTTTGATTCCGCCCCGGCGTCGAGACCCGGACCACTACGCGACCGCGCGCTGATCGAGGGACGGCAGCGCAGCGCCGACGCTCCGGGCGTTCGCCGGCACACGGAAGCACCCCGTCTCCATCCAGGCCGGCCGCATCATGCTCCAGCAACTTCGCGCATGGCCGTCGAGAGCCCAGCGGTAGGGCAGCCACCCGTACCCGCGCTCGCCCCAGGCCTCGCTCCAGGAGTTCTTGACCAGGAACGCGCCGCGGGTCCGATCGTCCGGACCTCTCCGGTCCGGGATCTCGAGCTCGTCGTCGTAGCCCACCACCAGAACCGTGTGCTGAGCCAGCGTTCTGGTGCCCTCGGGCGGCAGGCTGACCAGCCCGTCCGCCGCCGTCTCCTCGAGGACTCCCTGGTACAGCGGAAAGTCGAGAGTGCAGGGGATCGACGCCGCGAGGAACGACTTGATCCTCGCGACCAGCGCCTCCTCCCGCCCGGCGTCACCTTCGAACCGATCGAGCCTGAAGCAGCGGAGCCCCTCGAACCGGAGAGCCTTCTCGTAGGCCGAGGCCGTCGGCTGCAGATCGATCGACGATCCGAGACCGCCGGTCGACTCGACCGAGGGCCACTCCTCTTCCGGAGCGATCCCTGACTTAGTCAGAGCGGCCATGACCTCCGCGAGGAAGACACCCGAGGTCCCGATCTTGCCCGCCCGGCGCTTGGCCTCATAGTGGAGGAACAGGGGCGAGAGCCGAACGTCCCGGCCAAAGGCCCGCTTCTCCATCAGCTCGAGAAGCGCCACGACGGCCTGGGCGCTGCAGGTGTGGTGAGCCCCCTGCCAGCGGACCGGCGAACAGTCGCTCCGCAGATCGACGACTGGCGGCAGCTCGTATCGATCGAGCACACCGCTCGGAGCGATCAGCTCACGGACGTCCGCGTCGTCGAGACCGGGATCAGCCTCCACCGGAGGGGCCGCAAACGAAAGAAGGAGTCCGAGGGCCTGCTCGTTGATGGCACCCGTCGCGGAACTGTTCATGGCGTCTCCCTGGTTCTCGGTTCCATCTCAAGCGGTCCTCGAGGGGGGCAGGGCGTGGCGGCTGGTGACCGAGCCGTCGGCGAAGGAGAGGCCGGCGTGGCAGAGGCCGCAGGCGATCGCTTCGACCAGCGGTTCGCCCGGGGTTTCCAGGCGATCGCCTTCCGCGTTGATCAGCCTCATGGACTGGGGAGTCTCCTCGGTGTGCTCGTCTTCGGTGTGCTCATCGGGCTCACGGCGATTTGTGGAGTGCTGGGGTCACTATATGAACGATCGTTCGTTCAGGAACCACCCAATGGGGTAGGGAAAGGGACGGTATAGACGGTTGAGAACGTCCCCGCGCTCGCGGCCCAGACGGCCGATCGACTCGGAGAGCTGGGGCACGAGACCGTCCACGCCCACCACGCCGATGCCGACCACGGCTGGCCGGACCGGGCTTCCTCGGTCCGGCCCGTCGGACAATCGGAACCCCCCTCGTTTAAAGTAGACCCACCATGCCCCGGCTGATCCTCAATCCCGGGCGCGCCGACGAGCGATCGTTCGAGCTCTCTCGCGGTTCAAACACCATCGGTCGCGCCGAGGACAACACCGTCTTCCTCCTCCAGGGGAGCCTGTCGCGGCACCATGCCCAGATCGAATTGACCGAGGACGGAGCCGTGCTCTCGGACCTGGGGAGCACCAACGGCACGTTCGTCGACGGCGAGCGCATCGAGAGCATGCGCATCGAGGGAACCGAGGAGATCCGCTGCGGCGGCGTACCGTTCCGGTTCGTCCCCGATCAACCACGGACGGAGACCGACAGCCGCCCCACCCACTCCCGGGCCATCGACGCCGATCTGACCCGGCTGTCGATGCGCGACCTGCTCGAAACGCCGATGCGCGGTCCACGGGCCGCCGAGGAGCGGCTCCGGATCCTGCTCAAGGTGAGCCAGCTCCTCGCCTCCCCCGGTCAGATCGACGACGTCCTCGAGCGCGTCCTCGACCTGGCGTTCGAGATCCTCGACATCGACCGGGCGGCCATCCTGATGGCCGATCCCGCCACCGGCAGCCTGGTCCCCCGGGTGATCAAGACACGGCCCGGCATCTCCTCGACCGGACCGATCTACAGCCAGCACATCGTCAACTACGTGCGCGACAAGGAGGTGGCGGCGCTCTTCGGCGACGCCCAGGCGGACCCCCGGCTCGCGCCGGCCCACTCCGTGCTCCATCAGTCGATCTGTGGCTCCATGTGCGCTCCGCTCAAGCCGCGGGACCGGGTGCTCGGCGTGCTCTACGTCGACAACCTCTCGGCACCGGACCGGTTCCGGAAGAACGACCTGGACTTCCTGTCGGCGTTCGCCAACCAGGCGGCGGTGGCGATCGAGAACTCGTCGCTCTACGGCGAGCTCGAGCGCCAGGCCGTGGCACGCAACAACCTCCTGCGCTTCTTCCCGCCCGCCACCGCAAGCCGAATCATGGAGGGTGACGACCTCCTGCTCGAGGGTCGGGAGACCGAGGTGACGGCGCTCTTCGCAGACGTCTGCGGCTTCACCGAGCTGTCGGGGGAGATCCCCCCGCGGGAGGTGCTCCAGCTCCTCAACGCCTACTTCCCGGTGGTGTCGGAGGTGGTCTTCCGCCACGAGGGGACGCTCGAGAAGTACATCGGCGACGCCTTGCTGGCGGTCTGGGGCGCGCCGATCGAGAGCGCCGACGACGCCCTCCGAGCGGTGCACGCGGCGGTGGGAATGCAGATGGCCCTCACCGACCTCAACGAGGAGCTCCGACAGCGAGGCGACGCCACGCCCGACCTCAAGATCCACATCGGTCTCAACACCGGCCTGGTGGCGGCCGGGAACGTGGGATCGGACCGCTACATCCAGTACGCCACGCTGGGGGACGCCACCAACATGGCCAGCCGCATCTGCGACCTGGCGGGGCCGGACGAGATCTATCTCTCCGACGCGACGCTCGCACGCATCGGCGATCGGCTCGAGTGGCCGGTCGACGACCTCGGCCCGGTGGAGATCAAGGGTCGAGAGGAACCGCTCCCGCTCTTCCGGTTGCGGTGGGAGGAGGAAGCCGGGCGCTGAACCCCCTGTGGTATTCTCTCCACCTTGCGGAACGCAAGACTTTGATGTTTTCGAATCCATCGAGGGTAGTACCCAATCAGCTCGGAAACCGCCCGTCGACAGTCCCGATCACGCCGAACGGAGAGACAGCCCAAGAGCTTCTCCCCGAAACCACGACTACGACAGGAGGACAGATGTCCAAGAAGGCAGCGGAGTTCGTTGCGAAGCTCTCCGAGGACCCGAAGAAGCGAGACCAGTACCTCGAGGATCCGGACACGGCGATGGATGAGCACGGCGGTCTTTCGGACGAGGACAAAGAGGTTCTGCGCACCAAGGACGCCGACGCCGTCAAGAAGTACCTCGGAGACGACAGCCCGCCCGGCTGCCTCGTCTTCGCCTAGGGAGCCGCCAAACGTGGAATCTCGGTCTGCCCGACCCGGGTCGCCTCGAGACAGGCGACCCGGGTCGTTGCTCGTCGTAGGAACCGGGTTCATGGTCTCCGGTCAGGTCACCCCCGAGGCACGAACCGCCATGGAGGGAGCCGACCGGCTGCTTCACCTGGTCTCGGACGTCGCCACCCGGGATTGGATCGAGCGCCTCAACCCCGAGAACGAGTCGCTCTACGACGCATACGGCGAAGGCAAGCCCCGGATCGAGTCGTACGAGGAGATGGTCGAGCGCATGCTGGCACCGGTCCGCGACGGCCTCTCGGTGTGCGTGGCCCTCTACGGCCACCCCGGAGTCTTCGTGTACCCCTCCCACGAGGCGATCCGGCGAGCGCGTGCCGAGGGGTACCCCGCGCGCATGCTCCCGGGAATCTCGGCCGAGGACTGTCTGTTCGCCGACCTGGGGATCGACCCGGCGCTCCAGGGCATCCGGAGCTACGAGGCGACCGCCTTCCTGATCTCCCGTCGTCCGGTCGACCCCACGACAGGCCTCGTCCTCTGGCAGGTGGGCGCCATCGGCGTGGAGACCTTCTACAAGCGCTCGGTCTGGCAGACCGAAGGCCTCGAGCCGCTGGCCGAAACGCTTCTCACCCAGTACCCGGCCGACCACGAGGTGATCCTCTACACGGCCGCCACCCTGCCCATCGCCAAGCCCGAAATCCACCGGCTTCGGCTCGACCAGTTGAGCCGGCCTCCCGAGGGGGTCGAGGTTTCCGTGGCGGCGACCCTCTACGTGCCTCCGGCGCGGGAGGCGGATCTCGACGAAGAGGCGCTCGAGCGCCTGGAGAAGGCCCTGCGGGAGGCAAACCGAAAGATGGAGGCACCGTGCTGAGCATCGTCGGCCTCGGCTACAACGTAAGCGGTCACGTGACTCCCGAGACCCGGAGCGTCATGGCCGGGGCCGACCGCCTCTTCTACCTGGTGACCGATCCGGCGATGGCGGCCTGGCTCCGGAGCCTCCATCCCGACACCACCTCCCTTCACGACTGCTACCAGGCCGGTGAACGGGGCATCGACGCCTCGAACGCCATGGTGGAGCGAATCGTCGAGCCGCTGATCGAGGGCGCGACCGTGTGCGCCGCCTTCTCCGGCAACCCGGCGATCGCCATGCACACCACCCACGAGGCGGCTCGCCGGGCGCGCGAGCGCGGCATCCGCACCCACATGTACCCGGCGGTGTCGTTCGAGGATTGCCTGATCGCGGACCTGGGAGTGGACCCGGGGCAGCTCGGGCGCATGATGTACGAGGCGACCGACTTCGTGCTCCGTCCCCGGCCGCTCGACGTCACCTCCGCCCTCGTGCTGCTCCAGGTCGGGGCGATCGGAGAGCGCACCTACCGAGAAGGTGCCGGAGCCCATCGCGAAGGCCTCCGCCTGCTCCAGGAGGTCCTGGAACGGACCTACCCCGGGGACCACGAGGTCACGCTCTACCAGATGGCCCAGCTTCCGATCGCCGACGCGGCCCTACGGCGGGTGCCCCTGTCCCGGCTCGCGGAGAGCGACGTCCACGTCAACAGCACGCTCTACGTCCCCCGTCTCGAACGACCCCGAAAGAGCCGCGAGATCGCCGAGCGCCTTGGCCTTGCAGAGGGCCTCGAATCGGACCTCGGAGCGGCTCCCCCAGACCGATCATGATCGGCGAGACCGTCGCCCACTACCGGGTGCTCGACAAGCTCGGCGGCGGCGGCATGGGTGAGGTTTACCTGGCCGAGGACACCCGCCTCCACCGGCGGGTCGCCCTCAAGGTGCTGCCGCCGCTGATGGCGTCCGATCCCGAGCACCTGGAGCGCTTCGCCCGGGAGGCCAAGGCTCTCGCCGGGCTCAACCACCCGAACATCGTCACCGTCTACTCGGTCGAAGAGGCCGGGGACAAGCGGCTCCTGGTCATGGAGCTGATCGAGGGCCGGACCCTCTCGGCGCTGATTCCCGAGGGCGGGCTCTCCGAGGAACGGTTCTTCGAGCTCGCCATCCCCCTGTCCGACGCCCTCTCGGCGGCCCACGCACGGGGGATCACCCATCGCGACCTCAAGCCGTCCAACGTGATGGTGACCGAGGACGGTCGGCTCAAGGTTGTCGACTTCGGCCTCGCCAAGCTGCGCCAGGAGGCCGAAGCGCGGGAGAGGACGGTGGTCATGGACGAGGAGCTGACCGAAGAGGGCCGCATCCTCGGCACCTACCCCTACATGTCTCCGGAGCAGATCAAGGGCAAGCCGGTGGACCACCGGTCCGACATCTTCTCCCTGGGGGTCGTCCTCTACGAGATGGCGACCGGCGGCCGCCCGTTCTCAGGGGAGAGCTCGGCCGACCTGATCTCGTCGATCTTGCGGGATACGCCCCCTCCGGCCCACGAGCTCAACCGCAAGCTCCCCCGCCATCTCGACCGGATCCTGGCTCACTGCCTGGAGAAGGACCCGGAGGCGAGGTTTCAGACGGCCAAGGACCTGCGCAACGAGCTCCGGAGCCTGCTGCAGGAGGTGGACTCGGAGCGGTTGCTGCGCAGCACGTCCATTGCACGGCGGCTGGTGAGCGCGGGACCGACCGGAAAGCGGCTCCGGGTCAAGCTCGTGGGGACGCTGGCCGCCGTGGGCATCGCCGTCGCGGCCGGGCTGCTTCTCTGGCAGGAGCGGGAGCAGAGGCCCCTACCAGGCGTGACGCCCAGCTCGACCAACTCGAAACGAGCGGAGGCAGTTGCCCGAGAATCCCGTCCTTCTGTCGCGATCCTGTTCTTCCGGAACCTCACGGGGAAGCCCGAGCTCGAATGGCTCCGCACCGGCCTGACCGAAATGCTGGTCACGGATCTTTCTCAGTCTCCGAGCCTGCGTGTGATCTCGACGGACCGCCTCTACCAGATCCTCCAGGAGCTCGGCGGAGTGGAGGAGTCGATCCTCCCGGCTACGATGGTCCAGCAGGTCACCGAGAAAGCCGGCGCAAGCACCGTCGTCGTCGGTAGCTTCGCCCAGGCCGGAAACACCATCCAGATCAACGTCATCCTGAAAGATGCCGGCACCGGCGAGATCCTCAACGCCGACAGGGTGCAGGGACAGGGAGAATCGAGCGTCTTCACGCTCGTGGACCAGCTCAGCGACACCATTCTCGACAACTTCGCCCGGTCCCAGATCGGAATCGCCGAGAGCCGTCCAGACCTCGAGCGGCCCATCGAAGCCGTATCGACTTCGTCGATCGAAGCGTACCGTCTGTACGTGGAGGGAATGAGGCTCCGCCGGGAGCTCAAGGTCGAGGAAGCGATCCCTCTCTTCGAACAAGCGGCGGAGCTCGATCCCGGCTTCGCGATGGCGTATGTCCGGTTGGCCCTGATCTACGAAACCCTCGGGCGCGAGGACGCCCTGGACGGAGCCGTCACCAAGGCCCTCCAGAACTCCGACCGGCTGCCCCCGCGTGAACAGGCGTATGTCCAGAGCATTCACGACGCCCGTCACCGTGTGACCTACGGCCGCGGCATCGAGGTTCTCGACGAGGCCCTTGAGCTCTACCCGGATCACCAGTCGGCTCGCTACCAACTCGGCTTGTTGAACTCCTATCTCGAGGAGTTCGACGAAGCCAGGGCACAGTACGAAGAGCTGATTCGACAGGGCTACGACTATGACGGCCTCTACAACTCCTTGGCCGAGATGTACTGCGCCCTCGGAAGAACCGAGGACGCACGCAAGATGCTCGAGGATCGTCTGGCCGAGCATCGCGATCGGTGGTCTATGCATCTGATTCTCGGATGGCACTTGCCCATCTGGGGCGAGATCGGCCTGGCCGACCAGATGCTGTCCCAGGCCGAAGATCTTCGCCCAGGTTCTCCCTTCAACAACCTCGCCCGCTGGCGGTTGAGTCTTCTCCAGAAGCGGTGGGACCTTGCCAAGACTTCTGCCCGCAGGCTGGCGGAGACTCCGGACCCCTACTGGCGTTGGCGTGGCTTCGCGTCGCTCGCGGTTCTCGGCCTATTCCAGGGGCAGGTCGACGAAGCCCTGGCTTGGCTCGACCAAGCGAAGGAAGCCTACGACGGGGACAATCCTCAGATCGGAACCGGCTGCGACCTGACCGCCGAGCTTCTCCTACTGGTCGGTCGACCGGAGCAGAGCCTCGATCAGGCAACGCGTGCTCAACAGATCGCCAAGGATGACTGGCCCGCCTGGGAAGGCATGTTCTGGGCCGCAATCGCCCAGCAGCGGCTTAGCAACGCGGCAGAGGCCGACCGCCTGGCGGCGGAGCTGGAGCCGCTCGGCGACCTTCTCCCGGGGCAGGTCGAGGAGCGTCTCTACCATCGCCTCCTCGGACTTCTTGCCTGGGAGCGCGGTGACGACGCGACGGCTGTCCGGGAACTGGAGCTGGCCGAGTCCATGCTCCCTCCGCGCGGCCTCTCCTGGCACCGGCACCGGCTCCCGGACCACGTCCCTCTCTGGTACGAGCTGGCGACGGTCTACCGCAAGCTCGGTAGCGCGGACGAGGCAGAGCTCCGGTACCGGCGGATCACCGAGAGCGGCGTCGAGCACCTCTACCACCCGGTCCAGTACATCCGCAGCCACTACTACCTGGCGAAGCTCCTCGAAGAGCGGGGAGACGCCAGCGGCGCCCGCACCGCCTATCGGAAGTTCCTGGACTTCTGGGACAACGGGGAGATCGACCGGGACCTGGTTGCCGATGCCCGGACACGCCTGGCGGCGCTCAGGTAGCTCGTAGGGTGCGCTTCAGCGCACCGATTCATGGTCCGGTGCGCTGAAGCGCACCCTCCGACTACTCTTCGCCGAAGCCGAGCTGGAACGCGTTGGTCTCGATCCAGCGGGCGTGGGTGATCGACCAGCAGTCCTTGGCGAGGTTCCTCGTCAGGTACTCGTAGGGCAGCCAGCCGTAGCCAGCCTCACCCCAGTCCGCGCCCCACGAGTTCTTGAGCAGCAGGGCGCCGGTGGTCTCCTCGACCCCGTTCCCGCCGATCTTCTTGCGGCTGTCGTAGCCGACCACGAGCACGGCATGGCTGCCGACCGGCTTCTCCCCCTCTTTGGGCATGGGGATCTCGCCGCTCTTGCTCGCCACCTCGAGCGAGCTCATGTAGAGCGTGAACCCGAGGGAGCTGGGGAGCGCCGCGGTCAGGCAGGCGCGCATCCGGGTGAGGATCTCGTCGGGGGCGGCGCCGATCTCGTCCAGACGAAAGTACTGGGCTCCGCCGAAGTCCTTGGCCACCGCATAGAGGAAGGCGTCCGGCTGCTCCTCGAGCCGCGGGTCTTCCTTGGTGGACGTATCGAGGTACGGGCAGTACTTCTCCGGCGGCACACCCACCAGCGCCACCGTGCCCATCATCTGCCGGAGGTAGACGCCGGGGTCTCCGCTCTCGCCGAGAATCCGCCGTGCCACCTGGTAGAGGAAGAGTCTCGACGCCGGCACGTAGCTGCCGTGCGCCTTGTTCTCCAGCAGCTCCACCATGCCCGCGGTCACGTGGGCGGTGCAGGTGTTGTAGTAGCCCTGATACTGGACCGGGCTGCACCACTTTCGGAGGTCCACGGAACGGGGCAGCAAGCGCGCGACCTTGCCCGCGATCGCCGCGGGGATGCCCGTTCGCCCGAGCACCTCGCGGACCTTTTCGTGTCCTAGATGGAAGTCTCGTTCATCCGGCGGATCGGGCCGCCAGCCGGTGCCGAAAGGGAGTTGATCTGGCATGGTCCGGCGAGTCTATCGGACCCGGTGCGGTTATGGGTTCCACCGCACCTCGAACCGGCAGATGTCGCCGGTGTGCCCCGAACAGGCGACCTCACGGACGCTGACACCACCGACCCCGCAGAGCTCGACCGAGCGCTGGTAGTACGCCCGGGCGATGCGGCAGACGGCGTCATGGCCCTTGGGCGCCGTCACCACGATCGCGAGGTGACCCTCGCCCTGGAGCTCGACGCTCATCTCGCCCGGGCTGTTCAGCATGCCGTGGAGGGGCGCCATCCCCTCGAGCACCTTGAGCGGGTCCTTCGTCCGGTAGTAGGCCTTGTAGGCGCCCTCCGCCATCCGCTCGGCGCTGTGGATGCCGAGCCGGTCGAGCACCCGCGCGTCGCCCTTGGCCGGACCCCGGACGACGGCTTCGATCACGCTCTCGTAGAGCTCGCGGGGGTACCAGCCCACGTCGAGGACTCTCCGGACCGCGACCCGATCTTCTTCGGAGAGAGCCTCCTTGACCTGAGCCTCCCCTTCGTCACCATAGACCTCGCGCACGAAATCGAGCTTCGAGGTGATTTTCGTACCTTTGACCTTGCTCATCGCAGACTACCCCTTGAGAGTCTCGGCACCGGGTGCCGACCTCCGATCCGATCCGCAGTAAGAACTCCAAACAAGTCTCCTCCCTAGTCGGTGCGGTCCGCTCCCGGCTCGGGACACTCGGCTTCATCCCCGACCTTGCCGCACCGCGGAAGGTTCCGCGGTAGGATTGCCGCATGGCGACTCGCGACACGATGGAACCCCAAGCCCCTCCGACCTCCGTGACCACGATCCCCGTGATCAACCCCGCCACCGGCAAGGAGGTGGGAATGGTGCCCGCCACGCCCCGCGACGAGGTCGCGGAGGTGGTGGCGCGGGCGCGCGCCGCCCAGCGGACATGGGCGGAGGCCCCGTTCTCCGAGCGCGCCGCGGTGCTCCGGAGGTTCCACGACACGATCCTGGACGAGTCCGACCGGGTGCTCGACACGATCCAGCTCGAGACCGGCAAGACGCGGCGGGACGCCCTCGCCGAGCTGGTCACGGTGGCCGGCACCGTGCGCTACTACCTCACCCACGGCGAGGACCATCTGCGGGACCGCAAGGGACATCCGGCGGTGCCCGGCCTCACCTCGGCCAAGGTGACCTACAAGCCCCTGGGAGTGGCCGGGCTGATCACGCCCTGGAACTACCCGCTGCTGCTGCCGGTGGGCGACGCGGTGTCGGGCATCCTGGCGGGCAACGCCCTGGTCGTCAAACCGGACGAGAAGACGCCGCTCTCGACCGAGCTCGGCCGGGAGCTGCTGATCGCCTCCGGCCTCCACCCCGACCTTTTCCAGGTGATTCACGGCGACGGCGCGGTGGTCGGCCAGGAGCTGATCCAGCACGTGGACTACATCGGCTTCACCGGCTCCACCGCGGTTGGCCGCAAGGTGGCGATCGCCGCCAGCGAGCGGTTGATCCCCCACTCCCTCGAGCTGGGCGGCAAGAACCCGATGATCATCCTCGCGGACGCGCCGATCGAGGACGCGGTGACCGGCTTCCTGGCCGGCGCCTTTGCCAACACCGGGCAGACCTGCATCGCTACCGAGAAGATCTACGTCGAGCGGCCGGCCTACGACCAGTTCGTCGAACGCCTGCTGGCACGCATCGATGCCATGGAGATCGGCTTCGCCCTCGACTACAGCATGGACATGGGCTCGCTCATCAGCGAAGAGCACACCGGCAAGGTGATGAGCTTCGTCCGCGAAGCCGTCGACAAAGGGGCGACGGTCCTCACCGGGGGCAAGGCCCTGCCGGAGCTCGGGGCCACCTTCGTCCAGCCGACGGTCCTCGCCGACACGGACCCGAGCATGGAGCTCCACTGCGAAGAGACCTTCGGCCCGGTGGTCTCGATCCAGCCGGTCGAAAGCGCCGAGGAGGCCATCGCCGACTCGAACGGCTCGCGCTACGGCCTGAACGCCTCGGTCTGGAGCCGGAGCTCCGGCCGCGCCCGGCAGATCGCCCGACGCCTCGAGACCGGCTCCGCGGGCGTCAACTCGACGCTGCTGATCTACAACAGCTTCGACGTGCCGATGGGGGGCGTCAAAGCGAGCGGCCTGGGACGGCGCCACTCGAAGCACGGCATCCGCCGCTACACCCAGGAGCAGAGCATCGTCGAGAGCTTCTCCACCGGTGGCGGGTACGAGTCGATCCTCACCCGCACCGACACCGTGACCAAGGCGAAGGCCCTGATCTCCGCGTTCCGCCTCTGGCGCAAGATCCCCTTCATCCGCTGACGGCGGACGAAGGCAGACAAGACTCGGCACCCAACCGTCGAGGCGCCCCGGCCGGGGCGCCCTCGACCGATAGGCGGCTCCGATGGCAGGACTGGCAGACCACACGCTGGCGGGCCTGAGACGCACCGGGCGAAGCGTCATGCGCCGCCTGGCCGACGCTTTCGGCGCCGGCCCCGTGGCGGAGTTCGTCTATGCGGGGCGCTACGTCATGGACGTGCCCGGCATGGACGCCGATCCCCACCGGCCGGAGCACATCCTCACCTTCCTCGCCTCCGAGGGCTTGATCCGCCAGGGCACGCTCCGCTGGCCCCGGCCGGCGAGCTTCGAGCAGCTCTGCCGGGTCCACGACGAGCGCTACCTCGAGAGCCTGCGGGAGCCGGGAGCGCTCACCCGGATTCTGGGCATCCGCATCCCGGTGGTCGACGAGGACCGGGTCATCGACCTCGAACGCGCCATGGTCGGCGGCACGCTGCTCGCCACCCGCACGGCCCTCCAGTCGGGCCGCATCACGATCCACCTGGGCGGCGGCCTGCACCACGCCCACGCCGACCGCGGCCAGGGCTTCTGCGTGTTCAACGACGTCGCGGTGGCGATCGCCTCGTTTCGCCGGCGCGGGTTCACCGGCCGCGTACTGGTGGTCGACCTCGACCTCCACGACGGGGACGGCACCCGGGCCCTCTTCGCCGACGACCCGACGGTGCACACGTTCTCGATCCACAACGCCCCGTGGGGCCCGACCGAAGCGGTGGAGTCGACCAGCCTGGCCCTCGGCGACCAGGTGGAGGACGCGGAGTACCTCGCCGTGCTCGAAGAGCACCTGCCCCCGCTCTTCGACCGCTTCCGCCCCTCGCTGGTGATCTACCTCGCGGGCTGCGATCCGGCGGTCGACGACACCCTCGGCAACTGGCGGATCAGCGCCGAGGGCATGCTGGCGCGGGACCGCTTCGTGATGCGCCAGGTCCGGCGCGTGGGGCAGCCACCGACGGTGATCCTGATGGCCGGCGGCTACGGCCGCGAGTCCTGGCGCTACAGCGCCCGCTTCTTCGGCTGGCTGCTCTCCGGCGGCCAGGAGGTCGAGGTGCCGACGACGGAGGAGATCACCCTCGCCCGCTACCGGGTGCTCTCGACGCTCCTGACCCCGGCCCAGCTCAGTGGCCAGGAGGAAGACAAGGGCTTCGGCCTGACCGAGGAGGACCTGCTCGGGGCGGTCGGGCCGGCGGCCCGGGAACGCCGCTTCCTCGGCTTCTATTCGCGCCACGGCATGGAGCTCGCGCTCGAGCAGATGGGCATCTTGAAGCGCCTCCGGGACCGGGGCTTCTGCCATCCGACCATCGAGTTCGAGCTCGACAACCCGGCCGGGCAGACGGTCCGCGTGTTCGGCGACGTCGAGCACCGGGACCTGGTGGCCGAGCTCCGGGCGCGCCGCGATCGCCGGACCGTCCCCGGCATGGAGATGCTCCGCATCGAGTGGCTCCTGCTCCAGGACCCCCGAGCCTACTTCGGCCCGAGACGGCGCCCCCTGCCCGGGCAGAAGCACCCGGGCCTCGGCATGCTCCGGGACGTGGCAGCGATGCTCATCCTGGTCTGCGACCGCCTCAACCTGGACGGCCTGCTGTTCGTGCCGTCCCACTACCACCTGGCGGCCCAGGCCGGGGACGTGCTCCGCTTCCTCCACCCGGAGGACGCGGCACGCTTCGAAGCCTTCAAAGAAGCCGTCGCCAGCTACCCACTAGCCGAAGCCACCCGGGCGATCGACGAAGGCCGGGTCATCGACCGCACCACCGGCGAGCCGGCCCAATGGAAGCCCGCCCCCATGGTGCTGCCGGTCTCCGAGGCGCTCACCGAGCGCATGGCTGACCGGGAGCTTCAGATGGAACGGGACGCGGTGAGGAGCAAGCTCGACTTCGCGGTCGAGCGCTGAGGGCCACGCCCACACGGACCAACGGTAGCCAGTAGGGTGCGCTTCAGCGCTCGATCGGTTCCAGTCGCTGGCGGAACCAGATCGCGAGCTCCCCGGCCCCCAGCTCGCCGCAGGCCGCGGCCATGGTGACGGCTTCGAAATCGTCCTCGTCTGTCAGGAGCTCGAAGCCGTTGAACAGGAGGAAGAGCTTCAACCTCTGTGGCGGGGCTGCGGAATGCGGCCGCAGTTACCGCCCGATCTTGTAGCGCAACGTCACCGTCGCCGAGATGGTGATGTCGCCGGTGGAGACGGGGGTCGGCTGGGCGGAGCGGGCCTCCATCATCATCACCTGGGGGCCGCCGCCGAAGCGGGGCACGTCGATCGAGATGCCGCCCTCGCGGGCTTCGAGCACCGGGCCCAGGTCGACGCCGAGGGCGCCGGCGATGGCCTGGGCCTTGGCTTCCGCCTCGTGGACCGCCTTGGCGAGTGCCTGCTGGCGGGCTTCTAGATCGTCGTGCAGGCGGAAGTCGACCCCTTCCACCTGGTTGGCTCCGGCTTCGATGGCGGCGTCGATCGCCGGGCCGATCTTGGCGAGATCATCCAGGCGGACGCTCACCACGTTGGTCGCCCGGTAGGCTGCGATCCGCGGCTCGCGGGTGCGCGCCGCCTGGGGTGGTGGCTGGTCGTAGACCGGCGAGAGCACGAGGCGCGACGTCTGGACCGACTCCGCCGGCACGCCGAGGGCGATGACCCCGTCGAGAATGCCGGCGGCGATCCGGTTGGCCTCCGCCTGCGCCTCGGCGGCGTCCTGGCGCTGGGACAGAATGCCCAGACGGACCACGGCTTCGTCCGGCGGCACGCGGATCTCTCCAGAACCGGAGACGGTGATGGCGGGAACCTGGTCCTTGTCGGTGTCGGTCATCTGGGCTCCGGCGGGTGAGGCGACGGCGAACGCCGCCACCAGGGCTGCCACCAGCAAGAGGTTGAACAGCCGTTCCATGGGGGACCTCCCTTCGAGGAGTGGCGCAGGGGACGGGAGCGTTCCATCAGCCGCTTCAGCATACCGCGCCCGGGAGTGGGCAGCGGAGCCGGTGCCGGGCGGCGTGGCTCAGCGACGGCCCAGCAGCCAGCGCCGCAGGTGCCACGTCCAGCTCACGCGCGGTCCGATCCCCTGGCGGCGCCGGCCGCGACGACCCGACCGGGCCAGCCCGGCGGCGTCGGCCTCGAGCTCCCGGAGCAGCCGGTCGGTGTCGCCGCCGAGCTTCGGGTAACCGAAATCCGCCCGGGGCCGCTCGCCGTCGATCCGCGCCGGGTAGCCGAGGCGGTAGAGGCCGTCCTCGGCCCGGCGCAGCAGATCCCGGTGGACGGTCTGGGGGTGGCGGGCCGCCGCCGGGCCGGAGAGCACCGGCTCGATCGGCAGGTCGGCCTCCGCCAGACGCCGGACCCACTCGTCGAGGGTCTTCTCCGCGATCGCCTCGGCCACCTGCCGCCGCGCTTCGTCACCCTCCCGGTACTGGAGCTTGACCAGATCCTCCCGGCCGGCCACGCGGCAGAAGCGGCGCCAGAAGTGCTCTTCGAGCGGCGCCACGGCGAGCACGCCGCCGTCGGCGGTTCGGTACAGGTCGTAGCAGGGCAGCGCACCCGAGAGCCCGTGGGGCGTGCCGACCCGTTCCTCGCCCCGCGAGCCTCCGGCGGCCTCGGCCCAGGCCACCAGGTTGTTGTGGACGGCGGCGTCGAAGAGCGAGGCGTCGATGCGCGCCCCCCGGCCGGTCCGCTCCCTCCGGTACAAAGCGGCGAGCACCGACGAGACGGCCGCCCAGGCCCCCGTGGTGTCTGCCGCGGGGAAGGAGGGCATGGCGGGCGCCGTGGCGGCCAGGGAGCCGGAAAGCGCCTGGTAGGTGAGGTCGTGTCCGGCCCGGTCCCGGTAGGGTCCGTCCTGCCCCCAGCCGGAGACCGAGCAGATGACAAGCCGCGGATGGCGCTCCAGAAGCTCGTCCGGATCGAGGCCGAGGCGCCGGAGGGTCCCCGGCCGGAAGCTCTCGAGCAGCACGTCGGCCCGTTCGAGAAGCAGCTCGAGGACGGCGAGCCCGCCCTCCTTCTTGAGATCGAGGGCGATGCTCTCGACGCCCGAGAGCAGAAGCGCCGCCAGGGCGCTTCGCCCCTTGGCGAGCGGCGGCGCCAGGCGCACCGGGTCGCCCTGGGTCGGCTCCTCCACCTTGACCACCCGAGCACCCAGATCGGCCAACAGGTGGGTGGCCAGGGGGCCGGGCAGGTGGCGCGTCAGGTCGATGACCAGCAGCCCGGAGAGCGGCTTGGAGGACAGAGCTACCTCTCCACCACCATGGCGTGGCCCATGCCGCCGGCGGCGCAGACGGTCACCAGCCCGAGACCCACGTCGCGCCGCCGCATCTCGTAGAGGAGCTGCATCACCACCCGGGCGCCGGTCGCGCCGAAGGGGTGGCCGATCGAGATCGAGCCGCCGGTGACGTTGACCCGGTCGAGGTCGATCTCGCCCACCGGCTTGCTCCGGCCCAGCTCCTCCTCGGCGAACTTCTTCGACGCCAAGGCCTTGAGGTTCGAAACGATCTGGGAGGCGAACGCCTCGTGCATCTCGATCAGGTCCATGTCCGCGAGCTCCACTCCGCCCCGCTCGAGGGCCACGGGCGCGGCATAGGCCGGCGCCTGGAGGAGCTGCCCGCCCGGGTCGAGGGCGGTGAACGCGAACGAGCGGATGTAGCCCAGGGGCTCGTAGCCCAGGGCCTTCGCCTTGTCCTCGCTCATCAAGAGCACCGCCGAAGCGCCGTCGGTCAGGGGGCTAGAGTTGCCGGCGGTGAGCGTGCCGTAGCGCTTGTCGAAGACCGGCCGGAGCTCGGAGAGCTTTTCGAGCGAAGTGTCCGGGCGCACGCCGTTGTCGACGGCGACCGCCTCGTCGTAGCGGGGTGGCGGGAAGACCGGGGCGATCATCTCGGCCATGCGGCCGTCCTCGATGGCGGTAGCGGCCCGGTGGTGGGAGGCGAGGGCGACCTCGTCCTGGGACCGGCGGGAGATGTCGTTCTCCTTCGCCATCTTCTCGCCCGACTCGCCCATGCTCATGCCGGTGGTGTACTCGGCGATGGCCGGCGCCTGGGGCGCCAGGTCCTGGGGCCGGAGCTTGGCGAGCGTCCCCACCTTCGCCTGGACGCTCTTCGCCCGGGAGAGCGCCACGAAGGTCGACGACGCCCGCTTCGAGAACAGGATCGGTACGTTCGACAGCGACTCGGCGCCGCCGGCCAGCACCACGTCCGCCTCGCCGGTCAAGATCGCCTCGGCGCCGAAGCAGATGGCCCGGTTCGACGACGCGCAGGCCAGGTTCACGGTGGTGCCGGGGATGTCCATCGGCAGACCGGTGCGGAAGATCACCTCCCGGCCCAGGTTCGGCGCCTGGACCGATGGGATCACGGTGCCGAAGACCGACAGGTCGATCTCGGCGGGGTCGATCCCCGTGCGGCTCACCAGCTCACCGACGGCGGCACCCGCCATGTCGATGGTGTCCATGTCCTTGAACGCCGTGCCCGCCTTGACGAACGGCGTTCGACAGCCGTCGACGATGGCGATCCGGCCGCCCGGCCCCTCGAGCTTCTGCTTGCGGGTCTTGTGGGATGCGACAGACAGGCCGGTCTTCACGGTGTCGGCCCGGACGCTGATCTCCTCCGCGAGAGAGGCGTCGTTCTCCGGCCTGAGCGGCGCCGGAAGCTCGCCGTGGCCGTACCCTTCGGTGGAGCGCTTCGGTTTGTCAGCCATGGGAACGGTCTCCTTGCTCGGTCTGAGAGCCGTTATACCATGGGATGCCGCGGCGCGGCGACAAGGACCCGTCTTGGTCAGCCGACCCTTGGGTGTCACCTTTCGGGAGAGAGCGTCGCCCCGGCCCGAAGCGAGCTTGACCACGCCGTCCAGGGTCTGCTCCCGCCGCGGATACGAGACCGACCGAGATCACCTCCCAACGGTTTGTTGCTGGCTTGGAACACTCTGGCCTGTGCCCACGCGGCCTCTGGTAAGGTGCGCCACACATTTTTCGAATTCGAGCCATGCTTCAGCAGATCAAGCGTCGGACTTTCCAAGGAACGGAATTGCGAGGCCGTGACCTCTCTCGAGTCGAGCTCGTCGACTGCACGTTTCGAGACTGCGACCTGAGCGGCACCGACTTCGCACAAACCTCGCACACGCGATCGACCTTCTACCGGTGCGCGGCGCTCGACGAGCCCGTTGATTTCGATCAGGCCGTGCTTGCCGATTCCTCGTTCGAGGGCTGTGAGCTGCCGAGAGCGATCTTGAGAAAGGCCGATCTGACCGGTGTGCGGATGGTCAGTTGCGACCTCACGGCAGCGAGACTGACCGGCTGCATCTTCGACCGGGCGGACCTCCGCGAAGTCCAGCTCCCTCGAGCCCTGATGGACCAGTGTTCGTTCGTCGGCGCCCACCTCGAAGGCATCCAGTTCCGTCCGGCTCGCAGCATGCCGTTCTTGCGCGGCGTCCGGTTCTTCAGAAGCTGCTCGTCCCGGACCATCGTCCGCCGCCGAATCGAGCTGGATCCGACTGCGAGAGGTCCGTTCGCCACGTTCTGTCACCGCGAAAGCTTCAAGGACGGGCTGTTCGCGCAGGTCGCAGACCTCGACCTGCCCAAGAGACCGATCGCTCTCTCCGCGCTCGTCCTGTTCGGGCTCACCACGGACTTCGGCTGCTCCTTCGTGCGGTGGCTCCTGACGACCTCCGCCGTGATCCTGGCATTCTCCGGTCTGCGGCTGGCGCTCGGCCATTCCGAAGATGCTCCCACCGCGATCTCCCAGACAGTCCGGGCTTTCGTGCTTCAGACCGATTCCGGTACGGGAGCCCTCGACCTCACCCAGATCCTGGTCGGCATCGTGATGGGAGCGGTGCTTTGCAAGATGGGCACCGATCTCCTGTCCGCCAGCCGCCCCGACAGGCGCTCCTGAAGAGACGCTCGATGGGCGAGCCTATCCAGGTCTCTCTGAATCGGCGCCTCAAGCAGTGCCGCCACGATGAGCGGGGTCTCGTCCTGTGTGGATATCACCACGACCGGCTGGCATGTACGGCGTTCAAGATCGACCAGAGCGTCACCGGCGGGGCGCGCACTGCGATCCTCCGACCGACCCGGGACGTGCGCGAGCTCGCCAGGCTGTTTCAGACCGGATCGAGCCCCGCCGGGAGCTGGTATCTGGTCAGGGAACAACGGGAGTGGCTGGAGAGCCGCCTGGAGGAAATCCTGACGGAGCATCGCTCCACGGGAACGATCCGCATCCTGGAGGCCGGAGCGGCGAGTTTCGTCCATCACTACGGCTTCCTGTCCATCCTCGAGACGGTGCTCCGTCGCCTCCCGGCGGCGCCGAGGGTCGATCTGACCTTGGTCGACAAGTGCCTGGCCCCGGTGCTCCAGGTCGACGCCGTGGAGGCGCTCCTCGCCGAAGGACTCAGACGACCCCGCCGCTGGACTCCGTTCAAGGCCCGAAGCGTCACGCGGCTGGGCATGACGCTGAACATCGACCGCCGCTTCGCCGAGATGATGAACACCCGGCGCCGGAGCTTCGCCCGCATCTCGTGCGATCTCCGGACTCTGGACCTCCGCCACGTCGGGAGCATCCGTGCCCTCGGCCAGTTTCACCTGATCACCGAGCATTTCCTGACGTCGGTGCTCGACCGGTTCATGCCAGACATTCGAGCCGTTCGCCAGACCTACGCCGCCGTCCTGGTCCCTGGCGGGCACCTTCTTTGCGCGAGTGGACTGACCTCGCGCGCCAGGAGCTACCAGCAGTACCAGCAACTCCACGAAGAACTCGGGCTGCACTCGGTGGCGGAGCACACCCGCGCGTGCTGGGACCCGTACGGGCTCGAAACCCAAGCGATCCTCGACCTCTCGGAGGCCGTAGCGGTCGCCAAGGACAACACGCTGACCGACTACGTCAAGTCGTGACGACCGGTCACTCCGGGGCCTTCGAACCTTCGTCTGGTCCGTCCGGGCAACGACTGCCGAGCCATCCTCCCTACGCGCCCGCCCCACCCACCGATCAGGGAGCGTGCTGCAGGGGAACGATCGACGCCCTTCCGGGTGGGGACATCCGAGGGGACACCGTGAGAACCTCGACACGAACCGATAGGGAGCCTCCTGTGATGCACCGGAACCGACCGAAGAACCCTCACCGACCGGCCCTGGCCCGCCCCGGAGCCGGGCTCTACACAACCCTCTGCCTCACCCTCTCTCTGATTGCGGTCTCCGCCGCTGGCTGGGCCGCCGCTCCCGGAGAACGGGATACCCGACCGGGTCTCTCGCCAGACGAGGCCGCCGACCGCGCCCGGGCGGCGGCGGATGCCCTGACGCAGGACCTCATGGGCACCCTCGCCAAGACCCTCTCCGAGTCCGGCCCGGGGGAGGCGATCCGGGTCTGCTCCGAGGTCGCCCAGGAGGTCGCCGCCGAGCACTCGAACGAAAGCGTCACGGTCCGGCGGGTGAGCCGCAAAGTCCGCAACGCCGCCGACCGGCCCGACGCCTACGAAGCGGCCCAGCTCGAACGGCTCGCGGGGCTCCACGAGGAGGGCGCACTACCTGCGGAGGTGATCGAGGTGGTCGAGGCCGACGACGGCGGCAAGACTCTCCGCTACCTCCGGCCGATCACCCTCAAGTCCCTCTGCCTCCAGTGCCACGGCACGGCGGACGAGCTCGCCCCGGAGGTGCGTGAGGTGCTCGCCGAGCGCTACCCGGAGGACGAGGCGACCGGCTACCGGGCCGGGGACCTGCGGGGGGCGGTGTCGGTCATCGTCTCGCTCGAATAGCCTGCACGATCCATGAGCCACCGACTGCGTCTCATGAATCGTGCAGACTAAATGATGTCCTCCGGGCCGGTCCATGCCCCCACCCCGTCCACCCTCACCGCCCGGGAGGACCTCGCCCGGGCACGGGAGCTGGTCCTCGCCCACGGCCGCAACGCCACCTGCTACCAGATCCTCAACCCGGGCTTCCACCGGTGGTTCGCGCCGGAGGGTGATGGGGTGGTGGCCTACGTTCCCCACGCCGGGGTGCGGGTCGTCGGCGGCGAGCCGGTCTGCCCGCCGGAGCGCCTGGCAGATGTGGTCGACGCATTCGAGCGGGACGCGGCACGGCGCCGCAGGCGGGTCTGCTACTTCGGTGCCGAGGAGCCCCTGGCCGAGGCGCTCCGTGCCCGCGGTCCGTGCGACCGCCTGGTGCTCGGCGCCCAGCCGGTCTGGCGGCCGGAGTCCCTGGTCGCCACCTTCTACGGGAAGGCGTCGCTCCGCGCCCAGGTGAACCGTGCCCGCAACAAGGGGGTAAGGAGCCGGCACTGGCCGTCGGACCAGGCCGCCGGGAACCCCGGCCTCGGCCGCTGCCTGGGGGACTGGCTCGCCACCCGGGGCCTGCCGCCCATGCACTTCCTGGTCGAGCCCGAGACCCTCGAGCGCCTCGAGGACCGGCGGGTCTTCGTCGCCGAACGCCACGGCGTTCCGGTCGCCTTCCTGGTGGCCTCCCCGGTGCCGGCCCGGCGCGGGTGGCTGATCGAGCAGATCGTCCGCGGCATGGAAGGGGACCGGCGGGCGCCCAACGGGGCCACCGAGCTGTTGCTCCATGCCGCGGCGCTCGAGCTGGCCGCCGGCGACGCCCGGTTCGTCACACTCGGCCTCGCTCCCCTCTCGCGCCGCGCCGATCCGGCGGACAGCCACCCACCGTGGCTGATCCGCCGACTCCTCGGCCGGGTCCGCACCTGGGGCCGGTTGTTCTACGACTTCGAGGGTCTGGAGGCGTTCAAGGCCAAGTTCGTCCCGGACTCTTGGGAGCCGATCTACGCCATCGCCGGCGAGCGTCGCATCGGGCTGCGGACCCTGTACGCCATCGCCGGCGCCTTCGGTGGCGGCTCGCCCGTCACCTTCCTCGGGCGCGCCGTTCTACGGCGCCTCCCTCCCGCCTGGCCGCACCCTCCCTCAGTTGCCCACTGAGCCGCAGGTCGGCTCGGAGGCGAAGCACCAGGGGATGCACCGAGTCGGGATGGACCGTTCAGCACAGCCCTCGAGGCACCGAAAGGTTCTCGGCATCGGCGCCACTCCAGGGTGACGCAGGGCGGCTATACTGCCGCCACCGCTTCATCCGCCCGGATCGACAACGCCGACCCCTGGAGGCCCATCCATGGAATTCATCTCCGCCTTCGGCTCGATGGTGATGGCCGCGATCGCCCTGTTCGTGGGGTATCTGTTCATCCGCTTCCGCTACAAGAAGGCGGGGCCGGACGACGCCCTGATCATCTACGGCCGCAGGAAGCTCTTCGGCAAGAAGGTGCGCGACGAGCAGGGTCGCGTGGAGGGGCTGCGGATCGTCCGGGGCGGCGGTGCGTTCGTCATCCCGGCGTGGGAGCAGTACGAGTTCCTGCCGCTCCAGATGATGACCCTGGAGATCGACTTGAAGCACGTCTACACGGTCCAGGGCATCCCGATCAACGTCCGTGCGGTGGCCCAGGTCAAGATCGGCGGCCGGATCGACCAGATCCGCAAGGCGGCCGAGGGCTTCCTCGGCCTCCACTCGGACCAGATCAAGGCGACGCTCAAGGAGACCGTCGCCGGCCACCTGCGCGGCATCGTCGGCACCCTCACGGTCGAGGAGCTCTACCGCGACCAGAAGCGCTTCCAGGAGCGGGTGCGCGAAGAGGCCCACGTCGATCTCGACGGCATGGGCTTCGAGTTCAAGTCGTTCGTCTTTCAGGAGATCCAGGACGACGAGGGGTATCTCAACGCCCTCGGCCAGCCGAAGATCCAGGAGGCGCTCAAGGGCGCCCGGATCGCCACCGCCAACGCCGACCGGGACGCCAAGATCGAGGAGGAGCAGGCGCGCCAGCAGAAGGAGCAGAAGCGCATCCTGGTCGACACCGAGATCGCCGAGTCGGACAAGTCCCTGTCGCTCAAGATTGCGACGATCAAGGAGGAGGTCGACGTCGCCAAGGCGAAGGCGACCAAGGCCGGCGAGATGGAGCTCAAGGTCCAGGACATCTCGATCAGCGAGCGGGAGGTGGAGCGGCGCAAGCTCGAGCTCAACGCCACCATCCGCGAGCAGGCCGACGCCAAGAAGTACGAGGCCGAGCGCCTGGCCGACGCCGACCAGTACCGGGTCGTGCGACGGGCCGAGGCGGAGCGCAAGCGCCGCGAGGAGGAGGCCCAGGCGGTCAAGGCCGAGGGTCTGGCGAAAGCGGAGGCCGAGTCGGTTATGCGCCGGGACATCGGCCAGGCCGAGGCCGACGCCATCCGCGCCAAGGGCGAGGCCGAGGCCGAGGCCCGGCTCAAGCTCGCCGAGGCGCTCAAGATGTACAACGAGGCGGGCCTCTCGATCGAGGCGTTGAAGGTCCTGCCGGAGATCGCGGCGGCCGTCTCCGAGCCCCTGTCCCGCGCCGGCCAGACGACGATCATCAGCCAGGGCGGCGACCACGAGGGCACCGGCGCCGCGAAGCTCACCCAGGACGTGGTCCAGGTGCTCTCCCAGCTCACCCCGATCATGGAGCAGCTCGCCGGGGTCGACCTCAAGCACTTCCTCCAGGACATCTCCAAGCTGCCGTCGCGCGCCATCGGCCGAGACGCCGAAGAGGCCGCTGGCTCCGCTCCGGCCGGCAGCCGACCGAAGGGGGCGCGCTCTGCGGAGCGGGGGGAGAAGGCGGAGTAGGAGATAGCCCGTGGCCGAGCAGGACACCTTCGGCAGTCTCCTCGCCGGGCTCCGTCGAGCACCCGGCGTGGTGCCCAAGCTCCGCATCCTGGGCAACGGCGCCCGGTCCCTCCGACGCCTGAGCCCCCGCGAGCGCGGCGTGCTGCTCAAGATGGCCGGGCTGGGCGGCGCCGAAGCCCTGGTCGAGCGCTTGGCGACCGGCGATCGCGGGACCGACCAGGCGTTTCGGCGGCTCCTGATCGCGATCGAGCAGCACCCGGAAGAGCTCGGTGACAACGTACGGGGCCTGCTCGACCCCGCCCGGCGCGCCGAAGCGGCGAGCGCTCTGATCCACCACCTGGACGAGGCGCTCAACCCGGACGAGGAGGAGCCGGCGGAGGCCGCCGAGGACGCGCCGGGCGACAGCGAGGCGGGTGAGCCGGCGGGAACGCCGCCAGCGGCTTCCACCGAACAGGCGGAGCCCGCGGAGCCGACGGCCGCTTCCCAACCGACCGAGCGGAAGGAGCCCGCCGAGAGGACCGTCGCGCCCGTGGCACCCGTCGCGGCGGCCAAGCCGGCCGACGCCGGAGCTGCCCCCCGACCCGCCCGCAGGCTGCCGCCCCCGTTGCCGTCGGCCGGTCCACCCGGACCACCCCGCCCGCCGCAGCCCCGGCCCCAGCCACCCGCGGAGGCGCCACCGAAGCCCGAGCCCGAGCGAGCGGCCGAACCCGAACCCCAGGCCGAACGGACCCCGGCACCAGAGCCTCTGCCGAAGCCGGCACCGGTGGTACCGCCAGCGGTACCACCACCCCCGACGAAGCCCGGTGAGCTCTCCGACACCGAGGAGGCTCCCGACCCTTGGGCGGCCCGGGCTGCGGAGAGTCCTACGCGGGAGCCGGCGCGTTCCACCGGGCCGAGCCGGACACTGCTCGGAGTCGGCGCAGCGGCGGGAGCCGCCGGCGTCGTGGGCCTGGCGACGAGGGCGGCGCCCCGGGATCGAGCCGACCTCGACGAGCTCCTCGCCTACCGCCGTCGTCTCTCCGGTGGAGGCGAGCCCACCCTGGCGGAGCTCGAGGAACGCCTCGACGACGAAGCTCCCTCCTGGACCTACCGCCGGACGCTCCAGGCCTGGATCGGCTCGGCGAGCGCCGAGGAGCTGGTGGCCGGTCTCGACCGGCTGCTCGCGCTGATCGCTGCCCAGCCGCGGCCCGGCGACCGGCTCTGGTGCCTGAGCGCCCTCGCCCGCCGCCACGCGTGGGCCGACGACGAGTGGGAACGGATCGCCGAGCTGGCAGGCTCGCCGGCGCTCCTGCGCAGGCTCGAAGGGCTGCGGCGCAGGAAGAGCTGACTCCTAGCCTGGACTATTCATGAGTCACCTGCTGTGAGCCGCAATTGCACGCAATCTCAGGGCGTACTCGCTCTTTGCTCCTCGACGTACCGTACAGTACGCCTGCGTCGCGCATCGCTGTGTGCGCCCTGATCTCACGCACACTTGCGGCTCTCGCTACGGCGCCTCATGAATATTCCAGGCTACCCACCCCGAGCCGGGGCCGGACCAGGGCCACTCCACCATCGTCGAAGAGAGCCCGATCCTCGTCCGCGAGGTCGTCCGCTCCCAGAATCACCGCCCACCGCAGGCGGCCGAAGGGAGGGCGGGGTCCGGAGTCCAAGAGCCGACGGGCGAGCCGGCTCCGCCTCGCGTCGGAGCCGCGGATCTTGGCCGCGACCGCCGCCAGCGCCGCGGCGTCGCCTGCAACCACCGTCGGCCGCACCCAGGCGGCAGCCCCGCCCAGGATCAGCCGGTCGGACTCCAGGTAGAGGGCCGCTCGGGCCGTGATCGCCCACTCGAGAAGCACCCGGCCCTCGGCGAGCGACGGATCGAGCCAGGCGGCGACCACCGCCCGCCCGGCGCCCCGCCCGGTCCCGACGATCGCAGCGGCCGGCCCGAGCTCTCGGTCCAGGCCCTCCGCCGCATCCCGGAGCTCCTCCGAACCGACGAAGCGCCACCCGTCGCCCGGCTCCTTCGCCCCGCGGGCGGGTTCTCGGACCAGGGCTCCTCCCGGGCGCGGAGGAAGATCTCCCGACGAGCCTCCCGACGGGTGGGGACCCGGCCGGCGGCCCAGCTCTCTGGCCGCCGCCGGCAGGTGCGCGACGAGTGGACCGGAGTCACTCCGCTCCGCCCCATCGGTCGCCTGCTCAGCCAGACCGCCCACCTCCCACGGCAGCAGCAGCCGCGCAGCGTGCTCGGGTGGCCGGAGCGGGGACGCGCCGGTGGGACCAGCCGGAGAGGGGACCGGAGCCGCGGTCCAGCCCCCTGAGCGAATGGCCAGGTCGGCCGCCACCGCGTCCGCGCCGTGAAGGCCGCCCGCCCAGGCGTAGGCCACTGCTCCCGGCTCGTCGGACGACGGGGCCGACGCTTGATGCAACCCGAGCGCTTCCAGCGCCTGCCGCCCTCCGGCCGCCTGCTCCGCCACCGCGGCGAAGGAGCGCCAGCGGACGTCCAGGCCCTCGGGATAGAAAAGAAAGGGTTGCTCGCTCCCCACCCGCATGGGCCGCAGCTTACAGGTGTTTCAAGCGTGGGGGACCGGGTGACCGCCCGGCCCTGCCGGCCGGGAGTTTTCAGCACCCCGCAGCCGTTTGTGTCGTATGAAGCCCCATGAATCGCCCGGACCAGACCATGCCTCGACGCCGTATCGCCCACCGCTTCGCCCCCATCCTGCCGACCCTGATCGTCGCCCTCGTCCTCGCGCTCGTGCCGGCTCCGGCGAGGGCCCAGCAGATCGCCGACGACGATCTGTTCCAGAAGAGCGCCGAGATCGCCCAGAAGGCGCTCGAGGTGTGGGGGACCTACGACGACCCGGAGCAGCTCGAGCGCGTCGCCGACATCGGCTATCGTGTTGCCCGCCATTCCGAGTTCGGCGAGATGCCCTTCTCGTTCCACCTCATCGACCTGCCGGCGCCCAACGCGTTCGCGCTTCCCGGCGGCCAGATCTTCATCACCCACGGCATGCTCGACCTGGGGCTCGACGACGACATGCTGGCGGCGCTCCTCGGCCATGAGCTCGCCCACGTCGGCCTCCACCACCACCAGCGGATGCAGAAGAAGGCGACCTTGATCGGCGTCCTCAGCCAGGCGCTCCTGATGGGCGTCGTCATCGCCGCCAACAACAACCGGGACCGTACCTACGACGGCTACGCCCGCGGGCGCGCCTATCCGAACGACCCGAACGACGCGCCCTCGACCGAAGGGCAGATCGTCCAGGGTGCCGCCGCGGCCAGCCTGGTGCTCGGCGAGGTGCTGCTCCGGGGCTACAGCCGTGAGCACGAGGACGAGGCCGACCTCGAAGGCCAGCGCTGGGCCGCCGCCGCCGGCTTCGACCCGGCGGGCACCCAGCGGTTGATGGCCAAGATGGCCGCCCGCCTCCCCCAGTCGAAAGAGTACGGCTACCTCCAGACCCACCCCTACCTCGACGACCGCGCCCTGGCCGCCAAGGCTCGCGGCGAGCTCTTGAAGCGCCAGGAGCCCAAGGAGGTCGAACCCTACCGGGTGCGGACCCAGGCCACGCTGCTGACCTTCGTCGAGACGGCCAAGAAGCTCGACGAGCCGGTGGTACGCCTGATCGAAGACGACGCTCTGGTCGCCTGGCCCGCCGGCCCGAAGGCGGACGCGATCCGTCTGGCGCGGCTCCACGAAGCGCGCGAAGAGACGCTGGCGGGAGCGCTCAGCACCCGCGACTACGGCAGCGTGCTCCGGTCCTACCAGCGGCAGATGGACGAGGTCGCCCACATCACCCCGGAGAGCGAGCTGCTCGGTCTGCTCGCCAAAGAGGTCGAGGATCTCGAGAAGAAGAAGGCGGAGGCCTACCCCAAGGCGCTCGAGGTGCTCGGCGAAGGGGTGTACGAGACCTCGTTCCTCGAGACGTTCCTCAGCAACTGGCCCGAGGCCCCGGAGGTCCCGCGGGTCGCCCTGGCCCTGGGCGACGCTTACAGCCGGCTGCAGCTCCCGACGGACGCGGTCAGCCAGTACCTGGCCGCCTGGCGAAGCGCGCCGGAGAGCGAAGAGGGCAAGCGTGCCCGGCAGGGCCTGCGGACCCTCACGCCGGCGCTCGACGAGCTCGCCGCCCTGCAGAAGCTCTCCGCCCAGGACGACGACCCCGAGCTCGGCCGCCTCGCCGCGGAGCGCCTGGCCGCGGCGGCCTCCAAGTACAACGAGCTCCGCAACGGCGCCGAGTACCTGAAGCACTTCCCGGACGGGCCGTACGCCGAGGAGGTCACCGAGCGGCTGAACGTGCTGGCGGCCAAGCTCTACAACGAGGTGGTCCTCTACCGGGCGGTCGGCGACAACGTGGAAGCCCTGGAGCGGATCAATGAGATCCTCACCCACGCCCCCCTCTCCCCCGCCGCCCAGCAGCTCCGGGACCAGGCGGTGCTGGAGGGGTGACTGGATCGCCCCCCAACTCCCTCGATCCCTCACCCCCCGCGCGGGGGGTGAGGGACGCCTGCCCCCGGCCCTTCTTCTCCGCAGGTCTTTGGTAGGGGCGCCCGCGAGCCACCTTCCTCCTGCAGCGCGTGACACCCCACTCAACTGAACCGCAGCGGCCGGACCTGCGCCGGCCGAAAGGTGACCGTACGAAGGCGTTCCGATCTCCCTCCGAACCCCTCGGTCCGTTCTTCTCCGAGCTGCTCGACCCATCGACCGCTCCGCTCGCGGAGCGCGGCACCCGCCTTGCAGCCGGCCGGGGGCATGTCCACTTCCCGCACCGTCTCGGCCCTCCTCCTCGCCCTCACCCTGGGAGCCGCGGCCGCTGCCGCGGAGACGCAGGACGACATCCCGTGGCAAGACCTCTTCTCGGTCCGAGTCCTCGCCGACTCCTCCGCCTACCCCGGGAGTGACCTCCGCTTCCGGATCCAGGCCTACAGCCCCTACTACCTGCAGCCGAGGGCAGGGGTGGGAATCATGGCGACCCTCGAGCTCGAGGTCCTCGAAACCGGTGAGGTCACGGAGATCCGGGCCGAGGCGATGGGACGCACCGACGCCCTCGGAGAGTGGACCGGTACCTTCTCCATCCCGCCGAACACCGTGCGCGGCTCCTCGGGCACGCTCGAGGTCGAGGCCCGCGCCGGCGCCCAGGAGCGCAAGGCCGAGACCTGGGTGACCATCCTCGCGCCCCGAGCGTTTCTCTCCACCGACAAGGCCCTCTACCGGCCCGGCGAACGGCTCCGGGCACGGGTCCTCTGGGCCGGCCGGGGCTCGCTCCCAGCGGGAACCCCGGTCCGGTTCGAGCTGCTGGACGAGCGCAACAGGCGGGTGCTCGAGGACGAGTGCAAGACCTCCTCCCACAGGATCGCCCACGTCGCATGGCAGCTCCCCGCGACCCTCACCCCCGGCTGGTATCGCCTCCGGACGCGGGCAGACGGGCTGGAATTCCAGGCCAGCCGCCGCGTGCGCGTCGCCCCCTTCGAGCGGGCTCCCTTCTCCGTGATCGTGGAACCCGTCGCGCCCTTCTTCTCCCCCGGCGAAAAAGTAGAGGTCCGGGTCGAGGTGCGCACCCTCCTGGGGACACCGGTGCCCGGAGCCGAGGTCGAGCTCGCCGTCGAACGGTGGCCGTACTTCGCCTGGCGGAGCCGCGAAACGGACGAGGCGCCGGGGATCGTCGCCCGGGGCGTCACCGGCGAGGACGGCCAGGCGATGCTCTCACCGGACCTCGACAAGGACTGGCAGAGGCTCATCGAGGACTGGGAGGATACGAGCTTCATCTCGTACGCCCCCTACCGCGATATCGACCTCGTCGCTACGGCCCGGCATCCGGTGAGCGCGCGCCAGGAGCGGGCGTCAGGCACCGTCCGGTTGAGCTACGAGCCGATCCACCTCTACGCCGTCGGCTGGCCACCCTCGGCCGGAGATCCCCTCTACGTCACGACGTTCAGCGCCGACGGCGAGGCCCGCGCCTGCCGGGTGGCCGTCACGGTCCGCCGGAGGGAGGACGGTGAAGCGCTCGCCACCGGTGAGCTCGCCACGAACCGCTTCGGCGCCGGCTCGGTCGACCTCGGCTCCCTGATCGGGGACCTCCAGCGGACGGGGAGTGTGCTGATCGAGCTCGAAGCCCGGGGACCGCGGGGTGAGACCGGCCATCGGGTGCTCTCCTCATGGCTGGATGACGACCCTCCGGATCTCGTCATCGACTCGCCCCGGGTCCTCCTCGACCCCGCCGAGCCGGTCCGAGTAACCCTCCGTCCCCGGCGCCCCCTGGGGCGGGTTCTGGTGGAGCTCCAGCAGGGGGGGAGCGTCCTGGGCTCCCGGGTGGTCGAATCGCTCGACGGCCCCATGGAGCTGGAGCTCGACCTCGAGGCAGCGGTCGGCCCGGTGGTGGTGGCTGCCTACCCTCTCGATCCCCCCGAGGAGGACTCCTACGACGACCCGGTCCTCGCTCACCGCCCCCTGCTTGTGCTCAGCGGGGAACGGACCCCGGAGCTTCACCTCGAAACGGACGCCGCCGGGTACCGCCCGGGGGCGACGGCTCGGCTGCGAATGACGCTCACCGGTGGGGGCCGGGGTGCGTCGGCTCACGCCGCGATCGGGGTCGCGGCGGTCGACCGTGCCGTCGAGCTCCGGCAGCAGCAGGAGCGCCTCGCCCACGGTCCGGCCCTGCTCGAGCCCCTGCGCGAGGAGCGCCCGCGGACGGTTGGAGAGTGGAGCTTGCAGCGGATCGCCAGCCTGCAGCCGGAAGAGGTTCCGGCCGGGCTCGAGGCGGTGGCGGCGGTGCTCTTGAACGACCTCGGACCGGACGTTCCCTCCCAGGACACCGGCAGCCCCATCGGTGAGTCCTACCAGAAGTATCGAGGCGATTTCGAGCGCCAGCTCGCCCCGCTGACCGAAGCCCTGAAGGCCGCCCTGCGGGGGCACGCTCCGAACGCGCCCACCGACACCGAGGGCCTGATGGCCGTTCTCCGGGACCACGGAGTCGACCCCGAGGCCCTCACCGACCCGTGGGGGACCCGGTACCGGTACCAGGTCGACACCTGGGACGACCAGCGCGTGGCCCGTGCCCTCTCGGCCGGTCGGGATGGTCGATGGGACACGGTCGACGATTTCACCGCCTGGAGCCACCGGTGGAAGTACTTCCAGCCCGTGGGCCGGCACCTCAACTGGCTCCTCCAAGGGCGGCTCATGGCGGGAGAGCTGATCCGCGACCGGACGGCCCTCGAGCGGGAGCTTAGAGCCCGGGGTATCGATCTCGCCACACTCACCGATCCATGGGGCGAGCCCTACCACTTCCGGCTCGTCTCGGGCGGCGGGAAGTACGGCTGGGACGTCTGGAGCACCCGGGGGCGCGCCGACTGCGAGATTCCCGACCGATGGAGCTGGCTCTCGTGCGGGCTCAGGGTCTGGAGCTCCCGAGTCGACTATGGCGAGGTGCTCAACCGCGCGATGGAGAAGAGCGTCCACCGGGCGATCCGGCCCCTCCTGGGTGAGGGCGGTGGCTCTCAAAGGATGCTGCCAGGCCTGGAAGTGCTCCAGGACAGCCTCGAGGAGGCGCTCCGCTTCCCCTGGCTCGATCCCTGGGGCCGGGGGTTCCGGATCGAGGTGACCGAGACCGTCCGCTACACCGACCTCACGGTTCGGCAGACCGGTACCGACGGCGAAGGGTTCCTCGAATCGAAACCGGTCCTGGCCCACGACCTGGTCGTTCTCGCCTTGACCGACGGGCCCGACGGAGAGACCGGCACCGAGGACGACCGGACCGTCACCCGCTGGTATATCCCGATCCGATGGAGCGACGAGTCCGGAGAGGACGAGCGGGTGGCCCTCGGCGTGGTGGGCGAGGGCGAGGGAGTCCTGGCGGCACAGGTCATCGATTCCGAGGGCGCTCCCCTCCCGGGTGTGCGCGTCCAGCTCACGGGACTCGGGCTGGGACAGAAGGTCCAGTTCACCGACGCCGAGGGCGGTTGCAGCCTGCCGCTGCCGGCCGGCACCTACCGCCTCGTGGCCAACCTCTCCGGCTTCTCCACCGTCGAGTACGAAGAGGTCCCGATCCGCGCCGGAAGGACCACATGGATCGAGATCACGCTCTCGCCGGCGGTCGAAGAGGTCATCACCGTAACCTCCGAGGCCCCGCTCATCGCCCCCCTCCCGCGCTCCCGCCCCAACCGCCGGGAGCGCCCGCCGATCGCCACACCCCGCGTGCGGACGGAGTTCCCGGACACCCTGTTCTGGCTGCCCGAGGTCCTGACCGACGAGGAGGGAAGCGCCTGGGTCGACATCTCTCTGGCCGACACGATCACCACCTGGAGCGTCGCCGCCCTCGCCTCGACCTCGGACGGCCAGGTCGTCGCCGGGGAGCTCGACCTGCCGGTCGCCCAGCCCTTCTTCATCGAGCCGGATCCGCCTCAGACGGTGACGGCCGGCGATCGCCTGGACCTGCCGGTCTACGTCACCAACTTCACCGATGGCCCTCTCGACCTCGCGGTCGATCTGACCCTCCTTCCCACCGCCGCTCCGGATCGGGCCCAGGCTACCCCAAGCGCGGAAACGACCGCACGCCGCGCGCTCCAGGCCCCGCGAGGGCAGGAGGTCCGTGTCGACCTCCCCACCACCTTCCGGGACACCGGCACCATGGACGTCGAGGTGGGCGCCGCCGGAGGCGGGGTCGCCGACGCCGTCTTGAAGCGCGTGGAGGTCCGGCCGGACGGGCGCCAGGAGGTCGCGATCGAACGCCGTCTGATCCGCGGCCGCGGCGCCGGAGCCTGGGAGCCGATCGAGATCGTAGTGCCGGACTCCGCCCTGGAGGGCACCGCAGAGCTCGAGGTAACGGCCTACCCCGATCTCAGGAGCCACCTCGTGGCCGCCGCCGCGGGGCTCTCACGCCGCCCCACAGGCTGTACGGAGCAGGTGATCTCGGCCAGCTACCCGAGCCTCCTGCTGCTCCGGCTAGCGTCGGACACTCCGCAGCCGTCGCCCGAGTTGCTCCCCCGAGACCGCGACCACGTCCGCACCGCCGTCGAGCACCTCCGGGCGGTTCAGCGCCCCGGCGGCGGCTTCCCCTACTGGGCCCGGTCGGAGCGGCCCGATGTCGCCCTGACCGCATACGGTCTCGGCTTCCTCGTCTCCGCCGAGGAGACCCTCCGGACCGGCGATGAAACCACCAGCGATCCGATGCCCGCGACCCTGAGAGCGGCCGGCTGGCTCGCCCGAACACAGGGCGCGGACGGCCTCTGGCACGACGACCGGCAAGGTCCTCGGGCCCCCGAGGAGAGCCGCCGGACGACCGCCGTGGCGGCCGAGGCCTTGGCCCGTTTCGGCCGGCGGCTCGCCGCCGGCTCCCCTGCCGACGGCACTGAGGGGTTTCGAGCTCTGGTGAGCGCATCCGTCGGGCGGGCACTCGATGCCCTGGAAGCCCCTGCCGAGTCCGGCCACGACCCATACCTGACCGCCGTCTATGGACTCGCCGCCCATGCGCACGGTGAGCCCGAACGCCTGCGGCGGGCGGCGGCGCACCTCCGTGCCCTGACGGTCGACGGCCCGAGCGGCGTGTTCTGGGAGCTTCGCACCAACACCCCGTTCGCCGGCTGGGGGGCGAGCGGCCGGACCGAGACGACCGCCCTCGCCGTCCGCGCCCTGCTCGCGGAGCAGGCGGAGCTGGTGCCTGGCGGCACCGCGGAGCAGGGGCTCTCCCACCTGCTCCGGGAGCACGGTGGCTTCGGGCTCTGGGGCTCCACCCAGGCGACGATCCAGGCCCTTCAGGCCCTCGCGGCCGGTCTGCCCTCGGCACCAGCACAAACGGCACGGACGGCCGGCGAGCCGGTTGGATCCGCGGCCGGTCTGCAGTTCCGGTTCGACGGCGTCGACCTGGGCCCTCCTGCGCCGGGAAGCGACCGGTTCGGACCACGGAGGATCAGCCAGGACCACCAGGACGCCCTCCGCGGCCTCTCCTCCGGACGGCACCGGCTCGAGATCCGGTCGGGGGGATCGGACTGGACCCTCGTCCAAGCGACGGTCCGCTACGCCGCTCCCTGGGATGCGCCCAGTCCGTCCTCGGCCCCTGCCGAAGGACTGGTCTTCGAGCGGCACTGCGGCCCGGCCGACGTCTCGGTCGGCCAGCCGGTCCGGTGCTGGGTTCGGGCCGGGCGCCGAAGCTTGCGGGGGCTGGGAATGCTCATCGCCGAGATCGGCCTCCCCCCGGGGGCCCAGGTCGACCGGGACGAGCTCGAGCGGGAGGTCGACCGGGGCCGGGGCCTCGATCACTACCAGATCCGGCCGGACCGGGTCGTCCTCTACCTCTGGCCCCGGGCCCGAGTCCTGGAGCTGACGGTCCCGTTCACTCCCAGGTTCGCAGCCGACGCCCAGTCGGTCCGCTCGGTGCTCTACGACTACTACAACCCCGACGAGCGGACGGTGCTCCGGCCCGAGCGGTTCCGGATCGGAGCCACCGCCCGGCCCGCCGAGCCCTCTCAACCGACCAGCTTGTAGCCCACCCGGTGCACCGTCACGATGTGTCTCGGCTCCGAAGGAACCTCTTCCACCTTCCGCCGCAGCTTCGCGATGTGCACGTCGACCGTCCGGGTCAGCGGAATCGCGTCGTACCCCCACACGTCGTCGAGCAGCTCTTCCCGCGTCACCACCTCCCCACGCCGGCGAGCGAAGTAGCGCAGCAGCTCCAGCTCCCGGGCCGACATCGCCACCTCCTCCCCTCGCCGCGTCGCCCGGTGGCGGCGGAAATCGACCACCAGGTCCCCCAACCGGAGCACATCCCCCAGACCGGAGCCGCCGCGGGTCCTCCGTAGCACCGCCTCCGCCCGTGCCAGAAGCTCCATGAAGCTGAACGGCTTGGTCACGTAGTCATCGGCCCCCAGCTTGAGACCGAGCACCTTGTCGATCTCCTGTCCGCGGGCGGTCAGCATGATGATCGGCACCGCGTCGCCCCGATTGCGGATCGACCGGCAGACGTCGAGGCCGCTCACCTTGGGCAGCATCACGTCGAGGATGATCAGATCGGGCCTCGAACGCTCCGCCCGCTCCATCGCCGCGGCACCGTCCGCGACCGTCTCCACCCGATAGCCCTCGTAGCCGAACCCATCACACAGGGCGACGGCCATGGCCTCGTCATCCTCGACGATCAGCACGTGCGGACCAGGACCCCTCTCGACGTTCATCATCGTGACCTCGAAGGCACCGGATCGCCCGCCGGGAGACCGGCCCCTTTCTCCTCCCCACCCGCCACCGGCAGCCAGACCGTGAACACGCTCCCCCGCCCGGGCTCGCTCTCCACCGTCACCAGCCCACCGTGGGCGCGGACGATCTGATCGACCAGGGCGAGACCCAGGCCGCTCCCCTTGACGTCGTGGACCAGGGCCCCCTCCGGATTGGGCGCCCGATGGAACCGCTCGAAGATGCGCTCCCGGTCCTTCCTGCGGATGCCGATCCCCCGGTCGCGCACCGCGACGCTCACGCCTCCGCCCTGGCAGTCCAGGGCCACCCCGATCTCCCGCCCGTCGCCCGAGTACTTGATGGCGTTGTCGAGCAGGTTGCTCACCACCTGGGAGATGGCCTCCGGATCGAGGCGCACCGGGGGCAGGGCGAGGGCGGGCCGCTCCACCTCGACCTCGAAGCCCTTCCGGCGCAGCCTCGGCTCGAAGCTGGCGAGGACCGCGTCGACTACCTCGCCCAGGTCGCCGAGCTCGAAGTCGTAGCTCTTCTGGCCGGACTCGATGCGCGAGAAGTCGAGGATGTTGTTGATCAGGGCCGTCAGCCGGCGGCTCTCCGCTTCGATCCTGCCACCGTACTCCCGCACCTTGCCGCCCTCGGCCCGCCCCAGGGAGAGGAGCTCGCCGAACGCCCGGATCGACGCCAGCGGCGTGCGCAGCTCGTGGGACACGTTGGACACGAAGTCGCTCTTCATCTGGGAGAGATGCATGGCCCGGGCCGCGGTGGTCAGAGCCAGAGTCACCCCGCCCAGGAGCGCCAGGCCGAGGAGCGCCGTCAGGGCCAGGTTGAGGGCGAAGCTCTGGTGGGCCAGATGCTCGGCCGCGGCGTCGTCGGAGATCACCCCCACCCGCCAGTCGGTGAAGACGAACGGGATCGAGCGGAAGGCGGCCTCCGCCTCCGCCGGCGGCAAGCTCCCGTCCGGGCCCCGTTCGAGGGGCGACGAGGAGAACACCACCCGCCCGTCCGGATCGCGCACCACCACCGTCGGCTGTGCGCCCGGCCGGTCGGAGAAGTAGGTGGGCAAGGCCCCCTCGATCACCTTGGGCAACAGCTCGCGCTCGAAGTACTCCGTGTCGAGCACCATGCCCACCAACCCCACCACCCGGCCGGTCTCGCCGTCCACGGTCTGGGTGATCGGGTTGAGCACCACGCGGTACTTCGGGTCCCGCTCGTCGATCGACAGGGACAACGGCCCGACCAAGATGCCCTTCTTACCGAACACGCTCCAGGACGACGAGGCGACGAAGATCGCCCGGTACTCGTCCGAGTAGGGATCGAGGGCGGCGCGCTTGCCGCTCGGATCGAAGAAGATCATCCGCCCCCAGTCCTCTTCGAGGAAGTTGACCAGGAACAGCCTGCGCGCGCCCCGGCCCCACCTCTTCTTGAAGTGGAAGCCCGCCTTGTCGTAGTACGCCTCGGTGAAGACCGACTCCGGAACGTTCAAGACCCGCTCCGCCCCACTCTCGTAGAAGTAGCGGACCTTGTCGGTGACCGCCTCCAGGTAGTTGTCGAGCGTCGCTTGCCGGGCGACCTCCGAAAGGTGCTCCAGGCGGACAAGGGAGCGGTACTGGAGCGCCACGAGCACTGCGAGCGGCACCCCGACGGCGACGAGCGCCGCCGAGAAGAGGTGACGTTTCGACAGTTTCTGGAGCGGAATCACCGGCGATCGCCTCGGTCGGTTCGCGGCCCCGCCCGGCGGGCGGAACCGGTTCGAATATACCCGTCGCCACGGGGCTCCATCTCTTGTACGGCCCGGTCTTTACAACGTTTTACAGCGCGTCGCTCCGTTTTGCATGCCGTTGAGGACTTTCACGCACACGGTCCCTAGCCTGAGGGTAGATCGGCGGCCGGCGCTCCCGCTCCGGCCACCTTCGAACCCACCGGGGCTCCGATCTCCGGGGTCCCGCACCGACAGGAGGTTCCATGAGCCGTCCCATGCGTACCCTCACCCTCGTCCTCGCCATCCTCGCCCTCGTCGTCACCGCACCCGCGTTCGCTGGCGGCAAGGACTGCCAGCACGGCGCCAAGGACGCCAAGGCCACCAAGGCCCAGAAGATGGAGAAGGCCAAGATGATCAAGCATGCCGGCTGGACGGGCATCGAGGCGGAGCGAGACTCCCACGGCATCCTGGTCGTGACCGCGGTCCACCCCGACAGCCCCGCAGCCCAGGCCGACCTGCGAGCCGGCGACCGGCTGGTGGCGTACCAGGGCATCGAGATCTCGAAGAAGAACCACGAGGCGCTCAAGAAGGCGAAGAAAGCCCGCCACGTGGGAGCCGAGGTCACGTACACCATCGAGCGCGCCGGCCAGCGCCACGACATCGCGCTGACCATCGCCGAGGTGCCCGACGCGGTGCTGGCCGAGATGCTCGGTGAGCGCCAGGGGGAGGCGGTGGCTTCGATCGATTGATTGGATCGCCCCACCTTCTCCCCGTCCCTCTCCTCCCCGCACGGGGAGGAGAGGGCGCCCCCGCCCGGCCCGTCTTCTTCGGGCAGTCCTCGTATGTGAGCCGGGGCACCAATCCCGCTCATCGCCCTCTCGGCTCCCTTCCCTCTTCCTGACCTGCCACCCTCCACACTCCGCCCAATTTGGAATGATGTACACGGTCTCCCCATCCAGGGGCCTCTATTGACCGTGAACGGCACCGAGCAAGCGCTACCCGACCGCGACTACCTGGTCCAGCAAGCGGCCCTCGGCGACCGCTCCGCGTTCGCCCGGCTCGTCGAGACCGAGTGGAACCGCCTCGTGCGCCTCGCTCGCTCCGTGGTCGGCGAGGCCGACGCCGAGGACGCCGTCCAGGAGGCGCTGATCCGCGCCTGGAAGAAGCTCCCCGGCCTCGACCGGCCCGACGCGTTCCCGACCTGGGTCGCGCGCATCGTCGCCCGCGGCTGCTTCCGGCACAACCGCCGGCGCCCGGCGCTCGCGGCCCTCGCCGACGCACCGGAGCCCCGCTTCGTCTCCGGTGTCGAAGCGGGCCTGGACGTCGAGCGGTTGCTCTCGCTCCTCGCCCCCCGCCAGCGGGCCGTGATGCACCTGACGGTGATCGAAGGGCTCTCCGATCGCGAGATCGGCGCGCTCCTCGGCATCACCGCCGGGTCCGTCCGCGCCCACCGCCGGCGCGCGCGGGAAACACTGGAGCGAGCCCTCGGCGAGCACGAGCCCGGCGCCGCGCGAGCGACGACCGCCGATCACGACATCCGAGAGGAGGTCACGCCGTGAACGACCCGACCCAACGCCCGACGAAGGGCGCCGACCAGAGCCCACCCGAGACGAGCGACCGCTTCGACGCCGCCTTCCGGGCCTGGGCCGCAAACGCACCGGCCACTCCCGCCCACCAGGCCGGCCGACGGATCGCCGGGCGGCTCCCGACGCGGACCCGCTTCCCGGAGATCCGCCGGCTGGCGGTGGCCGCCGCGCTCGTCGCCGCTCTCGGTACGGCCCTGGTGCTCCGTTGGGTCGGGCTCCCCGGCGACGACGCCACGCGCCCGGCCGCGGACCACGCCTCCGTGATCCCGACCACCGGCACGGCGGCGGCGCCCGACGGGGACGTCCTGGTGATCGACCTCGACCCCCAGACCCCTCTCTATCTCAATCTCAGCGGACCGGGCCGATAGGACCAGGACCGAGCCCCTGCCCGACCACCAGCGAGACCGCAAAAGGAGACCGACCATGAGAACCCTGACCCACGCTTCGCTCACCCTCCTCCTCGTCGCACTGCTGGCGGCGATCCCCGCCGCCGCCACGCCGGGCGCCGACGACGCCGCCTCCACCGACCTCCTCCCCGGCCAGGTGACGACCGGCTTCTACCTCTTCACCGGCTCGCCGGAGCCGTCGCCCGAGGGGACCGCCGGCGTGCTGCTGGCGCCGGGCACGGTGATCCCGGTCGACACGCCGGCCGCCGGCGCCAACGACGTGGCCGCGTCGCTCGCCGAGAGCCGCAACGTCTTCTCCCTCGCGGAGAAGCTGGCGACGACCCTCCGCCTGGCCGACGTCCGGCCCCAGTACGAAGTCAAGGAGACGATGGTCCTCGACCGCGTCGTGCAACTGCCGGCCGTGACCGCCACCTCCACCGTGCACCCGCGGGTCACCCTCCTCGGTGAGACGGACGAGCTCGCCACCTACCGCGTGACCTTCCAGGACGGCACGGAGGTTCTGTCGGAGACCAACGTCAGCGTGGCGATCGGAGGCCGGGCGGTCGTCGGCGGCCTGGACGGCGCGGACGCTCCCTACGTCTTCCTCCTGGTGCGGCCGATTCCGCCGGGAGCCGGCGCCGGCGTATCGAGCGACGTCAAGCCGCCCCTGCGCCTGGCCGGCGCCCCCCCCGCCTATCCCGAGGACGCCCGCAAGGAGAAGATCGAGGGCGTGGTCATCCTCCAGGCCGTGGTGGAGAAGGACGGCACCATCTCCCAGGCCCGCGTGCTCAAAGGGATCTATCCGAGCCTCGACCGTGCGAGCGTGGAAGCGGTCAAGAGCTGGACCTTCGAGCCCGCCACCCTGAACGGCAAGCCGGTGGCCGTGTTCTACAACCTGACCATCCGCTTCCGCCTGTCCAAGGACGACCCCGCCGACAACGGCTGATCGCAATCCGAGCCTTCGTGCCGTCCGGGGAGCTCACCCACCAGGGCTCCCCGGACGGCCTCTGCCGTGGGCACTCGTCGGCCATCCAAGGTAAGCTCCGCGACGCACCTCGGCCCGTCCCCCCCGGGCCACGACCACTGGAGCGATCCCATGGCAGAGACGCGTACACCGCGCAGCGCGGTTCGACGGATCCGAAGCGGGCCGAACGCCCCGACGACGGCGGCCACTCTCGCGCTGATCACCCTGATTCTCGCCCCCGCGGCTACTCGCGCCTGGGGCCAGAACGGCCACCGGGTGGTGGGGCAAATCGCCGAGAACCACCTGAGCGCGGAGGCGAAGCGCGGAGTCGAGGCGCTGGTCGGCCCGGACAGCCTGGCGCGAATCTCGACGTGGGCCGACGAGATCCGGTCCGACCGGTCCTGGGACGAAGCCATCCCCTGGCACTACATCAACATCCCCCCCGGGGGCGAGCTCGAAACCACCGAACGGGCCCCGGCGGGCGACGTCCTCGCGGCCCTGGAGCGCTTCGAGGGAGTGCTGCGGGACGAGACGTCGAGCCATGAGGACAAGGCGGTCGCGCTCAAGTTCCTGGTCCACTTCGTGGGCGACGTCCACCAGCCGCTCCACACCGGCTATTCGAGCGACCGGGGCGGCAACGACATCCTCGTCCTGTGGTTCGACGAGCCGTCCAACCTCCACTCGGTCTGGGACTCCGAGCTGATCGAGCACCAGCGGCTCAGCTTCTCGGAGATGGCCACGTTCTTCGACCATCCGACGCCGGAACAGGTTGCCGCCTGGCAAGCGGACGGCTATCGGGAGTGGATCGCCGAGTCCCGCGCCCTGCTCGACCAGATCTATGAGCTCGGCAACCGGCGCCTGAGCTGGCACTACGCCTACCGCGCGACGCCGATCGTCGAACGGCGCCTGCTCCAGGCCGGGGTCCGGCTGGCAGGGTTGCTCAACCGGGTGTTCGCTCCTACCGTGGGCTCCACCCCTCCGGCGCGGTGAAGTAGACCGTCAGGCGAATCGGCCAGGCCTCGGCGCCCCGGTTCTGGTAGACGCCGGCGACGACCGATCCGGCCGGCGTCCTCGCCAGCATCGGGTTGGCGGGCCACTGCCCACCCCCCACCGGACAGGCCGTCCCGGGCAGGCACTGGACCCACTGGCCACCCTGACCGACCTCGTACTGGAAGCCGACGAACCGGGCTCCGGCCGGCAGCAGGACCGCCACCGCCTGGCAGCTCGAGCTGCGTCCCATCAACGGCTCGAGCACCGTCTGGTACTCCCTGTAGGCGGCATCCCCCAGCACCGACGAGGGACCACCTTCTCCGGCATCGAGCTGACCGGTCCACGGGCCGAGGGCGCGCGAGCTCCCCAGAAGCCCCGCCGCCCGGTTGATCCTCGCTTCGAGATCTCGAGGGCAGACCCCGTCTCCGGGTGCCGCCGACCCCGTGGCGGACACCGCCCACTCGCCGCTCTGACACTCGACGCAGGTTCCGTCCTGGAACGAACGCAGCGCGGCCCGGCGCGGCGGCGCGGCTCCGGGCTCGGGCGCCGGGGCGGGCGTGGGCTCCGGCCGGGGAGCAGGCATCGGCGTGGGAGCCGGCTGGGGCGGCATCGGCGCGGGCGGCGCCTTCGGCTCGGGAGCGGGCTCCGGCATAGGAACCGGCGCGGGAGCGGGCTCCGCGCCCTCCCCGGGTTGGGGCTCAGGCTGGGGCTCGGGTTGCGGCTCCGGTGGGCGCTCGGGCTGGGGCACGGGTCGAGGCGTCGGAGGCTCGGCCGCCGGTGGAGTCTCCGGCGCGGGAACGGGCTCCGGCGCCGGCTCCTCCACCACCGAAGGCGGAACGCTCGGCGGCGGCGCGCCTTCCGCGGGTTTCTCTGGCTGGGGAGCCACCGGCGGTGGTGTCTCCGCGGGGCGCTCCGGCTCTGGCCGGGGCGTGGGAGCCGGTCGAGGCGCCGGTGCCGGGCGCGGCGCCGGGCGACGGACGTCCGGCCGCGGCGACCGGGGCACACGTGGCGCGGGCCCCGACTCTTCGAAGTAGGACAGCCGGAGCGAGCGGAGCGAGTCGCCGACCTTCACCTGGCTGGCGGTGAGCTCCTTCGGCTTGCGGCCTTCCCGGACCCTGAGCCTCGCCACGTAGGCCATGGTCTCCGGGTGGCGGATGGTCAACACCCACTCGCCGTCCCCGAGACCACGGACGGCGGCCCGTCCACGCGCGTCCGTCAGCACTACCGGGGGGCCGGCCTCCGGTGCGCCCTCGGCGGGCACCAGCTCGACCTCCGCGCCTTCGATCGGTCGGCCGTCACGGTCGGTCACCTCGACGCCCACGCCAGCCGAGCCCGTCGTTCGCTGAGCCCGGGCCGGGACGGTCGCCAGCGCGACGCCGAGAAGCGAGAGCAGGATGATGAAGGTTGGAGCCCGCCGGATCGATCCCATGGCTTCCGCCTTTCACGGTGGTGGTGCGTTCCGGGGAGATTCTACCGGACCCGCGCTCCGGCCCGGGAGCAGACGCTCACCGTGCCAGAAGCCGCTCCCGGCCGACTTGGGACGCTCTGGAAAGGGGACCCAACGCAAAAAGGGACGGGCCAAGCGAGCCCGTCCCCGAAACAGCGAAAAAAGCCTGCGGGGCCCTCCGGCGCGGTGGGTCTGCCATCGCTGCCCCCGCAGGCGGTTTTGGTGCGGGAGGTGGCCGGGCGGGGGCTCCTCCCCTGGCTTGTGTCCCCCGCCCGACTCGAATGCTCCCGAACCTGCACCTGGAACTGTACGGTCACTTCCAGGAAGGACCAACCTCCACCCGGGCGGTCTTTCGACCCAACCCAATAGACGGGACGACCCTATACCGAGCCGCCCGAACAGGTAGGGCCGCCCACCGCTCCGGCCGCTCTCAGCTCCCGGCCGGAGCGACCGGAACCCGCACCTCGGTGTTGATCCACCGCAGCACCATGTGGGCGCCGCCGTCGGTGGAATCGAACGAGATCGTGAACTGGTCCACCTCTTCCTCGGTGGAGCCGGACGGAACCGTCACCACGAGCACGTCGTTCTCCGGCGTGTAGCCCTCCTCGGCCTTGCGCGTCTCGGGGTTGAAGCGAACCGTGCCGGACAGGCCGAGGGCCGAGTTGAAGTGGACCTTCCACTGCTCCGGGCCCGGGGTGGTGAACACCGAGTAGGTACCGGCAGGCAGGGACTGGCCGGCCACCACCAGGTCGCCGGTGGTGGTGAGCTGGGTGGCCTCGTTGGCGCCGGTGCGCCACAGCTTGCCGAACGGCACCAGGGCGCCGGACTCCTCGGTGCCGAAGATGTTGTCGCGGCCCCGCTTGTACGGCCGGCTGTAGACGACGCTGACGTAGGTGTCGCCCAGGGTGGTGCGGGCCATGCCCATGGGGCTCGGACGGCGGGACGGGTGGAGGTCCTGGGCGACCAGGACCGGAGCGAGGGTGGTGACGGCAAGCGCCACGACCGCGATCGCGACGGCGAGTTGGCGTACGGTTCTCATGTCGAGTCTCTCCTTCGTCAGAGCTCTTGAGGTCTTCCCTCCGGACGGAGGGAGGAGAATGGGCGCCCGCTCGTGCAGCAAATCCTGAAGCACGAGCGGAGCCCGTTCGAGATGGTCAATAGTTTAGCAGTCGCGGAGAGGACCGCTCGCCCCGGCGTCCAAGCCCTCCCCGAAGTCATCAACCGGTATGCGTCCGCTTGTGGTCGTCCACCAGCCGCTCGACGACGCTCGGGTCGGCAAGGGTTGTGATGTCCCCCAGATCGGTGTACTCGCCCTGGGCGATGTTGCGCAGGATCCGGCGCATGATCTTGCCCGAGCGGGTCTTCGGCAGCCCGGTGACGATCTGGATCTCGTCCGGCGAGGCGATCGGTCCGATGGCGTGGCGCACCTGCTCCTTGAGCGCACCGATGATCTGGTCCTGGTTCGTGTCCTGGAACTCGGGAACCAGGTCGACGTAGGCGAAGATGCCGGTGCCTTTGATCTCGTGGGGGTAGCCCACGACCGCCGCCTCGGCCACCGCCTCGTGGGCCACCAGGGCGCTCTCGATCTCCGCCGTCCCCAGGCGGTGCCCGGAGACGTTGAGCACGTCATCCACCCGGCCGGTGATCCAGTAGTAGCCGTCCTCGTCCCGGTAGCAGCCGTCACCGGTGAAGTAGAGACCGGGGAAGCGGGAGAAGTAGGTCTCCTTGAAGCGCCGGTGGTCGCCGTAGATGGTGCGCGCCTGGCCCGGCCAGGGCCGCTTCATGCACAGGTTCCCCCGCACGTCGTTGCCTTCGAGCACGTTGCCTTCGTCATCCACCAGCACCGGCTCGATGCCGAAGAAGGGCACCGTCGCCGATCCCGGCTTGACGTCGATCGCCCCGGGCAGCGGCGTGATCAGGATGCCGCCGGTCTCGGTCTGCCACCAGGTGTCGACGACCGCCGCCCGGCCCTCGCCGACGACGTCGTGGTACCACTGCCAGACCTCCGGGTTGATCGGCTCGCCCACCGTGCCCAGGATGCGCACCGACTTGCGGTCGTAGCGCTTCACGTGGGCGTCGCCCTCCCGGGCGATGGCCCGGATCGCCGTCGGCGCGGTATAGAAGATGTTGACCCCCAGGTCCTCCACCACCTGCCAGTACCGCCCGGCGTCCGGATAGACCGGCGTCGACTCGAAGAGCACCGTGGTCGAGCCGTTGGCGAGCGGCCCGTAGACGATGTAGCTGTGCCCGGTGATCCAGCCGATGTCGGCGGCGCACATGTAGACGTCGTCCGGCTTCAGGTCGAAGACCTGCTCGTGGGTCAGCGACGCGTAGAGCAGGTAGCCCGCGGTGGTGTGGAGCACCCCCTTGGGCTTGCCGGTCGACCCCGAGGTATAGAGGACGAAGAGCGGGCTCTCCGCCGCCATCCACTCGTTGGGGCAGGTGGAGCGCTGCTTCTGGGTCTCGTCGTCCAGCCAGTAATCCCGGGCCGGCGTCATCTCGACCGGGGTGTCCGTGCGCCGCACCACCAGCATCGTCTCGACCATCGAGAGGCCCTCGATGGCGGCGTCGGAGGTCTCCTTGAGCGGGATGCGCTTGCCCCCCCGCAGGCCCTCGTTGGCGGTGACCAGGAGCTTGCACCGGGCGTCGATGATCCGCTCCCGGAGCGACTCGGCCGAGAAGCCGGCGAACACCACCGAGTGCACCGCCCCGATGCGCGCGCAGGCGAGCATGGTGTACGCGAGCTCCGGCACCATGGGCAGGTAGATCGCCACCCGGTCGCCCCGCCGCACGCCGTGGTGGAGCAGCACGTTGGCGATCCGTGCCACCTGGTGCTTCAGATCCCGGTAAGAGATGTGCTCGTACTCCCCCGGCTCGTCCTTTGCCCAGATGATTGCGGTCTTGTCCGGCTGGGAGGCCAGGTGGCGGTCGACGCAGTTGAAGCAAGCGTTGAGCCGCCCGCCGGCGAACCAGGAAAAGTCGACCGCGTCCAGGTCGTAGTCGAAGATCGTATGGGGCTCGTTGAACCAGGTGAGGCGCCCCGTCTGATCTCGCCAGAAGGCTTCCGGCTCGTCGATGGATCGGCGGTACATCTCCTGGTACTTCTCCAGGGAGTCAATCTGTGCCCCCTGCGCGATCTCTGGCTTGACCGGAACCATCTGGCTTCCTCCTTTGCCCTCGCCCGGGCGTGCGGGCTGTGCAAGCTTGGTGATCGACAACGTGCCGCCGATTATAGATTGCCGCCCGGAACGCGGTCGCGAGGCGGCCGGCCCGCGCGGGGAGGGCGGTCAGTCCGAGACGGTCAACTGGAGGTGCGAGAGCTCCAGGTCCGGATGGAGGCGACTGAGATCGGCCCCCTTCTCGACCCCGGGAACCTCGGCCTCCTCGACCCACTGCCACAGGGTCCACCGGCTCCAGCCCTTGGGCATGCGCGGCTCGTCGGTACCGTACTCGGCGACCCAGAGCGGGTGGTGCCCGAAGTCCGCGGTCAGGTGCGCGTCCCAGAAGTTCGGCTCGGTATAGACCATCGGCCGGGCGCCGATCTCCTGCTCGATGATGTCGAGAAACCGCCGCAGACGATCGGCCAGCCCCGCCGACGTGCCGTGCCCCAGGATCTCGATGTCGACCACCGGAACCAGATCTCCGGTCTGGTGCTCGACGGTGTCGAGGAAGAATCGGGCCTGCTCCTCCGGATCGTCCTCGGTGACGTAGAAGTGGTAGGCACCGCGCAGCAGCCCGGCCTCGGCCAGCCGCCGCCAATGGTCGCGGAACGCGGGATCCGCGTCATCGACACCCTCGGTGGCCTTGACATAGGCGAACGAGTAGCCCGCTCCGGCCACCTGCCGCCAGTCGACCGACCCGCTGTAGTGAGAGACGTCGATCCCCCGCGGCGTGCCCTCCGGGGCCGGGGCTCCACCCGGCTCGGCGGCGACACCCGAGCCGCGCGAACAGGTGACGAGCAGAAGGGCCACGAGAGCCGCGACCGAGACGCTGAACGCGGTCTGGCGCATCGTCGAAGTCTGCCCTCTGCGGGCCGATCTGTCCAGCGCCCCTGGAGCCCGGCCCGCCCGTTGGGGCAGGCAGCCGGCGACGAACAGGGCCGCAAGCTCCACCAGGAGGCGGCGCCCGGCACCACCCATCTCCGCCCGGACGGGTGGGGCGCCGATCGGCCCCTCGGAGGTATCGTGCTGTTGAGCTTGTGCCGTCGTCGGAGTCCCTCGGGAGCAGCGTGCTTCCGTCCGGCGCCGGCCAGCGAACCGATGAGGCAGAGAGCGGCAGAGCACGGCGCCGCCCCCGCCTCAGCACGAGAGGGAGATCAGACGAGATGCGTAAGATGCTGAGCGTGCTCGGCGTCGTGGCCTTCGCCCTGGTGGCGACGATCGCCCTGGCCGGCCCCCCGGACATGATCAAGATCGACAAGGCCTCCGACAAGAAGCCGGGCGTGGATTTCCCCCACGCTGCGCACTTCGAGCGAGTCGAATCCTGCACCGTCTGCCACCACACCAACGAAGGACTCACGATGGACACCGCCGACCAGGCGCAGCCCTGCTCGGAGTGCCATCTGGACCCGGAAGAGGGTGTCCCCGGCATGCGGGAGATGAGCCTCAAGAAGAACCCCTTCCACATGGTCTGCATCAACTGCCACAAGGAGCAGGGCAAGGGTCCGAAATCGTGTAACGACTGTCACCCGAAGGAGTAGTCCTCTCCGGCCGGGGTCCGATCCGGCCCACGAGCCCGCGCCGCCCCAGCTCCGGGACGGCGCGGGTCACATTCTGACCCGTGCCTGGGTCAACGCCTGACACATGGTCTGACCTTGACCCGCCCTTTCCCGGTCGCGGCGAGGCGCCGTGCACGCGGTCCGGATGCGCCCGCCCTCTCGTTCGGCGCCCCTCCCCTCCGCTCCCCCGAGCCACCTCCCGCACGCCGAGCCACCCCGTCCTGACGGGGGCTCCCGAAGCTCGCCCCTCTCCCTGCTTCGCCTTCGAGATCGAGCTCCACCCGTGCTCGCCCACCCCGTCCCGGGCGAGCTGGCACCGTTCCTGCTGTTGCGGCCGGAGAACCCGAGGCGAGGGCCGTACGCTCCCCCGAGCCGCCGGCCGATTCACTCTCATTTCATCCGAAGGAGTTCCCCGAACATGAGCCGCAACCGTCTGCTGACTCTCTTGATTTGTCTTGTCTCTGCAATCGCCCTCACCGGCGCCGCCCTGGCGGCCCCCGGAGCCCCGACGCCCGACCCGAACCGCTACATCGTGAAGTTCAGCAACCCGGGCCAGGGCCACGCCGCCCTCGCCGGCGCCGGCGCCTCCGTCGTCCTCGACCTGCCCCAGATCAACGCCGCGGCCGCCCACATCCCGTCCTCCGCGGTCGAGGCCCTGCGGGCGAACCCCAACATCGAGTACATCGAGCAGGACATGCCCCGCTACCCGATGGCCCAGACCACGCCCTGGGGCATTCCGGCCGTCCAGGCCGACCAGGTGAGCGACGCCCAGACGGGCAACCGCACGGTGTGCATCATCGACTCGGGCTACAGCCTGGGCCACGAGGACCTGGACGCCGACTCATCGGTGACCGGCTCGAGCGACAGCGGCAGCGGCCTCTGGTACCAGGACACCTGCGCCCACGGTAGCCACGTGGCCGGCATCATCTCGGCCCTCGACAACAACGTGGGCGTCCGCGGCGTCAACCCCGGCGGCCACCTGAACCTGCACATCGTCAAGGTGTTCGACGGCTCCACCTGTGCCTGGGCCTACTCGTCCAACCTGATCGCCGCCGCCTACGTCTGCCGCGACAACGGCGCCAACGTGATCAGCATGAGCCTCGGCTGCTCCGGCCGCCGCTGCTCCAGCTCGGCCGAGCAGGCCGCCTTCGACGACCTCTACAACAACTTCGACATCCTCTCGATCGCCGCGGCCGGCAACGACGGCTCGACCCAGCCCTCCTACCCGGCGTCCTACGACTCCGTCGTCTCCGTGGCGGCCATCGACTCCGCGTTCACGGTGGCTGATTTCTCGCAGCAGAACAGCCAGGTCGAGCTCTCCGGCCCCGGCGTGGCGGTGCGTTCGACCGTCATCCCCGGCACCGGCACCGAGGAGAGCCTGTCGGTCGGCGCCACGACCTACGAGGTCACCGGCATGGACGGCACGCCGAGTGCGACCGGCACCGGCCCGCTCGTCGACTGCGGCGACGGCAGCGCCACGTGCCCCGGCGGCGGCGGCCAGGTCTGCCTGATCCAGCGCGGCACCATCACATTCGCCGAGAAGGTCCAGGCCTGTGAGGCCGGCGGCGGCGTGGCGGCAATCATCTACAACAACGCCGACGCCCTCTTCTCCGGCACCCTGGGGACCACCGTCACCTCGATCCCGTCCGTCGGCGCTGCCGGCACCACCGGCGCGGTCCTCACGGGCCTGCTCGGCCAGACCGCCACGGTCACCACCGGCCCGGGCAACTACGCCTTCTACGACGGCACCTCGATGGCCACGCCGCACGTCTCCGGCGTCGCGGCCCTGGTCTGGAGCCAGGACCCGACCTGGACCAACCAGCAGGTGCGCGACGCCCTCGACGCCACGGCGGTTGACCTCGGCGCCGCCGGCCGTGACAACGCCTACGGGTTCGGCCTCGTGCAGACCGCGGCCGCGATCGACTACCTGGTCAACGGTGGTGGTGGCGGCGGCGGCATCACTCTGAGCGCCACCGGCTACAAGGTGAAGGGCGCCCAGGCGGTCGATCTGGCCTGGAGTGGCGCGGGCTCGACCAACGTCGACGTCTACCGTGACGGTGCGATCATCGCCACCACCCCGAACGACGGCGCCTACACCGACTCCGTCGGCGGCAAGGGTGCGGCCACGTACAACTACCAGGTCTGCGAGGCCGGCACGTCCACCTGCTCGAACACTGCGACGGTCGTCTTCTAAGACCGATTCGTTTCGAGCAGCGTCTCGATGGGCCCCGGGGACTGGTTCCCCGGGGCCCCTTTTTTTGCCCCCGAGCCACATCGCCCCCGAGTGTCCCGCGGGTCCGGCGCTATCATGGGGACCGCATCGAGGCGGTGAAACGAGTCCGGGAACCTTCACCGAACAGACCCCCGGTACGACCAGACCAGTGAGTAGAAAGCGACGCAGGCGACGGAACCAAGGCGGCAAGGAACCGGCCCCTGAAGAGCTCTTCGAGCGGACGATGGGCGACGTCGAGCCCCTCGGAGGCCCACGGCGGGTGGTTCCACGCCAGGGCAGGCGGCCGAAGGCGCAGCGGGCCAGACCTCCCGCCGAGCGGCTGCCCTTCTGCGTCGAACGCATCGGCACCCGCATCGCCGGCCTGGCGCCCCAGGGCGATCCCGCCGACCTCGCCCGCCTCCGGAGCGGCGAGATCCCCCCCGATCTGACCTTGGACCTTCACGGCTTCGACGAGCTCGAAGCCCGGGGCATGGTGCGCGACACCCTCCGACGGGCCCGCCGCGCGAAGCTCTCCTGCGTCAAGATCATCCACGGCCGTGGGCTCCGTTCGGGAGGCGACGCGGTCCTCAAGGAGGCGTTGCCCGGGTGGATCGAAGAGCCTCCCCTCGGCCACTGGGTGAGCGCTTACGCCTCCTCCCCCTCCCGCCACGGCGGCCCCGGCTCGACGCTCATTCTCCTCGGCCCTTCAGGCTGAGACGCGGCGCACACTCCCCAGGAAGCTCCGCCTCGAGCTGAAGAGGGCCCTCCCGAGCGCAGGGATGGGGGCGCCCCGGCCAAAAAGAAAACGGGAGGCGCGGCACCAGCCGCACCTCCCGTCGTCAGCGGCGGGGAGATCGTCCCAGCCGCACGGGGTCGAAAACCGATCAGAAGCGGTAGCTCAGACCGATCTCCGCGCTCAGCGGGTTGACGCTGATCGAGTCCGACGCGACCGGGGTGGTCACGTCGACCGAGAAGTCGGTGTAGCGGGCTCCCAGGTGGAGGCCCCACTGACTCGACACGGTGAACGGCCAGTCGAGGCCGATCTGGGCGCCCCACAGGAAGTCGCTGTCGTACTCCGCCGTCACGCTCCGGCCGAGGGCGTTGTACTCGCCGTCGTCCAGGCTGCCCCAACCGACGAACGGACCGACGTAGAGGTCGGCACGGCTGTTGGGCGTCAGGTGGAAGTTCGGACCGATCGTGAGCTCCAGGTAGGAGATGGTGTCTTCATCACTCTCCCAGTCCGGGCCGATGTCGACGAAGAAGATGCTGTCGAGCTGGCCGATCAGGCCGCGGCCCTCGAGGCCGACGCGGTCGTTGAAGAAGTACTCGGCGCCCAGGCCGAAGCCGTAGCCGTTGTCCAGGTTGCCGTGGCCGCGGAACTCGGTGCCACCGGCCAGAGTCGTCGCGCCCCGGACCTCGTCGTCGTCCGGATCGATCCAGGCGGCGAAGCCACGGAGGACCCAGCGCGAGGAGACCTCGACGCCGGCCTCGCAACTGGCCGTCGCGCCCGCCTCGTTGGTGGCGGTACCGACGATCGTGAAGCTGCCCGGCGAGCCGAAGCGGACGGTGTCGGACGGACCGTTGATCACGGGCTCGGACACCGCGTTGCCGTCGGCGTCACGGACCCCGAGATCGAGACCACCCTCGGCCCAGTGGCCGGTGACCGAGACGTTCACGTCCTCGCGGGTGCGAACCTCCGTCGGCGAGACGGTGATGTCGCACTCCGGCGGCGGAGCGACGCACAGCGGATCCGGGCTCGCCGTCTTCTTGCAGGCGTCCATGCCCGCGGAGCGAGTCGCGGACGAGGTATCCACCAGAGACAGGTTGAAGCAGACCTTCGGCACGACGAAGGTGTAGGTGGTGACCGTCTCGGTGCCTTCGGCCTCGGCCGTGGCGGTGAACGTGTAGGCACCCGTGTAGGGCTCCTCCACCGTCCCGGTCCAGGAGGTCCCGGAGCCGTCGATCAGGGTCTTGGTCCCCTCGGGACCGCTGACGGAGACATTCACGCCCGGCGAGCTGCCGGCCGCGTTCACCGTCACCTCGGCGGTCTCGCCGTTGCAGTCGACCGCCAGCTCGCAGCGCGGGTTGCCGCCCTTGCGGTCGGTGACCACCGGCACGGTGATCTCGAACGCGCCGTTGTCGCGCTTGGACGCGACGCAGACGTCGGCGACGGCCTTGGCCTCACCCTTCTCCCGGAAGACCATCCAGCGCATGGTCTGACCGAGCTGGAGCTCGGTCTCGTCGATCCGGGTTCCCGACTGGACGGTCTCGAACAGCGCGTCGGCCACGTTCCCGAGGCCCTGCGCCTGGAGCAACGCCCGCAGCTCCGCTTCGTGGGTCTTGAACTGCTCCTGCAGCTCGACGATCGAGCCCGCGCCGTCCTCGGCGAACGGATGGACGTGCCAACGCTCCACCCGGTGCTCGTTCTCGTAGCCGGGGCAGACCTTCTGCTTGCCCACGGCCTGTCCCTGAGCCAACGCCGGGCCGGCGACGAGCAGGCCGACGGCCGCGAGCACCACCACTGCGACACTGATGCGGCTGAGTGTGTTCATGATCTCTCCTCCCTTGATCCTCGGGTCGGACGATTCTCTTCGGACAATTCTCGGTCAATCACCCCGTCAGTCAAGCAATCCTCGGGCCGGGATGGATCTACACAGGGGATTCCACCCGGTCCCTCCTCGGGTGGGCTCCGCCGCCGTAGCAGCGCTCGTTGCCGATTCGTATTCGTTTCGTACTGCCAGCGAGCGGCCGCTTCGACTCCCCACACCGACCCTGCGGACGCCTACGGAGCGAACTTCCTGACAGTGTACCGGAAAACCTCCTGGCCGGAGCAGGGAAACCGGGGAAAAACACCATCCCCGCCGGCACCGGCCACGCGCGGCCCGACCTCGGGCTTGCTGGGCGGCTGCGCCCGAAGTGGGACGGCCCCGAAAGATCTCCCTCCACGTACACCAGACACTTGAAAGAATGCTTGCCGTCTCGGAACAGGCATTTTTCCCGAACCTGGCCAAGACGGAGGGTCTTTGTTCCCCCATCCGGCGATTCGAGGTATACAAGAATTTCTTCAAACAATGCGTCCCGCTCTCGTCCTCCCCGACACTACATAGGACAAAGCGACTACCGACCCCGGTGACCATTGGCCCCGGTGCGGTGCGCGCCAGTCCCAGTCCCGACCTCCGAGCTTCCCTGCTTCCCAGGATGAAGCCGAGGCGAGCCAGGGAGCACGCCACCCGTCGGGGAGGGGTAAGAAGGAGAGACCGAATCATGCAAGCTACCGACCATCACCCCACCCGGGACGAGCTCGGGCGCCTGGCCCGGGTCGACGCACCGGACACCGCGGCCGAAGACGCCGCGGTGCGCGGCCATCTCCTCGCGGGATGTCCACGGTGTGCGACCGACCTGCGTCGGGCGGTGCTCGAAGAGATCCCGGCGATGCGACGGTTGATCGGGGAGATCTTCCTGGCCGAGGAGGAGCCGGAGCGGGAGGACTTCCTGGAGCTGGCGGAGCGGACCAGCGCTTGGACCACGGTGCTGGAGGCCGAGCAGGCCGCGGCACCCGAGCTCGAAGAGGCGCTCCTCGCCCTGCCTCCCGAAGAGCGGCTCGAGGCGGTCCGCACCGGTTGCCGGTACCGCAGCCTGGGCCTCGTCAACTATCTGATCGAGCGGGCGCGCCTGGATGGGCTCCAAGACCCGTCCCAGTCCCGCTGTCTGGCAGAGCTCGCGGTGGAGGCTGCCGAGTCTCTGCCGAACGACTCCTACCCCGCTCCCCTGCTCGCCGAGGCACGCTCCCTGTCGTGGGCCGTGCTGGGCAACACGTTGCGGATCGGCTCCGACCTGTTCGCCGCAGAGCGGGCGTTCCGGTCCTCCGGCACCCACCTGGGCGGCGATCTGGCGCACCCGGTGGTGGAAGCCGAGGTCCTGAGCCTCCTGGGCTCGTTGCGCCTGGCCCAGGCCCGGTACGCCGAAGCGATGGAGATCCTGCTCGAGGCCGCCGAGATCCACCGCGCCTTCGGGGAGGCCACCGCGGAGGCGAAAGCCGTACTGAAGATGGCGAAGGCTGCGGGCGAGGCGGGTGAGTCGGAGCAGGCGGTGGCGCTTCTCGAACGCGCCGAAGCGCTGCTCGACCCGGCCGAGGAACCGGAGCTGGTGCTCCACATCCGTCACGCCAGGGTGATCTGGCTCAACGACGCCGGAAGAAGCCAGGAGGCTGCCACGCTCTATGCCCGGCTCCGCCCCGACTACGAGGACCGCTTCAGGGACTTCCTGTCGCGCCAACGCCTGGACTGGCTCGGAGCCCGCGTGCTGTGGTCCCAGGGGAAGAACGAGAGGGCGGAGCGGGAGCTCCTCGAAGTGCGCAGGCGGTTCGAAGAGCGCGACGAGGCCTACGACTTCGCTCTGGTGACCCTCGACCTCGCGATCCTGTATCTGGAGCAAGGGCGCACCGCAGAGGTCCGGCGGCTCGCCGAGGAGATGCTGCCGATCTTCACGTCACGGCGGATTCACCAACACGCCTTGGCCGCCTTGGTGCTGTTCCAGCGTGCCGCCGACGCGGAGACGGCGACCGTTGCGCTGGTACGCGACCTCACGAACTTTCTGGATCGGGCGCGCCAGAACCCTTACTTGGCCTATGAGTCGCAAGCCTGAGCATCCGACTCTGCGCCACCACACTCCCTCGCGCTCGGAAGATGCGAGGAGCCGGAGCCCTGTGGGCCGACCGGTCGTGGATGGATTCGGAAGTCAGGCTTCGACGGTTTCTCTTGGACAGCGGACCGCTTCCGCGTTCCCGAGAGAGGAGGACTACTGATGCGCGTCATTCGACCTTTGATCACCGTCGCACTCTGCGCGGCCCTGCTTCTGGCGGTCACGCCGGCAGCCACGGCCTCCCCAAACAACGACGGACCACGTACGGTCGCCACCGTAGGCACCGGAGGATGGTTGGACTGGATCGGCTCGGTTCTCGGCCAACTGATGCCCTGGAGCATCGGACAGCCGAACGCCACGACCGGTGACGAGCCTGGAGCTCTACGCTCCCTCGCCGCCAGCACCCAGACCGACACCTCCCCCGGAACCGCGACCACGACCCTGACCACCAGCACGACCACGAATAGCGACGCCGGGCTGGCGGCCGATCCGGACGGCTAGGAACGGGGCGGTTCCTCGACAGCCCATGCGCCAGATGGACATCTCGAGCGTCCTCTGGCGCATCTCATACCGCGAAGGAACAGCTCTATCCGGAGCATCCCCGCGCTCCCGAACAGCCCTCCGAGCCGGTCGGCGTTCGGGAGCGTCCGCACCACGGGCGGAGCCGTCCACGCCACGGCCCGTTGGTCGCGGCCGGCGGAATGAAGGCCCGCCCCGCTCCGTTGACCCCTTCGAACGCCGTCGGACCGCGCCGGTGTTTGACTTCCGAGCTGCCGATCCGTAACCTGGTTCGTTGTCACCTCGTGTCCGGCGCGGCGCCGGCGGGGGTGGGTGTGTGCGAG
>Ga0210123_1000085_pt1 | contig 58972 bp, 55 predicted proteins | sample Muzzi_PWB_D2_FD_185535 | JGI IMG/M metagenome (GOLD analysis project Ga0210123, IMG submission 185535) | Wetland microbial communities from San Francisco Bay, California, USA, that impact long-term carbon sequestration - Muzzi_PWB_D2 (SPAdes) | ecosystem: Environmental > Aquatic > Marine >... | reverse complement strand
CGCCGAGGATCAGCCGCACGTGCTCGGCCCCCGGCCCGTGGCAGCGCTGGCACCCGGTGCCCTCGGGCAGGTCCGCCGGGAAGCGGTGGGGCTCGCCGTACGCGTCGCTCCCGGAGGGCACGTCCGGATACGCGTTGTGGCAGAACATGCACTCGCGCGGCACCCGACGGATGACGCCCAAGTGATCAGGGCGGTCGTAGCCGGGAGCCATGCCCCAGCCCTGCTCCTGGGTGTACCAGGCCGTGGGGAGCTGGTAGAGCTCCCCCAGCGGGGTCTGGTAGAGGTAGACCCTGGAGTGGTGACCCGAGCCCATGACCCAGTCGACCTTGCGCTCCAACAGATTGATCGGCTGTCCGGTGTCGTCCTCCTCCCAGCGGCGGAACAGAAGGTCGTCGCCGGTTCGGGCCATCTCGTAGTGACGTCCGGAGGGTTCGTGGACGAAGCGGGAGCGCTCGAAGTCCTCGATGAACCGGTCCGCGGCGGGGCGGTAGAACGACTGGAACATGCCGACCTGCCGGTAGCTCTCGGCGAGGTCCGGGTGGCAGCGGGCACACACCTGGTCGGACACGTAGCCGGGCGCGGCGCCGCCGGTCACGTGGTGCCCGAGAGCCACCAAGGGGTCGACGATCAGGGGGGAGTCCGCAGGGGTTCCGGGGGCCTCCTGGGCGGTGGTCGGCACGCCGACCAGGGCGAAGAGGATCAGTGCGCGGGTGACGCGAAGGGCGGCGGTGGGGAGGATGGGGCCTGGCATGGCGATGGGCATGGCGATGGGCTTGGCGATGGGCTTGGCGATGGGCATGGCGATGCTGTTCGCGGTGTCCCCTCTCCGGTGTTCCGCGGGCGGGTCTCCCGGGAGAGCGGCCGGCGGCCGGGGCCGTTCGGGCGGTCGGCCCGTGGCGAGTGTGGTGGGCGATTCTACAGGAGGCCACCGCGGACCCTATCCTCCTGGCGCGGGGGCGCGGAGAGCCGCGGCGCTCAGTCGGCCGGAAGCGGTTCTTTGAGGAAGAAGGCGAGCTCTTCGAGGTGAATCCGGAGGTCGACGTCCTTGTGGGCGACGTTCTCGACCGGCCGGAGCCGGATGGGGGAGAAGTTGAGCACACCCCGGATGCCGGCGGCGACCAGCTCGTCATAAGTGCTCTGGGCGGCCTCCGCCGGTACGCACAGGATGCCGATCTCCGCCCGCGAGCGCCGCACCTCTTTCGCGAGATCGTCCGTGTGGCCGATGGTGAAGCCGCAGAGGCTCGCGCCCACTTTCGCCGGGTCCCGGTCGACTCCCGCGACGACCCGGAAGGCGCCCGAGTTGAACCCGAAGTAGCAGGCCAGCGCGCTTCCCAGGTTTCCCATGCCGACGATGATCATGCGGTGGAGCCGCTCGAGGCCGAGCAGGTCGGACAGATGCTCGATGAGCTGGGCCACGTCGTAGCCCACGCCGCGGATTCCGAACTCACCGAACTGGGCCAGGTCCTTGCGGATCTGGCTGGCGGAGAGGTGGTACCGGTTGGCGAGCTCCTTGGACGAGATCCGCTGAACCTCCTCGCTCTGGAGGCTCCGCAGGCAGCGCAGGTAGAACGACAGCCGGTTGAGCGTCAGGTGGGAGACGGAAGACACCCGGGGGGAACCTTCTCGTTCCCCGCCGGGCGTCTCTTTGTGTCCTCCGGCCACGGTCGCTCCGCGCTTCGGCGAGTCCTGGCTCAGAGCAACCAGGCGGGGAAGATACCGAAGGCCAGGATGCCGAGCGCCGCGAGCACGACGGCGGCCTTGCCCCAGCCGTCCAGCAGCAGGCCGGTCGGCTCGTGGACCTCTTCCTTCATGTACAAGGAGTAGACGACCCGCAGGTAGTAGAAGACACCCACGATCGAGGTCACGACGCCGACCAGGGCGAGCCAGGTCTGGCCGTGGGTCACCGCGTGGAGGAAGACCAGGTACTTGCCCAGGAAGCCGATGGTCGGCGGGATGCCGCCCAGGGAGAGCATGCACACGGTCAGGCAGAAGCCGAGCAGCGGGTAGCGGAAGCCCCAGCCGGAGAGCTCGGAGATCAGGTGCTGCTCGCCGGGGCGGCCGTAGAGCATGGTGATGACGGCGAAGGCCCCGGCGTTCATCAGCGCATAGGCCGCCAGGTAGATGAGCACCGCGCGCCAGCTCCCGTCGCCCGGGCCGCCGAGATCGAGGCCCGCCAGGGGGATCAGCAGATAGCCCATGTGGCCGACGCCCGAGTAGGCGAGCATCCGCTTGATGTCCTTCTGTACCAGGGCGAGGAAGTTGCCGACCACCATCGAGAGGACGGCCAGGCTGGCGATGATCACCGACCAGTCGACGCCGAGCCCGCTGGGGAAGACGGTCGACAGCACGCGGATGAGGACGAACGCGCTCGCCGCCTTCGGCGCCACCGACAGGAAGCCGACGTAGGGCGACGGAGCCCCCTGGTAGGTGTCCGGAGCCCACGCGTGGAACGGCGCGATGCTCATCTTGAAGCCGAAGCCGGCGACGAGCAGCAGGATGCCGAACGCGGTGACCACCGGGGAGCTCACGGCACCAGCCCGCACCGCGCCCGCGATGCCGGCGAGGAAGGTCGTTCCCGTCGTGCCGTAGAGAAGCGCCACACCGTAGAGCACGAACGCGCTCGCGAAGGCACCCATCAGGAAGTACTTGAGCGCCGCCTCGGAGCCGACCACCACCTTGCGGTTGTAGGCGGCCAGAGCGTAGAGGCAGAGCGACAGGAGCTCGAGCGAGACGAAGATCGTCAACAGCTCGACCGAGCGGAGCATGAGCAGCATGCCGGTCGCCGCCCACAGGATCAGGGCGTGGTACTCGCCGCCGAGGATCCGCTCCCGGCGGAGATACCCCTGGGAGGCGAGGAGCGCGAGAGCCATGGCGCCGAGCACGATCCAAGAACCGACCGCCGTCAGGTGGGACGACTCGATCAGGTTGCCGAACGAGGTGCCCGGGAGGAGGCCGCGGACCAGCCATGCCGCCGCCACGGCCGCGGCCACGGACAGGCCGGTGAACGCCGAGCGCAGCCGCGGCGCGAACGCCTCGAGCAAGAGAATCACGCAGCCGGCGAGGGCCAGCAGCAGCTCCGGTGCGATGGAGACGAGATCGGCGCGGGTCATCGGGTCACCTCCTGGCCGGCGAGCTCCGCGGTGCGCGGCGCGGGGCCTTCCTGGGCCACCCCCGCCGTCGTTTCTGTATCTGGGGCGATCATCGCCTCGGTCGGCGGTGGCGCTTCGATCCGGTCACGGAACCGGTTGAGGGTCTCCTCAAGGGCCGGTCGGCTCGGCTCGAGGAAGGTGGCCGGCGCGATGCCGATCCAGAGCATGAAGATCGCGAGCGGCACCAGGGAGACGATCTCGCGGAGCGAGAGATCGGTCACGGCGGCGTTCTCCTCGTTGGTGACCGGCCCCCAGATCGTCTCGGCGATCATCTTCAGCAAGTAGACGGCGGCGAGCACCACGCCGAACGTAGCGGCGATCGCCCACCAGCCGAGGGTCTTGTAAGAGCCTACGAGGATCAGGAACTCGCCCACGAACCCGTTCAAGGCCGGCAGGCCGACCGAGGCCAGCGAGCTGAACACCAGGAAGAAGGCGAAGAAGGGCATGGCCTTGGCCAGGCCTCCCAGGTCGGCGAACTTCTTGGTGTGGCGCCGCTCGTAGACCATGCCGACGAGAAGGAAGAGGGCGCCGGTCGACAGGCCATGGTTGACCATCTGGACGAGAGCGCCCTGCCAGGCGACCAGGTTGATCGCCAGCAGGCCGAGCATGACGAAGCCCAGGTGGGCCACCGACGAGTAGGCGACCAGCTTCTTCATGTCCTCCTGCACCCACGCCACCAGCGCGCCGTAGAGGATCCCGGCGACCGCCAGGCCCACCAGGAGCGGCTGGGCCTTCATGGAGGCGTGGGGGAAGAGGGGCAACGCGAAGCGGAGGAACCCGTAGGTCCCGAGCTTCAGGAGCACGCCGGCCAGGATCACGGAGCCGCCGGTGGGCGCCTCGACGTGGGCGTCCGGGAGCCAGGTGTGGAGCGGCACCATCGGCACCTTGATGGCGAAGGCCAGGGCAAACGCCGCGAACAGCCAGAGCTGGAGCCCCAGCGGGAGCTCGAGCGTCAGCAGGTCGGTGTAAGCGAAGCTCCAGGTACCGGCAACCTGGGCGTAAGTCCACGCCATGGCGAGCATGGCGACCAGCATCAACAGGCTGCCGACCATCGTGTACAGGAAGAACTTCACCGCGGCGTAGATCCTCCGCTCGCCGCCCCAGATGCCGATGATCATGTACATCGGCACGAGCGACAGCTCGAAGAAGACGTAGAAGACGAAGAGGTCGAACGCCAGGAACGAGCCGAGCACGCCCGTGGTGAGGACCAGGAGCGAGATGGCATAGGCCCGCCAGTTGGCGGTGATCCCCTTCCAGGTGCCGGCCACCACGACCGGCAGCAGCAGCGCCGTCAGCAGCACGAGCGGCATGGAGATGCCGTCCGCGACGAGCCGGTAGGCGATGCCGTAGTCGGCGATCCAGGGGAGCACCGGGTCGGCCATGGTCACGAAGTGGCCCCCCACGTAGCTCCCCGCGGCGTACCAGACGGCGAAGACCAGCTCCACCATCGAGACCACCAGGACGTAGAGCTTCGCTACCCGGTCGGCGTCGCGCCGGAAGAAGAAGAGGGGGAGCGCGGCCAGGGTCGGGAACAGGACCAGCCGCGTCAGCGTGTTGCCCAGGAGGAGTTGACTCATCTCGAGGAAGCTATCCATCACAGGAGCACCCAGGTCAGCAGGACGACGATCCCGAGGAAGAAGTAGAGGGCGTAGTTGCGGACGTTGCCGGTGGTGGTCAACCGCCCCAGATCACCGGTGAGCTCCGCCAGATAGGCCCCGAGGTGGATCGAGCCGTCGATGACCTTGCCGTCCACCCCCTTCCAGAAGAAGCGTGAAATCCGGGCCAGCGGCCGGATGATCACGGCGTCGTAGATCTCGTCCACGTAGTACTTGTTGGTGAGCAACCGGTGAACCGCGGGGAAGCGCTCGGCCATCTGTTTGCCCTTGGACAGGCCGGTCTTGCCGCCGTAGAAGCGCGAGGCGACGAAGATTCCGATGACCGCGACCACCACCGAGAGCACGATGAAGAAGATCTCGGTCCCCACCGCCATATGGTGGGGCTCCGCGTGCTGGACCTCGGCGTAGACCGGGTGCAGGAAGTGGTGGATCCAGTTGACGTCCTCGCCGCCGCCGAAGATCTCGCCGAAGACGGCGGGGATGCCGGCGAAGCCCGCCACCGCCGCACCGATCGCCAGGATGACCAGCGGACCGGTCATCACCGGGGGCGACTCGTGTACGTGGTGCGCCTGCTCCTCGGTACCCCGGAAGGTGCCGTGGAAGGTCAGGTAGACGGCCCGGAACATGTAGCAGGCGGTCAGGCCCGCGGTGAAGAGGCCGATGCCGTAAAGCACCCAGCGCTCCTGGCCGACGGCCGCCGCGAGGATCTCGTCCTTCGAGAAGAACCCGGCCAGTGGCGGAATGCCCGAGATTGCCAGGGTGGCCACCAGGAACGTCCAGTAGGTGACCGGAAGCTTCTTCTTCAGGCCGCCCATCTGCCGCATGTCCTGCTCGCCGCCCATGGCGTGGATGACCGAGCCGGAGCCGAGGAAGAGGAGGGCCTTGAAGAAGGCGTGGGTCGCCAGGTGGAAGATCGCCGCCGTGTAGGCCCCGAGCCCCGCGGCCAGGAACATGTAGCCGAGCTGCGAGACGGTGGAGTAGGCGAGGACCTTCTTGATGTCGGTCTGGGCGAGGCCGATGGTGGCGGCGAAGATCGCCGTCGTCGCGCCGATCGCGGCGACGAACAGCGAGACCCCCGGCGCGAGCTGGAAGATCGCGTTCGAGCGCGCCACCATGAACACGCCGGCCGTGACCATCGTGGCGGCGTGGATGAGGGCCGAGACCGGCGTCGGGCCGGCCATGGCGTCGGGCAGCCAGACGAAGAGCGGAATCTGGGCGCTCTTGCCCATGGCGCCGACAAAGAGGCAGAGCCCGACGAAGCTGGCAAGGGAGAGGCCGAGCAGGTACTGGCCGCCGACCGCCTCGGGGTTTGCCTCGATCTTGCCGAAGATCGTGCCGTAGTCCAGGGTACCGAACGTGGTCACCAGCGCGAAGAGGCCGACGAGAAAGGCGAAGTCACCGATCCTGTTGACGATGAACGCCTTCTTGCCCGCGAACGGCGGGAACTCCTCGTCGTAGTAGTAGCCGATCAGGAGGTAGGAGCAGAGGCCCACGCCCTCCCAGCCGACGAACGTGATCAGGTAGTTGGCGCCCAGGACCAGCAGCAGCATCGCCCCCATGAACAGGTTGAGGTAGACGAAGTACCGCTGATAGCCCTTCTCGTGGGACATGTAGCCCACGGAGTAGACGTGGATCAGGAAGCCGACGAAGGTGACGACGAAGGCCATCACCGCGGCCAGCGGATCCATCATGAACGCCACGTCGATCGACAGCTCGCCCACGGACCAGGGGTAGAGGGTCTGGACGAAGGCCTCGGGGTAGCCGGCCGAGCCCACGTACTGCCAGATCGTCCAGAGGACGACCAGGAGGCTCGCCAGCGGCGCGCCGAGAGCCACGGCGGTGGTCGTCCCCTTCGACACGCGGGGGCCGAGCACGCCGTTCAGGGCGGCGCCCAGGAAGGGCAGAATCGGTATGAGCCAGAGCAGTTCCATGGCGTTACCAGCGCATCAGGTTGACCCGGTCGACATCGATGGTTCTGCGATGCCGGTACAGGGCGATGAACAGGGCGAGGCCGACCGCGGCCTCGGCGGCGGCGACCGCGAGCACGAAGAGCACGACGAGCTGGCCGGTGCGGTCGTCGAGGAGGCGCGAGAAGGCGACGAGCGTCAGGTTGACCGAGTTGAGCATGAGCTCGATCGACAGGAAGATGGTGATGCCGTTGCGCCGGGTGAGCGCCCCGGTGGTGCCGATCGCGAACATCGCCGCGGCCAGGAGCAGATACCAGGAGACGGGGACGGTCATCGTGTGGCCTCCGTCGAGCTGTCGGCGCCCGGGTCGGCTCCGGAGCTCGGGTCAGGGCGCTTGGCCAGAACGTAGGCGGCGACCACGGCCACCAGTAAGAGCAGGCCGATGATCTCGAACGGGAGCAGGAAGCGGTCGAAGAGCTCGGCCGCCAGGGCGTTCAACGAGACGAAGCCCTCGTCGAGCGCCCCCAGGTCCGCGCCGGTCGTCCAGCGCCAGACCGTCAACCCCGTCATGGCGGCGAAAGCGGCCGCGGCCAGGATCGCGAAGATGCGCTGCAGCCGGCCACCGCCCTCGGAGCGCGCCTCCCGCTGCAGGTTGAGCAGCATCACGACGAACAGGAAGAGCACCACGATGGCGCCGGTGTAGACGAGGACCTGGAGCACCCCGATGAACGGCGCGCCCAGGAGCAGGAAGAGCACGGCGGTCGCGAACAGGGTGACCACCAGGCTGAGCGTCGACTTCACCGGGTCCCGGTGGAGCACGACGACCAGCGCCGAGACCACCGCCAGCGCCCCGAAGATCAGGAAGATCGCGAGCTCCATCACAGCCACCCCGCGAGGCTCGCCGCAGCGACCCAGATCAGGTTGATGATCGAGAGCGGCAGGAGGCCCTTCCAACCGATCGCCATGAGCTGGTCAAAGCGGAACCGGGGAAAGCTCCAGCGCACCCAGACGAAGAAAAACAGGAAGCACGCGACCTTGGCGATGAGCACCGCGGCGCCGAGCACCACGCCCAGGATGCCCATGGACGCGAAGTCGACGCCCGGCAGATGCCAACCGCCGAGGTAGAGGGTCGCGGCCAGGGCCGAGAGCACCGTCATCGCCGCGTACTCGCCCATGAAGAAGCAGGCGAAGCGCATGGCGCTGTACTCGGTGTGGTACCCGGCCACGAGCTCGGACTCCGCTTCCGGCAGGTCGAACGGCAGCCGGTTGGTCTCGGCGAAGGCCGCCACCAGGAAGACCAGGAAGCCGATGCACTGGGGAATGATGTTCCAGACCCCGTCCACCTGGTACTCGACCACCCGGTCGAGCCGGAACGAACCGACCGGCAGCAGCACGGCGACCACCGACAGGGTGAGCGCCAGCTCGTAGCTGATCATCTGCGCCGAGGCGCGGATCGAGCCGAGCAACGAGTACTTGTTGTTCGACGCCCAGCCGGCGACGACCAGCGAGTACACGCCGAGGCTGGCCAGGGCGAGGAAAAGGAGGACACCCGTCTCCGCCGGGGCGACCATCATCGGCACCTGCTCGCCCTGGATCTCGATGGTCGGCCCCAGGGGGATGACCACGTAGGTCGAGAAGGCGGGGATCAGTGCCAGCACGGGCGCCAGCAGATAGAGGAAGCGGTCAGCCTCCGACGGGAGGATGTCTTCCTTGAAGATGAACTTGCCGGCATCGGCCAGCGGCTGAAACAGGCCCAGGGGGCCGAGCCGGTTGGGCCCGGGCCGGTCCTGCATCATCGCTCCTCCCCGGCGTTCCACCCAGACCATCACCGGGATGGTCGTGAGCAGGATGCCGAGGAATGCGCCGAGCTTGACGAGCATGGCGATTGTCTGCACGCTCACGGACGGCTCCTATCGGTCTTCGGTTGGGTCGGTCGCGATCGGTTTCGGATCGGATTGCGGTCTGGCCGTGAGTCCGGAGCGCTCAGTGCGCCTCGGACGTCGTGACCTCCAGACGGACGCCTTCCGGCGGCAGATGGGCGAGCTTCAGCCCCTCGAACGGAGCGAGCTCGCCGGCGATTCGGTCAAACACCTGGGCCGCCGTCACCTCGTCGGTCCAGTCCCGGTCGAAGCGGGAGAGCAGGTCTGCGAGGACCTCGATCCCCGGCCGTGCCTGGCCCGGGGCAGGGAACGCCCGCTCGAAGTGCTGCAAGCGGTGCTCCAGGTTGACGAAGGTCCCCTCCTGCTCGGCATGGGTGGCCACCGGCAGGGCGATGTCGGCGGCCTCGGCGAGCGGCGTGTCGGCCCAGCCGAGGACGATCAGAGTGCCCGCCTTGCGCAGCCGCTCGACGGTCGCCGGATCGTGGGCGCCGGCGCCGAAATCGCTGTCGGCGACCACCAGCACCGCACAGTTGGCGGCGGCGGCACCCTCGAGCAGGTCCTGGGCGCTGAAACCCCCCTCGCGGGACGCCAGACCGGCGAGCTCCGCGCCGCGCCGGTTGGGCCCCGCCTCGGTGCCGGTGATCGGACCGTCCGGGCGCGGAATCGAGCGCTCGGGGCCCTGGTCGACCACCACCGCCCGGTGGGGCGAGCCCACGTGATCGGCCAGCTTGGCGAGGAGGAAGGCCTCCTCGGTCGTCAGGTGGGCCGAGCCGAGGAAGGCGACGGCGCCGTCGGTGCTCCGGGAGGTGAGCGCGCGATGGACGGCATCGAGCGCCTGCTTCCAGGAGCCGTCGGTCACCCCGGCGCCGCGCGGGCTGCCGAGCCGTGGCAGCGTGCCGTAGCGCTCGTGGGTGGAGCGGCCGTAGTCGCACATCCAGTAGTCGTTGACGCTCGGGTTGGCGCGCGGCTTGTAGCGCCGGATCTTGCCCTTGCGGTGCTCCAAGGTGATGTTGCAGCCCACCTCGCAGCCGGTGCAGATCGACGGCTCCTTGTCCAGGTACCAGACCCGCTCGGCGAACCGGAAGCGAGTGGACGTGAGCGCTCCCACCGGGCAGACGTCCACGACGTTGCCGGCGAGATCGTCGTCCAGGCTCTGGCCCGGGAAGGTGCCGATCTCGGTGCGGGAGCCCCGGTTGAAGAAGCCGAGGGCGCCGGTCTCCGAGATCTCGCGGGTGAAGCGGACGCACCGCGTGCACTGGATGCACCGGTTCATGTTGAGCAGCACGCTCGGTCCGAGCGGGATGCGCTCCCGGCCGGGGTAGGTGCGCTTCTCTTCGTAGCGGAACCGTGAAAAGGCCTGGCCGTGCTTGAAGGCGTAGTCCTGGAGGCCGCACTCGCCCGCCTGGTCACAGATGGAGCAGTCCAGCGGGTGGTTGATGAGGAGGAACTCCATCATCGCCCGCTGCGCTTCACGGACCTCGGGGACGTCGGTGCGGATGTCCATGCCGTCCTTCTGGACGGTCATCGAGCAACCGGCTTGGAGCTTCGGATGTCCGTCGACCTGAACCAGGCACATGCGGCACTGACCGACGACCGAGAGCCGGGGGTGGTAGCAGTAGTGGGGAATCTGCACGCCCACCTTCTTGGCTGCCTCGATGACGTTGGTGCCAGCCTCGACCTCGACGGTGCGGCCGTTGATGGTGACGGTCGGCATCGCTCTCGTGCTTCCCTTCTAATTGGAGTGGGTCGGTTGAGCCGACGCACCGCTGGCAGTGAAGTAGCGGCGGTGCTCGTACGGGCAGCAGCCGGCTTCCACGTGCTGTTCGATCTCGTCGGAGAAGTTGGCCACCAGCGAGCGTACCGGTCCGGCGGCGGCATCACCCAGGGCGCACAGGGAGTTGCCGGCGATCATCTCGCAGATCTCTCCCAGCACGCGGATGTCGGCCGAGCTGCCCTCGCCCCGTTCGAGGCGGGTCAGCAGGATCTTCATCCAGTTGGTGCCTTCGCGACAGGGGGTGCACTGGCCGCAGGACTCGTGGGCGAAGAACTTGGACAGACGCATGACGGCCCGGACCAGGCAAACCGACTGGTCCATGACCATCACCGCGGCCGATCCGAGCATGCTGCCCGCCTTGGCCACCTGGTCGAAGTCGAGGGGCAGGTCGATGTGGGCCGGCCCGAGCAGGCCCGCCGACGCGCCGCCGGGGATGTACGCCTTGAGCTCGGCACCGCCCAGCATGCCGCCGGCGGTGGCGAGCAGCTCCGAGAACGGCACCCCGATCGGCAGCTCGTAGGTGCCCGGGCGCTCGACGTGGCCGGAGATGGCGTAGAGCTTCGGGCCGGTGTTGCGCTCGTCGGTGCCGATTCCCTTGAACCAGTCCGCCCCGCGCTCGAGAATGTGGGGCACGCAGCAGAGCGTCTCCACGTTGTTGATCACGGTCGGTGCGCCGAACGCGCCGACGATGGCGGGGAAGGGCGGCTTGACGCGGGGCTGGCCCCGCTTGCCCTCGAGCGACTCCAGCAGGCCGGTCTCCTCGCCACAGATGTAGGCCCCCGCGCCGCGGTGGACGTACATGTCGTGGCGGAAGCCCTTGCCCATGACGCTCGAGCCGAGGATGCCGTTGTCGTAGGCGTCCCGGATCGCCGCTTCGAGGACGCGGGCACCGTGGGTGTACTCACCCCGGATGTAGATGTAGGTCGTCTCGGCACCGACCGCCCAGCCCGCGATGATGCAACCCTCGATGAGCTGCTGGGGATCGTGCTCGATCAGCACCCGGTCCTTGAACGTGCCCGGCTCCGACTCGTCCGCGTTGCAGACGATGTACTTCGGCATGTCGGACTGCTTGGGGATGAAGCCCCACTTCATGCCGCAGGGGAAGCCGGCGCCGCCCCGGCCCCGGAGGCCGGACTTCTTGACCTCCTCGATCACCGCGTCCGGCTCCATGCCGAGGGCCTTGGCGAGGCCGGCGTAGCCGCCCCGCTTCTTGTAACCCGCGACCTCCAGGACCTCCGGATGGCCGACGTTGCGCGAAAGTACCGGTTCGAAGGTGGCCATCAGTCCAGCTCCTCGAGGATCTGCCGCACCCGCTCTGGGGTGAGGTTCTCTTCGTAGCGGTCGTCGAGCATCATCATCGGCGCCGTATCGCAGGAGCCGAGACACTCGAAGTGGGTATAGGAGCAGCGGCCATCCGGCGTGACCTCGTCCTCTCCCACCGCGAGCTCGTCGCGGAGGATCTCCATGATCTCGTCGGCTCCCCGGAGCTGGCAGGAGAGGTTGGTGCACACGCGAATGCGGTGGCGCCCGACCGGCTCGGCGTGGAACAGGTCGTAGAAGCTCACCACTCCGGAGACCTCCGCCGCCGGAAGGCCCATCTCGTTCGCCACGGCGAGGATCGCCTCCTCGGGCAACCAGCCGCCCCAGACCTCCTGGGCGAGGTGAAGCGCCGGGATGAGGGCCGCTTTCGGCTGCGGGTAGTGGGTCTTGATCTCGTCGAGGCGGGCCCGGGCTTCGGCTGGAAACGCGGGGGCCTCGGCCGTGGCGCCGGTGTCGCCCCCTCGTACGTTGGGCGAGTCGCTCATGACGTCAGCTCCTCCTCATGCTGGCGGGGCCGCGGGCTCCGAGGTCCAGGCCACCCTTGCGCCAGATGTAGGCGTACCCCACCAGGATGAGGGCGATGAAGACCAGGATGGCGCCGAAGAGGGCCCATCCGCCGTCGCGCATCACCAGGGCCCACGGGTAGAGAAAGGCCGCCTCCAGGTCGAAGACGATGAAGTCGATCGCGATCAGGAAGAAGAGGATCGAGATCCGCTTGTGGGATTGATCGAGAAGGGGCATGCCGGACTCATAAGGCGTCATCTCGGTCCGTCCGGAGAGATTTATGCTCCGGGCGGCGACGTACGAGAGGCCCAGCATCGCGAGCCCGATCAGGATCGCGATCCCCAGGGCGAGGAGGACCGGGAAATAGCTCTCGGGCAAGGCTGTTCGTCCCTCCGGGGGCCGCACGGATCACAGGCGGCCCGGGTCGTTGGCCAGGTAAAGGTCGTCGCGGTCGTTCCGGTGTGTCCGACGTCGATCGCCTGCAGAGGCGATCGGGCCGCCGCGGGGAGGCTACGCCTTCGATCGGTTGGTTTCGCGGCGCTTCCTCCAGGCCCGCACACGCGGGCCCGCACATGAGAACGCGGCCGACCCCAGCAGTGCTTGGGGACCGATCGGCCGCGCCCCGTCGGACCTGTGAAGGATGTCACAAGCTCCCAGGGCTGACAACCATCAAAAAGGGTGGTGTGGGCACCGCTGCGGGGGTCGCGCGGGGAGCCTCCCGACGGTAGACTGCGCCATTGTGAGCCAGCCACGAGCAGACATCGTCGGAGTGATCCCCGGCTACCAGTGCCGCCCGACCATCGGCGAGGTGGTCGAGGGGACGCTCCGCCATCTCGCCCGGGTGGTGGTGGTCGACGACGGCTCGACCGACGGCACCGGCGAGGAGGCGAAGCGCGCCGGCGCCGAGGTCATCCGCCATGCTGACAACCGGGGCAAGGGAGCGGCGCTCCGCACCGCCTTCGACGCCCTGTTCGCCGAGCGCCGTGCCGGTGCCATTCCGGGAGTCGTGGCCATCGCCATGCTCGACGGCGACGGTCAGCACGACCCGGACGACCTGCCCGAGCTCCTCGGCGCCTGGGACTCGGGGGAGCACGACCTCATCGTCGGCGGGCGCCTCAAGGACAAGGCGCTCATCCCGCCGCACCGCTATTGGACGAACACGATCGGCACCCACCTCCTGTCGCTCGTCACCGGGGTCGCCCTCGAGGACAGTCAGTCCGGGTACCGGGTCTGCGAAATCGACCTCCTGGAGCGGATGGACCTGCGGTCCAACGGCTACGCGATCGAGTCCGAGATGCTGATCAAGGCAGCCCACCGCAAGGCCCGCTTCGGCCAGGTCAAGATCAAGACCATCTACCACGACCGCGTGCCCAGCTTCTACCGCCCCCTCCGGGACACCGTCGCCATCACACTCGCGTCCGGCTACCACCGCCTGTTCGACCGGGTCTGAACGCCAGCGTCACCCTCCCCACAGGTCTCTGAAGCAGAACCACTGGTGGGGGCGCTCGTGGATCGCCCACTCCACCTCGTGGGCGATCGCCCGGGTCATGGTCTCGAGGTCCCGGTTTTTCTCTCCGGTGTCGACGGGTGCGATCGGCTCGCGGACCACCAGGCGGTAGCTTCGGCGTCCCTCGCGGAAGCAGAAGACGGGAACGGCGAGGCAGTCGGCCGCCCGGGCCAGGGCGGCGGGGCCGAGGGGGAGGTGGAGGCTTCGGCCGAAGAGCTCGACCTCACCGGTGCGACCGCCGGTCGCGGCCCGGTCCCCCTGGATGCCCACGATCTCCCCCTGGCGCAGTGCCGCGAGCAGAGTGGCGCCGAGGAGCGGGTTGGCGCGGGAGAAGTGGGTGGTGAAGCAGTCGCTGGTCCGTTCACCGTAGAGCTCTTCGATGAACTCCTGGGCGTCTTCGTCCATCTCCTGCTCGCGCACCACGTGAACGTGGCGGTCCTCGACCATGCCGGGCAGGAAGGAGCCCACGTCCCAGGCACCCACGTGGGCGGTGATCAGGACGACGCCCCGGTCGAGCGTCGCCCCTTCGGGCCACCGTTCGCGCCCTTCGACGCTGATCTCGAAGCTCCGGTCGGTCGCCAAGCGCTCGTAGCGTTCCGAGTTGCACCAGGCGTGGTTCCACATGGTGCGCCAGATGCGCTGTTGACGCTCGAGCCAGCCACATGGCCCGAGCACCGCCTCCAGGTTGGCGGCGAGGGCGCTCCGGATACGGCGCAGGCAGAGGAAGAAGAAGGTGGTGAAGAGGAGGATCACCGGACCCACGGCCCAGCTCGGCAGGATGCTCATTCCCCAGCAGTGGACGCGGTACCAGAAGACTCCGGTGACGTGGAAGCGGCCGAGGAGCCTGCGCGAGAGCCCGACCTCCGGGGCCTGGGAGACTCCCGCACGGGTTTCGGCGACCGCCGAGCCCTCCAGGGGGCTTGCGCTCTTCATGGACGGTCCTCCGTCTCCGGGGCTTCGAGCACCAGCCAGGAAGCCGGGCCTCCGGCGCTTATGGTCTGAACGAGGATCCGGCGGGGGGCGAGGCCGGCGTCCGGCAGCGGACCGGCGTGGGGGCGGATCCCCAGCTCCGGGTCGACCTGGCGGAAACCGGCCGGTGGCCCCAGGGTGAGCCCGTCCGGAGCGCCGCCCAACAGCGCGACCGCGGCGGCCAGGTGACCGCCGCCCAGCTCGCCCAGCATCGCCTTGGGCGCGAGGATCGGCGGCAGGAGAGCCTCCGCACGGGCCGCGGCCCAGGCGGAGCGCAGCGTGAGCGCCTCCATGCGGTCTCCGGCCCGGGAGCCGGAGGCGCTGCTCACCACGAGGTCGATGTCCGCGGGCGCGAGCCCGGAGCGCTCCAGGATGTTCAGAAGGGCGCGGCCGAGAAGCGCGTGGCCGGTACCCCAGCGGCAGCGCTCGGAGGAAGGATCGAAGGCTTCGCCGCCGCCGACGATCCGTCCCAGGGACCGGCCGCCCCGGGCGCCCAGGGCGCTCTCCTCCTCGAGCAGTAGCACGGTCGACCCCTCGCCGAGGACGATGCCGTCCCGCGAGCGATCGAACGGCCGAGGGAACGGCGGTTCGCTTTCGCCGCCCCGCGCCAACAGGCCGAGCCTGTCGAGGAGCGCCTGGAGAAAGGGCGTGGCCTCGTCGACGGCGCCGGCGAACATCGTGTCGCTCCGCCCGGCGACGATCTCTCCGGCGGCTCTGCGCACGGCGATCAGGGTGCCCGCGTCCCGCTGGGTGATGGTCAGGTTGGCGCCGCGGGCTCCGATCAGCCGCGCCATCTGGGCCGCCGGGGCGTTCGCCACCGACTCCGCGAACAGGAAGGGCGAAGCCGCCTCCGGCCCGGTGAGGAGGATCTGCTCCAGCAGCTCCTCGGTGACCGCGGTCGGCCCGAAGGTAGTGGAGAGGATGACGCCGAGATCATCCGAGTCCACGGTCCAGTCGCCGCTCTGGCCATCCTCGTGAGAGGCCAGGTACCGGGCGTCGGCGAGCGCCATGCGCGCGGCGGCCACGGCGAAGCGCGACGGTCTGCTCATGCGGCGTGCCTCCCGCGCCGCGAGCCAGGGGCCGAGCTCCGACGGATCGACCAGGCCGGCCCAGCGGACCTCCGGTCGCGGTCGGAGCCAGGGCTCTCGGCCCTCGGAGCCGCCCGCCAGGGGGCCCGGGGCCTCGAGCTCGGTCAGGTGCGCCGTCCCCTCGGAGAGCGCTCGCCAGAGGCCGGTCCGCCCGGCGCCCGCGGGGCCGACCGTACCCAGGCCCGAGATGACCGCCGCGCGGGTCATGCCACCTCCGTTCCGAGGGCGCCGCGGGCAGAGCCGGCGGCGAAGCGTGCCGGACCGAAGGCCGCCGCCGCGTTGGCGCCGCCGAAGCCGAAGCTGGTGGAGAGGGCGACACCTGGGCGCTCGATGGGCAGGGGCTCGCCGCGCACCAGACGGGCCGGCGTCTCTGGGTCGATCGTTCCGCCCCCCGGCGTCGGGTGCACGAGACCCGCGTCCAGGCAGAGCACCGTGGCGACGGCTTCGAGCGACCCCGAGGTGCCGAGCAGGTGACCGATCGACGCCTTGGTGGCGGTGAGCGGGATCTCTGCCGCCCGTGGCCCGAGGGCCCGGGCGAAGCCGCGCCACTCGGAGGCATCGTTGAGCGGCGTACCGGTGCCGTGGGCGTTGAGGAAGGCCACCTCGTCCGCGGTGACCCCGGCGTCCGCGAGCGCCCGCTCGGTGGCGAGCGCCGCGCCGAGCCCGTCCGGGCGGGGAGCGGTCATGTGGTGGGCGTCGCAGGAGTTGCCGACGCCGAGGCAGGAGCCGAGGATCGTCGCGCCGCGGGCGACGGCGCGCTCCAGGGGCTCGATGATCAGAATGCCCGCGCCCTCGCCGAGGGACATGCCGGTCCGGCCCTCCCGGAACGGCCGGCAGGCCTCGGCGTCGACCACGCGGAGAGCGTTGAACCCGGCGTAGGTCAGACGGCAGAGGGAGTCCGCTCCACCGGTGACGGCCACGTCCACCTCGCCGGCGCGCAGGGCGTCGAGAGCGAGGCCGACGGCCTGTGTTCCCGAGGCACAGGCGGACGAGACGGTGACCACCGGCCCGGCCGCTCCGAGGAGCCGGGCGACCGCGCCCGCCGGGTTGTCGAGCGGCTGACTGGTCAACGGAGCGAGGTCGGTCCGGGTGGCGCCGGCCCGGTCGCCGACAAGGAGCGCACGGATCGTCTCCTCCGTCTCGAACATCCCCGCCGTGCTGCCGCCGAAAAAGACGCCGGTGCGGTGAGGCGCCGGCAGCTCGCCCGGTGCCAGCCCGGCGGCGCCGACCGCTTCCAGGGTCGCGACCAGGGCGAAGCGCTCGGCCTGGGAGAGCTCGTTCCAGTCAGCGACGCGAGCCGGCAGGTCGCCGGGCGGCGCCGGGACCTGGGCGGCCAGCCGGGTGCGTTGCTCCGCGGCCGGAAACCGGTCCAGGGGGCCGATGGCGGTGCGGCCGGAGAGGAGGCCACGCCAGAGGTCGTCGGCTGACCAGCCCCAGGCGCTCACCGCGCCGAGGCCGGTGACGACGAACGTCCGGGCCGGGCGCAGAGGATGGGTCGAGGCGTCGTGGGACATACCGTCTGAATCGTCGGTGGAGCTGGCTCGATCGGCCGTCAGCGAACCCGCGCGCCGCCCGATCCCGGCCGGGGCCGGCCGTACTCGGACGGATCGTGCAACCGGGAGACGAGCGGGAAATGGCGTTGCAGAGCGATCAGGGCGAAGAACACCTCGATCCGGATCCGGTTCTTGAGCGACGGACGGGTGTTGCCCGCGAGCACCGTGACCACTCCTTCCGAGAGCCGGAACCGGTCGCCCGGACGCAGCAGCAGGTCGCGGAACTCCGGCCGGTAGAAGCCGGTCACGAAGCGGCGGAAGAAGCGGTACTGGCGCCGTTGCTCCCGGTCGTAAGCGGCGAACGTGCGCTCGCGGCCCGGGCCGTGCTGGTGGAGCCCCCGGTCCACGGCCTCGGCGGCCTCGACGCCGCTCGAGAGCGCGAGCAGCACGCCGGTGGAGAAGACCGGGTCGAGGAACGAGCCGGCGTCGCCCGCCAGCAGCCAGCGATCGCCGGCGTAGGCCGTCGTCGAGTAGGAGTAATCCCCGTCGATGCGCACCTCCGAGACCCGCTGGGCCTTGGCCATCAGGCGCTGCAGCGTCGGCACGCTCTCGAGGAGCAGGTCGAGGCACTCCTCGGGCGACTCGGTCGGAAGCCGGGCGTGCCGCTCGCGGGGCACGACCACGCCGACGCTGGTCTTGTGGTCGTCGAGCGGAATCAGCCAGGCCCAACCGGCCTGGTCGAGGGAGATCAGCCGGGCGTCGCCGGCGCAGTCGGGCGGCGGCGGCACCACGCCCTCGAACCAGGCGTGGATCCCCACGTTGCGTAGTTGCGGATCGAAGCGGCGCAGCTTCAGCCGTTTGGCGAGAAAGCCGTCACGGCCGGAGGCGTCGATGAGCGTCCGGCTGCCCACCGTGCGCTCACCCATCTCCTCCGAGCGCAGGGTCACCCGCACCTCTTCCGCGCCGATCTCGATGCCGGTAACCCGGGTCTCCTGGTAGACCTCGGCGCCACACTCCGCGGCGTGGTCGAGGAGGATCTCGTCGAACCGATGCCGCGGCACCTCCCAGGTGGTGGGGCCGTCGATCCCCTCCGCCTCGGCGAAGTTGGCGTAGCTCTCGTGCTCGTCATCCGCCGCCAACAGGATCGCGCCACGCTTGACCGGAAAGCCCTCGGCCGCGATCTTGTCGAAGACGCCGATCTGGCGCAGGTAGCGGTTCGTCTCCGGAATCAAGGACTCGCCGATGTGGAAGCGGGGGAAGCGGAGACGTTCCGCCACCAGCACCCGGCGGCCCCGGCGGGCGAGGTGGGCCGCCGCGGTCGCCCCACAGGGGCCGCCACCGATGATGATGGCGTCGTAGGGCGGGCCGGTGACGGTCGAACGGGGCTCGGTCATTGCGGGGTCGGCGGAGGATCGTTCGGAAGCGGAAGGGATGCCTCGGCTGGGTCGGGTCGAGGCTCTCTGCCGGTCTCTCCGGAGGGCACCCTGTCCGGTATACTTCCTCGCCGATTCGACTCCCGTAGGCGGTCCTGAGATCGGCCGAGAGTATACCGGAGCGAAGCCTTCGAGGCGGACTTCCGGAGACACCTCGGTCCGGCGGTGCCGGCACGCCCTGTGGACACCATCATCGAGAGACTCATCACGATGTCCAGCGATCCGATCATCCAAGCTTTCGACCGGCTCGTGCGGCGGCGGGGGCAGGAGCCCCTGGTGGCCTCGCCTTCGAGGCACGCATCGATCCACGACGTCGACGGGTTGGCCCGCGGCCTCGACTCCGTGATCGGGGCGGCGGGGCCGATCTCCCCCGGAACCCCGGTCGCCTTCGCCGTGTGCGACGGTGTGGCCTTCCTGGCGTCGTTCGTCGCCACGCGCCGCCGCGGCCTGGCGCCGGTGCTCCTCGACTGGCGCGCGCCCTCACCGGAGCGCGATCGGATCGTGCGCGACCTGGGGTGCGAGTGGATCCTGTCCTGCGACACGCAGTGGCCCGAGGGACCGGGCGATTGGCAGCTCCGGCGAGTCCCCAAGGAGGTCGAGCCGCCACCGCTCGCGCCGGACGTCGCCGCGGTCAAGCTCTCCTCGGGGTCGACCGGCAGGCCACGGGGGATCGTCACCTCGGCCGAAGCCCTGGCCGCCGACGACGCGGGCCTGGCGAAGACCATGGGGCTCCGGGCGGACGAGCGGATCCTCGCGTCGGTCCCCCTGTCCCATTCGTACGGCCTGGCAAGCATCGCGATGCCCGCCCTCGTGCGGGGGTCGCTGATCGTCCTGGCCGACGCGGGCAGCGGGCCGTTCGGCAACCTCCACGCGGCGCGCGTTCTGGATGCGACCTTCTTGCCCACGGTGCCCGCCTTCCTCGGTGCCCTGGTGCGGACCGACCGCCCCCACGAGCTGGCGCCGAGCCTGCGTCTGGTGGTGAGCGCCGGCGCCCAGCTTCCGGCGGAGACAGCGGCGCGGTTCCGTGCCGTCTACGGCCTGCCGATCCAGGTGTTCTACGGCTCGAGCGAGACCGGCGGCATCTGCTTCGATCGCGAAGGGGGAGCCGGCGAGCGGGGGAGCGTGGGCGAGCCGGTCGAGGGCGTGCGGATCGAGCTCGACCGCGTCGAAGGGATCGGCTGCCACGAGAGCGGGGACCAAGAGGCGGCGCCGACCGTCGGCATGGTGACGGTGGAGTCCGCGGCGGTGGCACGGGGCTACTGGCCAGAGGCCCATCCCAAGCTGGCGAGGGGCCGCTTCGCGAGCAGCGATCTGGCCCGCTGGGAGAGCGGCGAGCTGGTGCTCCTCGGCCGCACCGACGACCTGATCAACATCCGGGGCAAGAAGGTCAACCCGCGGGAGGTGGAGGAGGCCCTGGGGGCGCTACCCGGGGTGCGGGAGGTGGTCGCCCTGGGCGCGGTCGATTGTGCCCAACGGGGCGAGATGGCACTCCGCGTGGTGGTGGCGGGGGAGCCGGCGCGGCTCACCCACGCCGTGGTGGTCGACTGGTGCAGGTCCCGCCTGGCCGAGCACAAGGTGCCCCGGAGCGTCGTCCTGGTGGACGAGATTCCGCGCACGGCTCGCGGCAAGATCGATCGCCAGGCCCTGGAGCACCTGGCAGCCAACCGAGGCAGGAGGCGCGGTGAGCCCTCGGGAGTCCACTGAGGCGCCCCGCCCGGTCGGGGAGGCGAGCGACCGGCGAGGGGACGCGACCGAGCCGGACGCTCCGGCGCGGGCACGCCCCTGGCGGCCGACGCCGCTCCTCGTGGCGTCCGCCGGCCTGCATCTGGCCGGTCTCGCGGCCACCCTCGGCTCGCGCGAATGGCGCCGCCGCGTGCTCGGTCTCCTGGCGCTCGACCACGCGGTGCTGGCCGCGGCCGGTCTGTGGCCGAGGAGCGCAGCCCTCGGGCCCAACCTGCGGCGCCTGTCGCCCGAGGCGGCGCGCCGGGGAGAGGTGGGGCTGACCTTCGACGACGGCCCCGACCCGGACGTGACCCCGCGGGTCCTCGACATGCTCGACGACCAGGGTGCCCGGGCGAGCTTTTTCTGCATCGGCCGCCGGGTGGAGCGGTGGCCGGATCTGGTCGCCGAGATCGTCCGGCGCGGCCACCGGGTGGAGAACCACACCTACAGCCACCCCTGGCAGCTTTCGCTCTACGGCCCGCGGAAGATCGCCCTCGAGATCGATCGCGGCCAGGAAGCGATCGGCCGCGTAACCGGCCGGCGCCCGCGGCTCGTGCGGACTCCGGCGGGCCTGCGCAACCTCCTGCTCGAGCCGCTTCTCGCGGAGCGGGGCCTGTGGCTCGCGAGCTGGTCCCGCCGGGGGTTCGACACCGTGCGGCGCGATCCGCGGACGGTGGCCCGGAGCCTGGTCGCCGGTCTCCAGGCGGGCGAGATTCTGCTGCTTCACGACACGCGCGGAGTGCGCGGAGACGGCCGGCGGCCGGTCGTCTTCGACGTGCTCCCGGAAGTGCTCGCGCGGCTTCGGGAGGCGGGGCTCCGGCCGGTACCGGTGGACGCCCCCGAGGCCCTCGGCCAGACTCGGTAGCCCACCGGGTCCGGGAGTCGGGATAGCATGCGGGCGGACCGATGACAGACTCGAAGATCGCACTGGTGACCGGCGGCTCCGGCGGGATCGGCGCGGCATGCGCCCGACTTCTCGCCGCGCGGGGCTTTCGCGTGGCGGTGACCTACCGGGGGCGGGAGCGCGTAGCCCGCGAGCTGGCCGAGGAGATCGACGGCCGCGCCTATGCGCTCGATCTCTCCGACCTCCAGCAGATCCGCGGCCTCGCCCAGGCGATCGAGGAGGACCTCGGCACCGTTCAGGTGCTGATCCACAGCGCCGGCATGATCCGGGACGCCCTGCTCCCGTTCCTCTCCGAGGCGGACTGGGACCTGATCCACGCCGTCAATCTCAAGGGGCCGTCGCTCCTGACCAAGGCGTTCATCAAGGGCATGCTCCGGGAGCGCTGGGGCAGGGTCGTGGCCATCGCCAGCGCGAGCGGCATCATGGGACAGGTCGGCCAGACCCATTACAGCGCGGCCAAGGGCGGGCTGATCGCGTTCACCAAGGCGCTGGCGCGGGAGGTGGCCCGCTACGGCGTGACCGTCAACGCCGTGGCGCCGGGGCTGATCGACACCGAGATTCTCGCCGACGTGCCCGAGAAGGCCATGGCCAGCCACCTGGCGCGGATCCCGTTGGGGCGGCTGGGGCGTCCGGAGGAGGTGGCGGGGCTGGTGGGCTACCTGGTCTCCGAAGAGGGTGGCTACGTGACCGGTCAGGCGCTCCGGGTGGACGGTGGCTTGATCATGGCCTGAGGAGCCTTCTCGCGCCCGATCGCGGGCGCATCCCCGGGCGCATCTCGGGGACTCTTTTCTTCCGTGCTTGCCGTGGTACGATCGCGCCGCTATGACCGAGGCCGCTTCGGAGACCGAGCTCAAACAGACCATCAAGCGACTGATCGTCGAGCGGCTCAAGCTGGAGATGGAGCCGTCCGAGATCAGCGATACCGACCCCCTGTTCGGCGAAGGCCTCGGGCTCGACTCGATCGACGCGCTGGAGCTGGTGCTCGGCCTGGAGCAGGAGTTCGGCGTCAAGATCGAGGACGAAGAGGTCGGGGCGGAAGCGCTCTCTTCCGTCGATACCCTGGCCGCGTTCGTCCGCGAAAAGGCGGCGACCGGAACCTGACGTGACCGGCGCCGCGGGAGCCCCGGGCTCTTCCTTCCCGGGACCGCACCGCTATCCCTTTCGCTTCGTCGACCGGGTCGCGACCGACCGGGACGACCGGCCTCTGGTCGAGATCTCCGGGGGCGCCGTGCTCCCGGGCTGGACCCGGGCCGGGGCGAACGACGGCCACGCCGAGGGTCGCACGGGGAGCGCCCCGGGCTCACTCCTCGGCACCTATCCGCTGACCCTCCTGGTGGAGATCATGGCCCAGGGGGCGCTCGCCGCCCTCGCCGCTCCCGGGGAGGATGACGGTGGCGAAGCAGCCGCCGCGGGCGGGCGGGACGGAGGAAACGGCGGGCCGGTCCATCTCGCCGGGATCGACGGCGCGGTGCTCCACTCGAGGGTCGTCCCGGGGGATCGTTTGCGGGTCGAGACCCGGGTGGAGAAGGCGTACGGCCGGCTGGCGAAGGTCGCGTGTCGTCTCGACCGCAACGGCGAGACGGTCGCCGAAGCCGGGCTTCTTCTGGCCATGGGTTGAGCCGATACCCGGCAGACGGCTCGACCGACGGCCTCCGATTTGCAAGGATTCGAAGTGATGAGCTGATGGGCTCCGGGCACGGCCCACGGAACGATTTCCGCCCACGGGCGGTCAAAGCGTCTGCGAGATGATGGAGAGCGGAGCCGTCCGGGCTCCTGAACGCACCGGTCACACGGCGCCCTCGGGGCGCCCGGCGACCTGCTCTGGATAGGACTTCAACAGGAAGGAAATGGTGCGAAAGGGGGGACTCGAACCCCCACCCGGTTGCCCGGACAAGATCCTGAATCTTGCGCGTCTACCAATTCCGCCACTTTCGCGACGCGGGCGCATTCTAGAGGAGCTATGAGCACGGTGTCAATCGATTCGATCGACAAACCAGGAGGGCGCGCCCTCCTTCGAAAACAGGTACTGGAGCAGCTCGATTCCGCGGGCCGGAACGGTCTTCCCCTGGGGGCGATCAAGGTGCCTCCGGGCGCTTCCATCGAGCCCGAGGAGATGCTGCACACGCTGGCCCGGCTCGAACGGGAGGGGAGCGCCGTCGAGTGGAAGGAACGATGGCACTCGGTGCGCTCCACCAGCTTCGTCACGGGGGAGGTCAAGCGGTTGGAGGGGGGCGACGCCCTGCTCCTGACCGGAGCCCGTGGTGAGGCCGGCTACTTCGTCCCGCGGGCGCGGGCCAAGGGGTCGATGGACGGCGACCTGGCCCTGGCGCGCCCCGAGAAGGGGCCGCGCGGGCGCCGCCGGGCTGGCGAGCGCCTGCCGGAGGCCTCGATCGTCAAGATCCTGGACCGCCGGTACGACACGGTGGTCGGCTCGGTCGAGATCGACGACGACGATCGCCGATGGCTGGTCCCCTTCGACACCAAAGCGGACTTCGATCTCGAGGTCGTGGGCGGCCACGAAGAGGTGCTCGAAGAGCAGTACGTGGTGGTTGCCGTCGATTCGCCCAAGCCCGGCTCCGGTCATCCACAGGGGCGGATCGTCGAGGTGCTGGGCGATCCGGCGGTTCCGGGCGTCGACGTGCAGGTGATCCTGCGGCACTTCAAGATCCCGGACCAGTTCCCCGACGAGGTGCTGGAGGCGGCCGAGGGCTTCCCGGAGAACCCGGAGCCCGCCGACTGGAAGGGGCGGGAGGACCTCCGGGAGGTGCTGGCGATCACCATCGACGGCGAGAGCGCCCGCGACTTCGACGACGCGGTGTCGCTCGAGCGCGAGACGGGCCCCGGCGGGAAGGTGCTCTACCGCCTCGGCGTCCACATCGCCGACGTCGCCCACTATGTGCCCGAAGCCTCGGTGCTGGACCGCGAGGCCTATCACCGGGGCACCAGCGTCTACTATCCGGACCGGGCGGTGCCGATGCTCCCCGAGCGCCTGTCGAACGGCCTCTGCTCGCTACGGCCCCAGGTGCCCCGGCTCGCCATGTCGGCCTTCCTCGACATCGACGGCTCGGGACAGGTGGTCGGTCGCCGGTTCGCCGAGACCGTGATCCGGAGCGATCGGCGCATGACCTACGAAGAGGTCCGGCGCATCCTCGCCGAGCCCAGGCCGGACGACGACAGAGAGTACGGAGCGATCCTGCCCATGCTCCGGACCATGGAGGAGCTCATGCGCCTGCTCCTCGAGACCCGCACCCGGCGCGGCTCGATCGACTTCGACCTCCCCGAAGGCGACGTGATCCTGGACACCGACGGTTACACGGTGGGGATCAAGCCGGGGGAGCGCCACGTCGCCCACCGGATCATCGAGGAGTTCATGATCGCGGCCAACGAAGCGGTCGCGGCGGAGCTGGTGTCCCACGACGTGCCGGCCCTCTACCGGGTGCACGACGCGCCCTCGCTCGATGACCTGGAGGCGCTCAAGGAGACCCTGGAGGCGGTCGGCGTCAAGCTCAAGGGCGACCTCCAGAAGCTCCACCCGAGCGCGTTGCAGGAGGTGCTCGAGCGGGTCGAGGGATCGGAGGAGGCGCCGTTCGTCTCGACCCTGGTGCTACGCACCATGCAGCGGGCGCTCTACCACGAGGAGTGCCGGGGGCACTACGCCCTCGCCTCGCGCTACTACACCCACTTCACCTCGCCGATTCGCCGCTACCCGGACCTCGTCGTGCACCGTGGGCTCAAGGCGCTTCTCGTCGGCCGGGAGCGCGCTGGCGGGGAGGAGCAGGCGCTGGCGGAGCGCATGCCGGGGATCGGCGTCCACGCGAGCGCCATGGAACGCCGGGCCGAGCAGTCGGAGCGTGACCTGCTGCAGTGGAAGAAGGTGCGCTTCCTCGCCGGCCGGGTGGGGGAGACCTTCCACGGCCACATCACCGGGGTCCAGCCCTTCGGCATGTTCGTGCAGCTCGACGACCTGTACGTGGACGGCCTGGTGCCGATCCGCATGCTCGAGGACGACTACTACGTGTTCGAGCCGTCGGCCCATCGCCTGGTCGGTGCGAACGCCGGCAAGGTCTTCCAGCTCGCCGACCCGATCGAGGTCCGTCTCGCCGGCGTGTCGCTCCGCCACCGGGGGCTCGATCTGGTGCCGACGGCCCTCGGCAAACCCCGGGCGAAGGACGATCGGGACCGGCGCCGTGGACGGCGCCGCGGAGGGCGGCAGCGATGACCTGGAGGGTGTCGACCTGGCGACGAGCACGTCGGCAACGATCCGGGCTACACTCCGCCATCATGCCGTGCTCAGCCCCATCCCGTGCCGCGGGCCGCGCGCTCCGTCTGGCCGCCTGTGCCGCGACACTTTTCGTGCTCGCCCTCGGCGCCTGCGCACCGACTCCCGAGGAGCAGGCCGTCGAGCGGGACGAGATCGCCGCCTTCTTGCAGGACTATCTGCCGCGCATGGCCGAGGCCTACCGCACCGGCGACGTCGAGCCCCTGGCCCCCTACGCCGCCCAGAAGGAGGGCGAGTCGATCGTCCGGCGCGTCCGTGAGCTGGCGAAGGGTGGGCAGGTCCTCGACGCGGAGCTCGTGAGCCTGGAGGTGGAGGACGTGAGGACCTGGAGCGCGGTCAACGCCTACGTGACCACGATCGAGGTCTGGACCCTCCGCGTGCGTGCCGCGGGGAGTGGCACGGTGCTCCGGGAAGAGATCGACCAGACCAACCGGGTCAAGTACCAGCTCAAGCGCGACGGAGAGCAGTGGCGGGTCTTCTGGCGCCAGCTCGAGCAGACGTTCGAGGACTGAGATGATCCACCGGATCACCCCCCCCCCAACGCCTCGGTCCACACCCACTTGCGGCTCTCGCTACGGCGCCTCATGAATAGTGCAGGCTAGTCGCCCATGTCCGTCACTCCTACCGTAGCGATCGTCGGCCGCCCCAACGTGGGCAAGTCGACCCTGTTCAACCGCCTGGTCGGGCGGCGCCAGGCCATCGTCCACGACCGCCCCGGCGTGACCCGGGACCGGATCACGGCGCTGGTCGAGATCGCCCTGCCCGAGCCCGGGGAGGGCTCCGACGGCACGGGCACGATTCAGCTCGTCGATACCGGCGGCCTGGTGCCCGGAGACGATCCGCTCGGTCTCGGCGGGCAGGTCCGGCTGGCGGTGGCCGAGAGCGATCTCCTGTTGCTCGTGGTCGACGGCAGAGAGGGCCTGACGCCGGCGGACGAGGTGGTCTGGCAAGAGCTCCGGTCGACGGGCAAGCCGACGATCCTGGTGGTCAACAAGGGGGACACGACCGACGCGCGGGAGCGCTTCGGTGAGTTCTACCGCCTCGGAATCAACCGCCAGATCCTCGTGTCGGCGGAGCACGCCCTGGGCATCGCCGACCTGCTCGAGGCGATCGGGCACGCGCTGCCCGCGATTCAGCAGATCCCGGTGGAGACGGCTCCGGCGGTGGCCATCGTCGGCCGGCCGAACGTCGGCAAGTCGTCGCTCCTCAACCGGATCGCCGGCGAGAGCCGCGCCCTCGTCTCGCCGGTCGCCGGCACGACGCGCGATCCGGTCGACACCCTGATCGAGCACGAGGGCAAGCGCTACCTGCTCATCGACACGGCCGGCATCCGGCGCCGGAGCAAGGTCTCGGAGGCGCCGGAGGAGCTGGCGGTGATGATGGCCCGGCGCCAGATCGAGCGGGCACGGGTGGTGGTGCTGGTGATCGACGCCGCCGCGGGCGTGACCAGCGGCGACCTGGCGATCGCCGGCACGGCCTGGGAGATTGGCCGCGCGGTGGTGGTGGCGGTCAACAAGTGGGACCTCCTCGACGAGGAGGGCCGGGAGCGGCTCGACCGGAGCTGGCCACGGCTCGAGCAGGTTCTGGCGAACCCTCCGCGGGTGAACCTCTCGGCACTCACCGGGAGGTCCCTGGCGAAGCTCTTCCCGGCCGTCGACCAGGCGCTGGCGGCCTACGAGACGAGCCTCCCGACCGGCGAGGTCAATCGCCTGCTCGAGGGGCTGGTCCGCCGACGCCGGCCGCCCGCGGTCCGGGGCACGCCGTGGAAGCTCTTCTACGCCACCCAGGTCTCCACCGGCCCGCCCACCTTCATGCTGTTCGCCAACCGCTCCCTGCCGCGGGGAGATACCTATCGCCGGTACCTGGAGAACCGGATCCGCGAGGCGATCGGCCTCGACGGCATTCCGATCCGGCTGGTCATCCGCGGTAAGCAGCGCCGAGACGCGGCCGACGCCTGAGCCGGCCGGCGGGCAAGCCCGGCACCCGGTACCGCGGGACGGTGCCCGGCACGCTCCGGGTGCGCGCGTGCGCCTTGTGCGATCACGACTTCGTGCCCTATACTTCATCCTCTACTTTTACTGTTCGAAGCAGGCCACCCCCCGGTACCTGGAGTGGAAAAGCGTGTCGAGGAATCCAAGCGGTGAGCGCAAGGGCCTGACGAAGGCCGACTTGGTGGACGTGGTGTACGAGCGACATGGTGGCCTGACGAAGAGCGAGGCGACCGAGATCGTGGAGGCCATCTTCGGGACCGTGAAGACGACTCTCGGAGACGGCCGACCGGTGAAGATCAAGAACTTCGGCACGTTCGAGGTGACCTCGCGCCCCGGCCGCATGGGGGTGAACCCGTCGAGCGGCGAGAAGATGTTCATCCCGGCGCACAAGGGCTTGAGCTTCCGGCCGGCCCGGCGCCTGGTGAAGACCAGCGAGACCGAAAGGGGAAAGCGGAGGAGGAACGACGGACCGCGGGACGACGCCTGAGCCGCAGGTGCTCCCCGACCAGTCCGCTCGCATCGAATCGTCCCTCCGGCTGACCGAACCCGATGGCTGCCCGCAAGGCCCAGAAGAAGATCTTCTACAAGATCGGGGAGGCCTGTAAGCTCCTGGACATCCAGCCCTACGTGCTGCGCTACTGGGAGACCGAGTTCTCGGCTCTCAGCCCCGACAAGTCCAAGTCCGGACAGCGCGTCTACACCCAGGAGGAGCTCGGGCTCATCGGCAGAATCAAGGAGCTCCTCTACGAAGAGGGGTTCACGATCGCCGGGGCGAAGAAGAAGCTGGAGGCGGAGCTGGCCGCCGGTGGTCCCGGAGAAACTCCTCCCGAAGAGCTCGCGGAGCTTGACACCCGGGCCGCCGAACGGTTACAAACACTTCGCCAGGGAGTTGCGGAGGTCCTCGACGACGCCCGCGAGCTTCTGGCCCTCCTCGACCGGGAACCCCCCGCGCGTTGACGGCGAAGGCCGAGCGCGCCGAGGTCGAGCGAGGGAACACCCAACGGTCGGGACGTGGCGCAGCCTGGTAGCGTACCTGAATGGGGTTCAGGGGGTCCGGGGTTCAAATCCCCGCGTCCCGACCATCCTTCCTCCCTCTCCGAGCCGATCGACGATGGCTCGCGCGGCAGCGCCCGGCGGCGCGACGCGTTCGCGACTCGAACCATGCGGAGACCTTCTTGAGCGACAACAGCCGAGGGACGGCGGTCATCAGCGGTGCCGGCTCCGGCATCGGGCGGGAGATCGCCCTGGCCCTGGGACGCCGGGGTTTTCGACTCGCCCTGCTGGGGCGGCGCGAGGAGCCGCTGCGGCAGACCCTCGCCGAGGTCAGAACGGCCGGCGACGATCTCGTGATCCCCTGCGACGTCCGGGATGCTCGGGCGGTCACGGCCGCCGCGGAGCGCGTAGAGAGTGCCGCGGGTCCGGTCGAGATCGTAGTTCCGGCCGCGGGCGTGGTGCAGCTCGCGCCGCTCGACGAGATGAAGGCCGAGGACCTCTCGGCCATGTTGGCGACCAACCTCCAGGGAGCGTTCCACCTGATCCGGGCCTTCCTGCCCAGCATGAAGCGACGGGACAGGGGCAGGATCTTCCCGATCCTCTCGGTGGCGGCGACGACCGCGTTCCCGGGCTGGTCCGGGTACTGTGCCAGCAAGTGGGGCCTGGCGGGCCTGGTGGCGGCGCTCCGGGCCGAGCTGGCCGGCAGCGGCGTGCTGGTCACGGCGCTCTACCCGGGGGCCGTGGACACGCCGCTCTGGGACGAGCTCCCCGGAGACTGGGACCGCTCGAAGATGGTGCCGCCCGCCGAGGTCGCGCGGGCTCTCGTCTACGCCCTCGACGTGGCCGAACCGGCCCTGGTCGAAGAGGTCCGCATCGGGCCGGCGAGCGGAGCCCTATAGGTGCGTCAGGTGTGACGGCACTCAAGACAATGACACGGACGCGCGCACATGCAGGCCGGGCGGTGGCGCCCCTTTCCCACCCTGGGGGAGGGAGAGGGGACGGGGGAGAGAGGGGGGCCTTGCCACTGTTGACTCCTCACCGGGGCGTTCCTATACTGCCGGCCTCCGACCCCCCTTCCGGAAGGACCATCGAATGAGCGGCATACGGGAAATCGAAGGCAGCTTCGACGGCGGCACGCGCCGGTTCGGGATCGTTGCGTCGCGGTTCAACGGCCGCCTGGTGGAGCTGCTGGTCGACGGCGCGGTGGACTGTCTCCAGCGGCACGGAGTCGAGGAGTCCGCGATCACCATCGTGCGGGTTCCGGGCGCCTGGGAGATTCCCTACGCGCTCGGCCAGTTGGCCGCCGCGGGCGACTTCGACGCGCTCGTCGCCCTGGGCGTCGTGATCCGCGGCGAAACGCCCCACTTCGACTACGTCTGCGGCGGAGCCGCGTCGGGCATCGCGGAGGTTTCCCACGAGCACCGGCTGCCGATCGGCTTCGGTCTTCTCACCTGCGACACGTCCGGGCAGGCGGCCGAGCGCTGCGGAGGCAAAGCGGGCAACAAAGGCTGGGAGGCCGCCCTGGCGGCCCTCGAGATGGCCGACCTCGGCGCGCGGCTCCGATCCTGACGGGGCCGGCGGATTCCTGACAGAGCTTCGATGACGACCGGTTTCCAGGCAGGATCAGTCTGTAGAGCATCTTTGCGAACGGGGGCACGAGCAGTGTGGAGGTGGCGATGAAGGGCGTCGGCAAACGGCGCATGGCGCGTGAGATGGCGCTCCAGATGCTCTATCAGTTCGATATGGGCGGGGAGCCGACGCTCGCCGAGCTGTTTCGCACCTTCGACCGCGCGGAGTACCTGGCGGCGAGGCAGCGTGCCACGGAGGAAGCCGCGCCGGCCGATGGAGAGCGATCCGAGCGAGCCGAGCGGGCCGATCGGAAACCGGCGGCGGGGGAGGGGCGCAAGCGGGAGGTGGACGATGCCTTCCTGTACGCCCGGGACCTGGTCACGGGAGCGGTCGAGTACCGGGAAGAGATCGACGCCCTGATCTCGCGTCAGGCGGACAACTGGCGCATCGAGCGGATGCCGGCGGTCGACCGCAACATCCTGCGCCTGGCGGTCTTCGAGCTGCTCTACGAAGAGGACATCCCGAAGCTCGTCGTGGTGGACGAAGCGATCGAGCTGGCGAAGAAGTTCTCCACCGATCAGTCGAGCCGGTTCGTCAACGGCCTGCTCGACGGGTTGTTGAAACGGCGTCAGTTCCCGGGCAGGATGACGTAACCTCCGAGCGACGAGCCACCGCACCGAGGAGCCACGACCATGAGCACGTACGACCACAAGACGATCGAGGCCAAGTGGCAGGACCGCTGGGAGAAGGAGCGCTCGGCGGAGGTCGATCTCGACCGCACTCTCGACAAGTACTACATGCTGATGATGTTCCCCTACCCGTCGGGGGACCGCCTGCACGTGGGGCACGGCCGCAACTACATCCTGGGAGACGCCCTCTACCGGTACCTGCGGATGCAGGGCCGCCGGGCCCTGAACCCGATGGGCTGGGACGCCTTCGGCCTGCCCGCCGAGAACGCGGCGATCAAGCGCGGCATCCACCCCCGCGACTCCACCTTGGACAACATCTCCCGGATGAAGGTCCAGTTCCGGCGCTGGGGAATCCTCTACGACTGGTCGAAGGAGGTCACCTCCTGCAAGCCGGACTACTACCGGTGGAACCAGTGGCTCTTCCTCCGGATGCTGGAGAAGGGGCTCGCCTACCGCAAGAACGCGCCGGTCAACTGGTGCCCGAGCTGCGCCACGGTGCTCGCCAACGAGCAGGTCGTCGAGGGGGCGTGCGAGCGGTGCTCGACGCCGGTGGAGCAGAAGGAGCTCGAGCAGTGGTTCTACCGCATCACCGAGTTCGCCGAGCGCCTGCTGGCCGACCTCGACACGCTGGACGGCTGGTCGGAGAAGGTGAAGGTGATGCAGCGCAACTGGATCGGCCGGTCCGAGGGCGCAGAGATCGACTTCGAGCTGCCCGACCCGGACGGCGGGGAGAGCGAGACGCTGACCGTCTTCACCACCCGGCCGGACACGATCCATGGCGCCACGTTCATGGTGCTCGCACCCGAGCATCCACTCGCCGCCAAGCTGATCGCCGGCCGTGAGGACCGCGACGAGATCGAGGTCTGGATCGACCGGGTGCGCAAGACCCCCCGCATTCAGCGGGAAGGGGAGAGCGAGGCCAAGGAGGGGCGCGACACGGGCCGGGTCGCGATCAACCCGGCGACCGGCGAGGAGATCCCGGTCTGGCTGGCGAATTACGTCCTGCCCGAGTACGGAAGCGGCGCGATCATGGCGGTGCCGGCCCACGACGGTCGGGACCTCGAGTTCGCGCACCAGGAAGGGCTGCCGGTGCGCCTCGTCTACCACGCGGAGGACGCGCCCGACGATCCGGGCGCCCTCGAGGAGCCGATCATCGGCGGCGGCGTGATCCGCGACGTCGACCCCCGGTTCGACGGTATGAGCGAAGGGCGCCCCACGATCGACGCGTTCATCGAGTGGATGGCGGGCCAAGATTGGGGCCGAAGCAAGGTCACCTACCGCCTGCGCGACTGGCTGATCTCGCGTCAGCGGTACTGGGGCACGCCGATTCCCGTCGTCTACTGCGACGGCTGCGGCATCGTGCCCGTGGCCGAGGACGACCTGCCGGTGGAGCTTCCCTACGACGTCGAGTTCACCGGCCGCGAGGGGAACCCGCTGGCGCGCCACGAGGCGTTCGTCCACACCGACTGCCCCCGATGTGGCAAGGCGGCCCGCCGGGAGACGGACACCATGGACACGTTCGTCGACAGCTCCTGGTACTACCTGCGCTACCTGTCGGCCAAGGACGACACCCGGATCTTCGATCCGGAACGCGCCGCCGCCTGGTGCCCGGTCGACCAGTACATCGGTGGCATCGAGCACGCCATCCTGCATCTGCTCTACGCCCGCTTCGTCTGCAAGGTGCTCAAGGACTTCGGCCTCGTGTCCTTCGACGAGCCGTTCACGCGGCTCTTCAACCAGGGCATGATCACCCGCTACTCCGAGCGGAGCGGCCGGATCGAGAAAATGTCGAAGTCGAAGGGCAACACCGTGCCGCCGGACGGGCTCATCGACGAGATGGGCGCGGACACGGAACGGGTCTACACGCTCTTCCTCGGCCCGCCGGAGGAGGAGGTGGAGTGGAGCGACGAGGGCGTCTCCGGCGCCTACCGCTTCCTCAACAGGGTCTGGCGCGCCTTCCTGGCGCTCGACGACGCCCCGGCCATCGCGCCGGCCGACGACGAGCTGGAGCGTGCCCGCCACGAGGCGATCAAGCGCGTCTCGACCGACATGGAGCGGTTCAAGTTCAACACCTCCGTGGCGGCGCTGATGGAGCTGGTCAACGCGCTGACCAAGGCGCTGGAGGAGAAGACCGCCTCGAAGCAGCAGTGCGAGGCGGTGGTCGACACGCTGCTTCAGCTCCTCCACCCGTTTGCGCCTCACCTGAGCGAGGAGCTCTGGGAGCGGCGCGGGTATCTCGGGAGTCTGCTCGAGAGCACCTGGCCCGAGTGGGACGAGAGCAAGCTGGTGCGTGACCGGATCACGATCGTGGTCCAGATCAACGGCAAGGTCCGTGATCGCATCGAGATCGACGCCGACGCCGCGGAGAGCGAGATCCGCGAGATGGCCCTGGCGAGCGAGGCGGTACAACGCCACCTCCAGGGCGCGAAGCCGGCCCGAACCATCGTGGTCCCGGGCCGTCTGATCAACCTGGTGAGTGGAGGTTGAGCTGATGCCCGTCCGAGAGAGCGCACTGCAGAGCCGAGCGAAGCACCGAGACGCAGCGGCAGGGACGACGCCACGGCTGGCACGGCTGCCACGGCTGTCGGCGGCGGCCGTCCTCGTCACCCTCGTCGCCAGTCTGATGGCGTGCGGGTACGCCCTGGTGGGCCGGGGGACCAACATCCCGGAGGACGTGCGCGAGATCTACCTGTCGCCGTTCGACAACCGCACGCAGCGCCAGCAGCTCGACCAGTTCGTGACCGAGGCGATCGCCAACGAGCTGGTGAAGCGCCGCCGGTTCAACCTGGTAGCCGAGCGCTCCGGGGCACACGCGGACCTTTCGGGCGAGGTGACCCGGTTCGGTCTGACACCGATCAGCTTCGACAACCAGGGGCGGGCCACCGAGTACGAGATCTCGATCACCGCGAAGGTCGTGTTCAAGCGAACCGGCAGCGACGACATCCTGTGGAAGAACGACCACTATCTCTTCCGGCAGACCTATGAGGTCGACACGGGGGAGGCGGGCTTCCTCGACCGGGAAGAGGAGGCCATCCGCGAAGCCGCCGGACGGTTCGCCGAGACCATGGTGTCTGACCTGCTCGAGGGTTTCTGAGGCTTCGGAGGAATCGATCGGCAGGGGGAAGGGTAGGGCAGCGAGCCCTGCCCCGGGAGCGCTCTTCGGCGATCGGTGCGGCGACCGTCGCCATCCCGCGCCTAACGACAAAAAGGCCGTACCCCGCGGGGTACGGCCTTTTCATTCTACGAACGTCGTTCGCTTCGCGGCTTCGCGGCTTGGTCGTCAGCGACGGGCCGCGCTTCAGGGCTCAGGCAGACTTCTTGGCGCCGGCGAGGGCGTTGACCGCCTGGGTCAGGCGCGACTTGTACCGGGCCGCGGAGTTGTCGTGGACCACCTTCTTCTGGGAGGTCACGTCGATGATCTGGATGGTCTTGGGCAGCAGCTCCTGGGCCTTCTCGGCATCGCCACCTTCGATGGCGGCGCGCAGACGCTTGATCGCGGTCCGCATCCTGGAGCGATAGACCCTGTTGCGCTGGCGCCGGGCCTCGTTCTGCCGGATCCGCTTCTCGGCTGACTTGGTATTGGCCATTGTGTCTCGCTCGGTCTCTTCCTGGTCGATTCGCTGGGTCGGTGTCGGCTTCTTCTAGGGTTCGCTGGCGGGTGTGACGCCAAAAAAAGCGCCGCACCACGAGGCGCGACGCGGCCGTTTTATACCAACGTCACCGGTTGATGTCAACCCCGATCGCCCGCAGGCGGTCTCGGGCGATGTTGGCCTCGTCGCTCGAGGGGTGCTCCCGGATGACGTATTGGAGCTGGACGATCCCCTGGGAACGCTCGCCGAGCTCCAGGTAGGCGTAGCCCTTCTTGAGCAGGGCGCCGGGGACCTTGTCGCTCCGCGGGTAGCGGCGCAGGACCTTGTCGAACTGGTCGATTGCCTGCCGGTACTTGGCCTGACGGTAGAAACACTCGCCGATCCAGTAGGTCGCGTTGTCCGCGAGATCGGTGCTCGGGAAGTTCGCGAGGTACTCCTCGAACTCCTCGACCGCCAGGTCGTAGTTGCCCCGGAGGTAATCGTCGTAGGCCCGCTGATAGAGCTCCTGGGGGTCGACGCGAACCTGGCCCGCCGTGGAGCCACCGCCGGTCCCGTCGCCCCGGCCGGTGCCGGCCTCGCCCGCCATGGGCGGCTCCGCCTCACCGCTCGACTCGCCCTCCCCGAAGAGCCGGGGCTGGGTACGGAACGTCCGGAGCTCCTGATTGGTGGCGGCGATCTGCTGAGAGAGCTGGGCGAGGCGGTAGTTCGTGTCCTCGAGCTTGGCCTGGAGCTGCTCGATCTGCGAGGACAGCTCACCGAGGCGAACCTGCATGTCCGCCTCGGACTTGAGGACCCCCTCCATCTGGTCGCCCAGGGACTGCTCGAGCGAGGCCACCTCCTGCCGTGTGGAGGCCTGCTTCTGAAGGTGGAGGAGCTGCTGCTGGACATCGTTGATCTGGGCCGCCAGACCGTCGATGTCGCTGGTGGACACGCACCCCCCGGCGGCCAGGACGGCGACCGCCAGAAGCACCGCCAGGGGGAGTGCCTTCAAGTGCGTGGACGTCCGGTTCACTTCGGGTAGATGACGAAGTGCGCCCGCCGGTTGCGCTGCCAGCAACCTTCGGTCGACTCGGTGCAGACCGGCCGCTCCTCACCGTAGGAGACGGTCTTCAGCCGCCCGTCCGAGACTCCGAGCGAGCCGAGGTAATCCTTCGCGGTGTTCGCGCGGCGGTCACCGAGGGCGAGGTTGTACGCGTTCGTACCGCGCTCGTCACAGTGTCCTTCGATGGTGGCGTCGAATTCCGGGTTCGCGCGCAGCCAGTTGGCGTTCTTCTGGAGCTGATCACGCGCCTCGGTGCGCAGGTCGGACTTGTCGAAGTCGAAGTAGATGTCGTCGACCAGCTTCTGCTCGCGGAGGTAGCGGTTCAGCTCCACGATGTCGCTCGGGAGCTCCGGTTGCCGTTCGTCCTCCATGGTCATCTTCGGCTCGGCGGGGACCTCCTCGGCAGGCTCCATCGGGGCCTCTTCGGCCTCCATCTGCATGTCTTGCGGGGGAGTCTCGGGTTCCTTCTTCGGGCAACCCCAGAGGGCCACCGCCATCGCGGGCACCAACACCCAGGCCATCCACTTGCGGCTCATCGGTCGTGTCTCCTCAGCGAACAATGTGATGTAGATATCGAACCTAGAAGGTCGAAAGCCCAGTTACTCTAGCAAAGGGCCCCAGGCGCCGCAAGAGTCGACGGGGCAGTGAATTGCGTCCTTGGCCTCTACTCGGCGTAGCCCGACCAGGCGGGGTAGAAGTTGTTGCCCTCCTCGGTGAGCCGGCGCGGGTTGCGTCCGTCCGCGTCCATGACCCAGATCTGGGTCTGCTTTCCCCCCGCACCCGCAACCGAATGGGCGTACGCGATGCGCCTGCCATCGGGGGAGAAGGTGGGCGTCTCCTTGTTGCCGGCGCCCGACGTGAGGAGCACGGTTTCGAGGGTCACCCGGTCGGTGACCGCGATCTGGAAGGTGCCCCCCCGGCGGCTGGCGTACGCGATCTTGGTGCCGTCCGGGCTCCAGGCGGCACCGTCGTTGTAGGTGCCTTCCGTCGAGATGCGCTGGAGGTTCGTGCCCTCCGGGTCCATGACCCAGACGTCCGGTCGCCCGGTGCGGCTCGAGGTGAACGCGATCTCGTTGCCGCTCGGCGACCAGGCCGGGTTGGTGTCGATGGCGCTGCCGAAGGTCAACCTCCGGGCACGGGAGCCGTCACCCTCGGCGACGTAGATCTCGGTGTTGCCGTCGATCGCCTTGGCGAAGGCCATGCGGCGGCCGTCGGGCGAGAAGGTGGGGGAGGTGTTGAACAGGCCCTCGGTGACCAAGGGGTGTTTGCGCCCCGTGGCGAGGTTGGCCTGGTAGATGCCGGGCCGGCCTTCGAGGTAGGAAACATAGGCGACGGCCGAGTCGTCGGCGTTCCAGGCCGGGAACAGGGAGACCGAGTGGTGACCGGTGATCCGGCGCTCGTTGGCGCCGTCGTAGTCCATGAGGAAGATCTCCTTGTCGCCCGTGCGGTCGGAGTAGAAGGCGATGGTCGTCAACCCGAGGCCACGGCGTCCGGTGAAGTAGAGGATCACCTCGTCGGCGAAGGTGTGGGCAATACGCCGCGCGACGTCGAGCCCGCCCCGGTAGCGCTTGCCCAGGACGAGCTGGCGGCTGGCCAGGTCGTAGACCCGCCCCTCGAACAGCATCTTGTCCCCCTGGGCCGTGAGCTCGGCGAGCAGCAGTACCTCGTTGCCCAGGGAGCGGTACTGCTCCATGTCGTCCGCGAGCTCACCGGTCAGCTCGAGCACGGTGAACGCCCACGGACCCTGGACCTGGAAAATGCGTGCCTCGTCGAGATCGTCCCGGAGCGTCTGCTCGAGCACGTCCGCCGCGCCGAGCGCCTCCGGGCTCCGCGTACCGGTTCGCTCCGTCTCGGGGAAGGCCAGCCGGAGGAGCGGTCGCTGACCTTCCTCGAGGACGAGCGTGACCTCGTCCTCCCGCGGCTCCTGGGGCGCCGGCTCCGGAGCCTGGCCGGCCTGGGCGGTGTCACCCGATGGCGGAGGGGTCTGGGCGGCCAGGGGGAGCCCCAGGGCCAGGGCCCCGAGGATGAACGACAGGATGATCGCGGAGGAGGGGAGGAGGCGTCTCGGGCTCATGGGCTTCTTTCGGCGTGGTGTCGCGGTCTGGTTGGCTTGGGTCTTCGGCGGCTCAGCGCACGATCAGGTTGACGGTCAGCGAGCCCTTTCGGTAGCTCGCCGGCAGCGGCGGCAGGGGCGAGGCGTTGCGCACGGCGCGGATCGCAGCGAGGTCGAAGGACCGGCTTCCGGAGGGCTCGCGGACCTCGATGTCCCGAATTTCGCCGTTCGCCAAGACGCGGAACGAGAGCAGGGTGCGCACCGCTTCCATCGGCGGCCTCGTCCATCCACGACGGATCTGGGTGAGCATTTGTTCCAGGTAATAGTCGTACGGGAAGGAGGCGCCGTCCGGGCCGAGGATCTCCGCCCCGAGGCGGGAGGTGCCGGCCGGCGCGCCGTGGGGCGAGCCTTCGGGGCCTTCCGCCGCCTGCTCCCGTGCCGGCTCGGCCGGCGCCGGCTCGGGCACCTTCGGCTTCTGAACGGTCTTGGCATCCGGTGGGGGCAGCGCGGGCTCGTCCTTCTTCACGGGCTTGGGCGCGGGAGGGGCCGGCTCCGGCTTGGGGCGGGGCGCCGGGCGCTCGACCCCGAGGGCCTGGGGCGGCAGGACCTGGACCTCCACGTAGTCGATGACCTGCGGCGGACGGCGGGTGAGCCGTGGCACGGCGAACGCGGCGGTCACCACCAGGATGTGGAGCAGCAGGGCGACGCTCGCCGCGACCCTTTGTTGACGCCGGGGCGAGCGGCCCGAGCGCGCCGCGAGGACATCCTGGACCACTTGCCGCATCAGCCGTCCGCCCTCCCTATCCGCCCGAGCGCCGGCGCGACCCTTCGCTGCGGTCAGTGACCATGCCGATCCGGGTCACTCCAGCCTGGTGGAGGAGGTCGAGCACCTCGATCACCCGTCCGTACTCCACACCCCGGTCGCCCTTGATGAACACCGGCTCGTCGGGGCGGTTCTGGAGCATCGGTACCAGGACCTCCTCCAGGCGGGTGGGGTGGATCGGCTCGTCGGCGAGGTAGACCATTCCGTCTTGTCGGATCGACACCACGATCGGGCTCTCGTCCCGCATCGGCAGCGGCTGCGCGTCGGCCTTGGGCAGGGCGACCTCGATCCCTTGATGCAACATCGGCGCCGTGATCATGAAGATGATCAGCAGCACCAGCATCACGTCGACCAGCGGCGTGACGTTGATGTCGGAGAGGACCGGCTCGTCGTCGCCGGGGTGGGGACTGCCTACGCCGAAGGGCATGGTCTCGTCGCCTTTCGCGGTGCGGTCGAGGTCAGGTCCGGATCAGGTGAAATTGCGCTCCGCCAGGTTGACCAGCTCGAGGGCGAAGTCCTCCATGCGCCCGCGGATCTCTCGGAGGCGCGCGGCGAAGTGGTTGTAGCCGATCAGCGCGGGAATCGCCGCGGCCAGCCCCGCGGCCGTGTTGACGAGAGCCTCGGCGATGCCGGGCGCGACGGTGACGATCGAGCTCGAGCCGCTGAAGCCGATCTGCTGGAAGGCCACCATGATGCCCCAGACGGTGCCGAACAGGCCGATGAACGGCGTCGACGCGGCGGTCGTGGCCAGAAACGGCGTGCCCCGGGCGAGCTGCCGGGTCTCGACCGCGATCGCCCGCCGGAGCGTCCGCTCGAGGGCGCCGAGGGAGCGGATGCGGTAGGCCTTGCCCGTCCCTTCGCCCTCCTCGCCGCGGGCTCCCTGGCCTGCTTTGATCTGGGCGTCGATCTCCGCGTAGCCAGCCTGGAAGATCCCCACCAGCGGAGACGCGGCGAGTCCCCCCGCGATGCTGTTGACCTCGCTGAAGCGCGAGCTGTTGCGGAACGCCTCGAGGAAGCGCTCGCTCTGGCGGTTGGCCTTGCGCACCTGCGTCTGCTTCCAGATCATGATCGTCCACGAGGCCACCGAGAAGCCCACCAACAAGGCGAGCACCATCTTGGCCATGGGGCCCGATTCGAGGAAGAACTGGAAGATCCCGGGCCCCGATTGCGGGGGGCCGACCTGGGCGACGGGCGAGGCGAGGAGGGAGAGAAAAGAACTGCTCATGCGCCGCGAACGGTAGCACGAGAGCCGAGCGTCGCCAAGGCGACTCCTCGGCCGCCGAAGCTACTCCGCGGCCGCCACGTCCGCCACGGCCGGAGGATTCTCCACCGGAGGCGGCAGCACCACTTCGTGGCGCTCCAGGAAGCGGTCGCGCTCCGCGCGCACGATCTCGGTCGCTTCTTCGATCGTGTCGACCCAGTGGGGGATCTCCAGATGCCGGCGGTCGGCCAGGCCACGGGCGACGATCTCCTCGTCGAGCCAGGACCTCAAACCCCGCCACATGGGGCCGACGAAGACCAGGGTGCGGTTCTCGATGGTTCCCACCTGCAGGAGCTGGAGCACCATCATCGCCTCGAGCGTGGTGCCGATTCCCCCGTCCACGACGATGTAGGTGTGGGACAGGCGGATGAACTGGTGGAGACGCGAGAAGAAGCTCTTGTGGGTGGTCTGCTCGTCGAGGAACGGGTTCGGCTGCTCCTCGAGGGGCAACAGGATGCTCAGCCCGAACGAGCGCGTCTTGTGGCGGTAGGCGCCCTTCCTGGCCCCTTCGTTGGCGGCCATCATCAGCCCGGGACCGCCGCCGGTGACGATGTCGCAGCCGATGAAGGAGAGCTGGCGGGCGAGCTCCCGCACCCGGGCGTAGTTCTCGTCCTCGGTGCGAATCCGGCTGGAGCCGAAGATCGCGACGCGGAAGTAGCGCGTCTCGGTCGGCGCGGTGTGGTCGAGCCAGGAGATCAGGTCGTACAGCAGGTGGATCAACCAGTCGTGGAACCGGATGATCTTGCGCCGTGTCTTGCGCCGAAGCCGGTCCCAGGAGCTCTCCCGGTCTCTCTCCGGGGGCTCCGGTTGGTTCCGGCGTCGCCGAGCTGGATGCGCCATCTGCGCCATGGGAGGCCGATTGTACAGGCCGCGTCCGCCGGCGAGCACGACGGGACGCCATGATAACCTTCGCACCCGCTCCGGAGGATACCCATGACCCAGGCCGAGGACTGCCGGTACTTCTTCAACTCCGCTCTGCACGCGCCCGCGCCCGCGAGCTTCCCGGGGGAGTGGATCGACCTCGCCGCCGACCCCTCTGCGGCCCATAAGCTGCTCCGCCTCGGGGTCTCGCCGCGAACGGATCTCCCTGCGGTGACGGTCGAAGAGCCGGGTGGCAAGCTGCGGGTCCTCGGCCTGCGCCTCGCGCCCGAGGAGGCGCTCGCGCTCGCCGCGGGAGACGGCGTGGCCGGCGAGAGCCTGCGGGTCTTCGGCACGACCTGGTGCCCAGATTGCCGGGGAGCGAAGCGGATCCTCACCGACGTCGGCACCCCCTTCGACGAGGTCAACCTCGATCAGGATCCGAAGGCCGAGGCCCTGGTCCTCGCCAGGAGCGGCGGGCGCCGCGTCGTCCCGACGCTGCTCCTCGACGACCGCGTCTGGCTGTTCAATCCGGCGCCGACGCGCCTCCAGCGCTTCGCCGACTCGCTGGACAGCCTCGCCACGCCGGCCTGAGCACACCATCCCCACGCCATTCCGGAAAAATGCCGCGGCTTGACGTTCGGGCGCCGCGTCCGTAGTGTGTGGACGCGCGAGCTCGGCATCTGGCCGCGTCGCTCGACCCCGAGAGACCCCAAACGACCCATCCTGTCTCGAGCTTCGAGCTCAAAGCCGATCGAAGGAGGGAACGCTTCCCATGAATATCGCAGTCTGCATCAAGCAGGTTCCCGACACCGAGGCCCGACTGCGTGTGCGCAGCGACGGCCGGTGGATCGAGGAAGAGGACCTACCGTTCAAGATCAACGAGAGTGACGAGTACGCCCTCGAAGAGGCGTTGCAGATCGCCGAGGCGACCGGCGGCGAGGTCACCGTCTACAGCCTCGGTCCGGACCGGGTCAAAGAGGCCCTGCGCAAGGCCCTCGCCCTGGGAGCCGCCAAGGCGGTCCACCTGAAGGACGCGGCGTTCGAGGGCGGTGACGCCCTGGCCACCGGCCGCGCCCTCGCGGCGGCGCTCGCCCAGGGGCAGCACGATCTGGTGCTGACCGGCTCCCAGTCCGACGACGTCGGCTACGCCGGCACCGGCTCGGTGATCGCCGGTCACCTCGGCTGGCCCCACGCCTGGCTGGTGATGGGCGTCGACGTCGAGGAGGGTGGCGCCTCGGCGAAGGTGACCCGGGAGATGGAGAGCGGCATGAACGAGGTCTTCCGCGTGGCCCTGCCCGCGGTGCTCGAGATCCAGGCCGGCATCAACCACCCGCGCTACGCCTCGCTCAAGGGGATCATGCAGGCCAAGAAGAAGCCGATCGCCGACAAGGCGGCGGCAGACCTGGGGCTCGGCGCCGACGCCGTGGGCGTGGCCGGATCGCGGCTCGAGGTGCTCTCGGTGGCGTTCCCGGAGAGCGGTGAAGGGGCGGAGCTCATCGACGCGCCGCCGGAGGAAGCCGCCAAGATCCTGGTGGAGAAACTGCAGAAGGAAGCGAGGGTTCTGTAATGGCCGACACCGTCTGGATCGTTCTCCAGCAGCGCGACGGCGCGCTGCACCGTATGTCCCGCGAAGCGATCGCCGCCGGCCGGCAGCTCGCCGACGCGACGGGCGGAACCGCCGAAGCGGTGCTCCTCGGCGCGGGCGTCGGAGCGCTGGCCGAGCAGGTGGCCGCCTTCGGGGTGACCGCGGTCCACGTGGCCGACGCCCCCGCGCTCGAGGACTACACCCCGGGGGCCTACGTCGGGGCGCTCGCCCCGGCGATTCGCGAGGCGGCCCCGGCCTACGTCGTCTTCCCCCACACGTATCAGACCGTCGACTACTTCTCCCGTCTGGCCCAGGAGACCGGCGCCGCCCTGTTGCCGGAGGTCACCGGCTTCGAGGCCGGCGACGGGGGCCTGGTCTGGAGCCGGCCCATCCTCGGCGCCAAGCTGGTGTCCAAGGTCAAGGTCAAGGGCGACGGGACGGTGCTCGTGTCGGTGCAGTCCGGCGCCTTCTCGGCCGACGAGACCGGCAGCGGCTCGGCCCAGGTCGGAGCGCTGCCCGGCGACCTGTCGGGGCTGACCGCCGACCGGGAGATCCTCGAGGTCCAGGAGGTCGCGGGCGATACCGTCGACCTGTCGAAGGCGGACGTCATCGTCGCCGTCGGCCGCGGCATCGGCGGCGAGGACAAGATGGGTCCGGTCGAGGAGCTGGCGAAGCTCTTGGGGGCGGACATCGGTGCGAGCCGTCCGGTGATCGACAACGGCTGGCTGCCGCGGGACCGTCAGATCGGCTCGTCGGGCCAGACCGTGGCGCCCAAGCTCTACATCGGCCTGGCCATCTCCGGCGCCATCCAGCACACCGTCGGCATGAAGGGCTCGCAGACGGTGGTGGTAGTCAACAAGGACGCCAACGCGCCCATGTTCAACCTCGCCGACTACGGCGTGGTGGCGGACGTCCACGAGTTCCTGCCCGCCTTCATCGAGGCGGTGAAGGCGGCCAAGGGCGCCTGAGCCCCGGTCACCTCGCCGAGAGAAACCGCGCGGCCCGCCTGGGGGAGCCTGCCCCCGGCGGGCCGCTTCGCGTTCCGGCCGCCCGCACCCGTCGGGCCCGCCGGTCGAGGATGCGGTAGAGTTTCGCCCCGTTCCCTTCTTTCACGATCGATCACACCCCGAGCCCGCGGCATGACCCCATCCCTCTTCGACACAGTCCGGCGGCATGCCGCCGAGCGCAGGTCCAGGCTCTCGTCCGCCGTCAAGTCGCGGCTGCTGCGCTGGATCGTCGGCCGCAGCGTGGTCGTGCCGAGCAAGGCGGAGACCCACGATCCAGAAGACCTGGAGCAGCGGACCGATGCCCTCAATCAGGCGGCCGAGGTGTACTTCGTGGAGGCCGAGGACCCGGAGTACCTGATCCGCAAGCCGTTCAGCGCGCCGAGCGAGTTCGCCAAGTACCTGTTCAATCTCGGGGTCCTGGTCCACACCGGACGGTTCGCACCAGGGCACAGGGTGCTCGAGCTGGGGGCCGGGGCGGGCTGGGTGTCCCACTTCCTGAACCTGTTCGGCTGCCCCACGGTCGCCCTCGACGTCTCCGGCACCGCCCTCGAGCTCGCCGAAGAGACGTTCCAGCGCCATCCGCACACCCGCTGGGATCTCGAGCCCCGCTTCCTGACCTACGACGGCCACGCGATTCCGCTGCCGGACGCCTCGATCGACCGCGTGGTGGTCCACGACGCCTTCCACCACATCCCGAATCAGCGGGAGATCCTGCGCGAGCTCGCCCGCGTCTTGACGCCCCGCGGCATCGTGGCCATGAACGAGCCGGGGCGGCACCACTCGACCAGCGACGCGAGCCGCCACGAAATGGACAGCTACGGCGTGCTCGAGAACGACATCGTGGTCGAGGACCTGGCGGAGCTCGCGTGCCGGGAAGGCTTCACGCGGACGACCGTCGTGCCGATCAACCTCTACGGCGCCACCGAGGTGCCGGCCGAGGAGCTCATCGAGTTCGTGCGCGGAAAGAAGCTCGCCGAGTGGTGGTGCCTGATGGCGCCCCACCTGCTCAACGAGCACTACATCTTCCTGCACAAGCGGCCGTTCGTGCCCGACACGCGTGCACCGCGGACCCTGCGGGCCGAGATCGCCGCCGAGGTCCCGGAGCGCGAGAACGAGCTCACCGCCCGGGCGGGGGAGCCGGTCACGTTCCGGTGCCGGGTACGGAACACCGGCGACACCGTCTGGTTGCCGACGAGCGCGGGGCGCCCCGGCTGTACCCAGCTCGCGGTCTACCTGGCTCACCATCCGCACCATCCGCACCATCCGGACGAACCGGGCAATCCGGACGCGCCGGTCGAGCGCGACTGGCACCGCGTGGAGATCGGGCAAGAGGTCGAGCCCGGCGAGACCGTCTCGCTCGACGTCGAGCTCCCCCCCTTCGAGGACGCCGGAGAGCGCTGGCTGGTCCTCGACATGGTGGCCGAAGGGGTCACCTGGTTCGCAGACGTGGGCTCGACACCGGCGCGGGTCCGGCTGCTGGTCTCCTGACGCTTCCGCCGGTTGCCGGCTGGAAGGCCAGGTGGCTCAGGCGAGCCGGCGACGGCGAAGCTCGAAGAGCACCAGGGACGCCGCGACCGCGGCGTTGAGAGACTCGACCGGCGGCGCGAGCGGGATCGTGAGCCGGAGGTCGCAGCGGGCCGCGAGCTCCGAGGACAGACCTTGCCCCTCCGCCCCGAGGGCGAGCACCACACAGCCTTCGAGGGGTGCCTGCCACAGGCTCTCGCCACCCCGGGTCGCGAGCGCCACCCACCGAGCTCCGCCACCACCCGTGCCGAGATGCCGATCGAGGTCCGCGGGCGGCACGTTGATCGCCGCCGGCAGGCGGAGCAGGCTGCCGGCCGACCCCCGGAGCGCTCGCGGGTGGTTGGGATGGACCGTCCCCGGGGCCAGCGCGAGCCCGGCCGCTCCCGCCGCCTCGGCCGAGCGCGCCAGGGCGCCCAGGTTGCCCGGGTCCTGGACCCCCTCCAGGAACAGGTAGACGCCGTCCGAGCGCACCGGGAGAGTCTCGACCCCTCCCCGCGGAAGGCGGGCCGCGGCGACGATGCCCCGGGGCGAGTCCGCGTCGGCGAGGCTCTCCAGGACCTCGGGGGCCACCTCGATGGGGGGCTCCGGCAGGCCGGCGAGGATCGCCCTGAGGTCGGCGCCGGCGCCCACGTCCGAGAGGAAGCCGGGAACGGTCAGGACCTCCTCCAGGGCGAGCCCGGCGGCGATCGCCTCGCCGACCAGGTGGGGCCCTTCGAGCAGGGCGTGGTCGCCTTTACTTCGCCGGAGGCGCCGCATATCCTTGATCCTCCGGTTGTGGCGGCTGGTGATCACGGCCCCGGAATCATAGTCCCGATCGCCGCTCTTCCGTGGCGTCCCCACGGACCGCGCAGCCGGAGCCTCCCGTTCAGCGCCCCTCTGGAGACACTCATCGATGGAAACGCGCGAGTTCTGGCAACGACTGCAAACCGGCATCGAAGTAGCGGTTGCCGGCGCCACCCCGGAGCGCCATCTCGGCGTCCGAGACGGCTTTCTTCGCTTCTTCCGGGCCCGGCTGGATCGCCCGCTATCGATCGCCGTGGTCTCCCAGGAAGCGGCGGAGCAGCCGACCGGGCTTCCGATCACCGACGAGGAGATCATGGACTGGGTGAGGAAGCGGGGGGAGTCGGTGCGGAAGCGCTACGCCGGCGATTACCACTTCTTCGTCGCGAGCGACGGCGGGATCCACACCATGGGGCCGCGGGACAAGCCCCTCTATTTCGTCCGCAACTGGACCCTGGTGCTCTCGCCGATCGGCGAAGCGTGGGGGTCGAGCGGCTCGGTCCAGGTCCCGGGGCGCCTGCTGGACGGGCTCGGCCACGACCAGGTGCCGTTCGCGGTGCCGGGCACGCGCAAGAGCGGCGGCATGATCGCGTCCTTGACCGGAGGCCTGGAGACCCGCCGCCGGGCCGTCGAGATCGCCACCATCCACGCGCTCTCGACCCTCTTCTACGGCATCCTGGGTGTCGAGCCGGACCGGGCGGCCCGCTGGCGCTGATGGTTTCTCCGGCCGGCGACGGACCGCCCCAGGGCGGGGCACCGTGCCCGTGGTCGCTCTTCGTTGACCCGCTTCAACGCGCTTGGTAGGATGCGCCGTCCGTCTGAGAGCCCGACCGCTCGCCTCCGCCCGAAGCCCCGTATCGTCTCGCCGGCTCGCTTGGCGGAGAGCACCCAGCGGATCGGACCTGCTCGAACCTGCCCAACAGAGGCCGTTGCACCATGAGCTCCGACAATCCCCACGGGAACACCCATTTGTTCACCTCCGAGTCGGTCACAGAAGGCCACCCGGACAAGATCGCCGATCAGATCTCCGACGCGGTGCTGGACGAGGTCCTGCGCCACGATCCGACCGGCCGGGTCGCCTGCGAGACCCTCGTCACCACCGGCATGACCCTGCTGGCCGGCGAGATCACGACCCGCGGCACCATCGACTTCGCGGCGGTCGCGCGCCGCACCATCCGCGAGATCGGCTACACGCAGGGCGAGCTCGGCTTCGACGCCGACCACTGCGCCGTGCTCTCGGCGATCGACCCGCAGTCGCCGGACATCGCCCAGGGCGTCGACACCGGAGGTGCCGGCGACCAGGGCCTGATGTTCGGTTTCGCCTGCCGGGAGACCCCGCAGCTCATGCCGCTGCCGATCATGCTCGCCCACGCGCTCACCCGGCGCCTGGCGACGGCGCGCAAGAACGAAGAGATCTCCTGGCTCCGCCCGGACGGCAAGAGTCAGGTGACGGTCGAGTACGACGAGCAGAATCGTCCGTTGCGCGTCGACACCGTGGTGGTCTCGACCCAGCACGGCCCCCAGGTGAGTAACGAGGTGATCCGCCAGACGCTGATCGAGAAGGTCATTCGCCCGGTCATCCCGGAGAGGCTCCTCGACGACGACACCACCTTCCACATCAACCCGACCGGACGGTTCGTGATCGGCGGTCCGCAGGGCGACTGCGGGCTCACCGGCCGCAAGATCATCGTCGATACCTACGGTGGCCACGGAAGCCACGGCGGCGGTGCGTTCTCGGGCAAGGATCCGACAAAGGTCGACCGTTCGGCCAGCTACATGGCGCGGCACATCGCCAAGAACCTGGTGGCGGCCGGCCTGGCCGACCGGGTCGAGGTGCAGCTCGCGTACGCCATCGGGGTTGCGGAGCCGGTCTCCGTTCACGTCGACAGCGAGGGAACCTCGCCGGTCTCCGACCGGTTGCTCGAGAAGGTGGTCCGGGAGTTCTTCCCGCTGACGCCCCTCGGCATCATCGACTACCTCGATCTGCGCCGTCCGATCTACCGCCAGACGGCCGCTTACGGCCACTTCGGCCGGGACGAGAGCGACTTCACCTGGGAGTCGACCGACCGCGCCGCCGAGCTCAGGACCGCCGCCGGCGTCGAAGGCGCCGTGCCGGCCGTGCCGACGCTCTGAAGGCCGTCTTGCGGTGTGGAGTGATTCGGTTTCCCGCCGAATCACTCCACCGATCAAGGGTCTCTGAGCCCTCGTGACCAAGGGTACCAAGTGGTGGATCCTCCTCCTTCTGGGGGGATCTCTGTGGACCGCAGTTGCCGCGGTTGCAGTGGTTGCCATCCTGCTCAGGGCGCCGCTGGTCTTCGAGGTCAGCGGTTCCCCCCTGTTCCTGTCGAGCCCCGGTCTGGTGGTCGCCCTATGGGCCTTCGGCCTCGGCGCACTAATCGCGTCACCCATGCGCAGCCGAAGGGTGAGGCGTGGACTGTGGATCGTCTGGTGGCTCTGTCTGGCGATCTCGGTCGTTTGGGTGATCGACCAGCTCTCTCCCGCGAAGCCCGAGAACGAAGCGTCGGCTGCGGGGGAGGTGCTCCCGGGACAGCGGAGAACCACGCTACTGATCGCAGTCGACGGGATGTCCTGGACGGCGATCCTCCCGATGGCTCGCCGAGGGGAGCTACCGAACATCTCCCGCCTGATGGACGAGGGCAGCTACGGTGTCCTGCACTCCATCCGCACCTACCGGAAGAGCGTGGACCGATGGGGGTATTGGTCTCCCGTCGTATGGACTTCGGTCGCGACGGGTGTCCGGCCTCGTCGCCATGGCATCACCGATTTCGTTCTGGCTGACGGACCGAGTCGTGGGGGTATGGCCGCATCGACCCATCGCAGGGCCCCTGCGTTCTGGAATCTGTTCTCTGCCTTCGGGCAACGTGTCGGGGTCGTCGGCTGGTGGGCCACCTGGCCGGCAGAGTCGGTGTCCGGCTACCTGGTCTCGAGCCACGTCGGTCTCGGCGGGTGGCGCACCGGCGAGCTGGGTCTCGCTGGCCTGACCTTCCCCGAAGAGCTCGCGGACGAGTTGGGTCTTCGGAACGATGCGCCAGGGCGTGTCGAGGAGTGGGTGAACCGAGAGGTGTTCCCGTTCGAGCTCTATCCCGTCTTGACGGAGAGCGAGCTCGAAACCATGTACTCGGTGCTCTGGCAGGATCGCATCTACCTCGACACCCTGCGCTATCTGGTCGAGGAGCGCGACCCCGTCGATCTCTATTGCGTCTACTTCAAAGGGATCGATGCCCTCAGCCATCACTTCTGGAAGGGCTTTATCGACCCTGACGACGTCGATGCCATCACGCTGCCCCAAGGCTTTCGCGACCATACCCGGATCGTTCCCACCTACTACCGAATCATCGACTCATACCTCGGAGAGCTGCTCCAGACTCTGCCGGAGACCACCACGGTCGTCCTGGTGTCCGACCATGGCTTCCGCCTCGATGCAGGCAACATGAAAGGGGCGACGCACAGCCCCTACGGCGTGCTCATCGCCCGGGGCGAGGGGATCCAGGAGGGCAGGAGCATCAATCTCGATCCGGTCGGTTCCTTCCGGGAGGCGCTCCACGGCACGACCGACGTGCTCGACGTCTTGCCCACGTTGCTCTATCTCCATGGCCTTCCCATCGCTCGCGACCTGGAAGGAGAGATCCTGGGCGACCTCTTGACTCCTCGCTTCCTCGAACGGCAATCTGTTCTGTGGGTCGACTCCTATGGTGACTTCTCCAAGGAGCGGCCGGTGGATGTGGTGCTCGATCCGGAGGTCTCGAAGGAGTACGAGGAGCGGTTGCGTTCTCTGGGCTACATTCAGTGAAGGGCCGATGCTCGGCGCTCAGGCGTCAGAGGTATCCGAGGGCTTCGAGCTGACGCCGGGTCTCGGCATCCAGCTCGACCGGGTCGCCTGTGGATGACTGTGCGTGCTCGAAGGTTTCGTCGAGCATAGTGCGAAAGCCCTTGACCAGGTCCCAGTGACTGTTCGACACGTCGAACTGCTCTTCGGGATCGTTCTTGAGGTCGTACAACACGCCGTTGTAGTACTTCCACCGCTCTGTCCGGACGGAGGTGACCGGTTCCCTGGAGGTGGGAATGTCCTTCTGGCTGATCGCAAACAGCCGCTCCAACGGCTCCCCCCGGATGGCGCCCAGCAGACCGATGCCCCCGAACTGCTCCGGCACCGCCAACTCCACGGCTTCCAGGACCGTCGGCGCAATGTCCAGGCTGCGCACCTGCCGCGAGATCTCGTGACCAGCCCCGAGACCGTCGGGAAAGCGGACCACGAGCGGCACCCTCAGGAGCTCGTCGTAGAGAGTGTGGGCATGCCACCCGTACCAGCCGTGCTCGCCGAACTCCTCGCCGTGGTCCGAGGTGAAGACGACCAGGGTGCTATCGGCCAGGCCCAGGTCCTCCAGCAGCGACAACAGCTTCCCGAGCGCCCGGTCCATGGACCGGATCTCGGCGTCGTAGGCCCCTTCGATGAACTCGAGCATGCCAGGGGCCAGTGGCCGAGAGCGATCGGCGAAGAGGGCCCCGTGCTGGGCCGGTAGGAGCGAGGTGAGGATCGAGGCGTGGGAGGGAAGAGTGGACGGTGCCTGGGCGATCGTCTGTCGAAACACCACACTCTCTCGACAAAAAGCGTCGAGGTTGGGGCTCGTGTCTCTGGCGTACCCGTAGCACCCGAGATGATCGGGCCTCAGGGTATCGACCGAGACCAGCAGGACGTTGAGGCCGTTGCCCTGGGGGTCGGCGGTGCAACCAGATTGGAGCAAGACCAAGAGCGAAGCGAGGATCGTTGCGAATAATCGACTATTCAGCATATTATATATGTATGGTTTTCGACTTCTACGGAGGCGTTGCGCGAGTTGCGGTTGCCGGGTTCTTCCTGGCGATCATATCGTCCCCTCGAGCGTCCGCCGCGGGGCGGGTGGTTTAAACTCCCATCATGGAAACCCTACTCAGCATCGCGCTCGGTCTGGGGTTGGCCGCGGCTTGTGGCTTTCGGGTGTTCGTTCCTCTGCTCGTGATGAGCGTTGCGGTACGGGCCGGGCACATGGACGTCATTCCGGCGTTTGATTGGGTGGCGAGCGATGTGGCTCTGGTCTGCTTCGGTGTCGCGACGCTGCTCGAGATCGCGGGCTATTACATCCCGTGGGTGGACAACCTGCTCGATACGGTGGCGACGCCGGCTGCCGTGGTGGCCGGGATTCTGGTCACCGGGTCGGTGATCACCGATATGAGCCCGTTCCTGCGCTGGACCCTGGCGGCCCTGGCGGGCGGCGCGGTCGCGACCGGTGTGCAGGCCGTGACGGTGGCAGGGCGTCAGCTTTCGAGCTTCACGACCCTGGGTCTCGCGAACCCGGTGATCGCGACGCTCGAGGCGGTGGGGGCGGTCTTCCTGGCGGTCCTCGCGATCACCCTGCCGCTGGCGGCAGTCGTCGCGGTGGTCGTGCTGTTCGCCCTGGCCATGCGCAGGGTGCTCTTCCGCCAGCCCCGGGCGGCGGCGGTTCCTGGTGGCTCGGGCGGTTCGGCCGGCACTGCCGGCGGATCGCCCACCTGAGGCGCCGGTGACCGATCGCTGGAAGATCTGGATCGACACCGGCGGAACCTTCACAGATTGCCTCGGCGTCGATCCCCGGGGTGAGCTCCGCCGGGTCAAGGTGTTGTCGAGCAGCTCCCTCCGTGGCCGGGTCGCGCGGGTCGACCCGGAAGATCCTCGGCTGTTGGATGTAGAGGCCGAGTGGGCAAGGCGCCCTCCGGCCCCGGCGGGACGGCGAATCGAGGAAGTGCTCCTCGCCGGCTGCGGCTTCCGCCTTCTGGAACGGTCGGGGGAGAGGCCGTCTGGCCCGGGAGCCGACCCGTTCGAAACGGAGATCGTGGGTCTGCAGCGTCGTCGCGCCGGCGGGCGGTTGCATCTCGCGGAGCCGCTGGGTCGGGAGGCCACGGGCGCGGTCTTCGAGCTTCGCTCCCCGGACGAGGCGCCGGTGCTCGCGGCTCGCCTGCTGACCGGCACCCCCCAGGGAAGGCCGCTCCCTCCCGTCGAGCTCCGCCTCGCCACCACCCGCGGCACCAACGCCCTCCTCGAACGCAAAGGAGCCCCGACCGCGTTCTTCGTCACCGAGGGGTTTGCCGACCTGCTGGAGATCGGCGATCAGGCGAGACCGGATCTCTTCACGCTGGCGGTGCGAAAGCGCCAGCCGCTCTACCGGCGCGTGGTCGAGGTTCCCGAGCGCCTGGCCGCCGACGGCTCGGTGCTCCGTCCCCTGGAGCTCGACGGCGAGGCCGGTGCGGCGCTCGCGGGGCGGATCGCCGCACTACGCTCCGAAGGCGTCCGGAGTGCGGCGGTGGCGCTCCTCCACAGCTACCTCGAGCCGAGCCACGAGCGCGCCCTGGGAGAGCGCCTCGCCCGGGCCGGCTTCGAGCACGTCTCCCTCTCGTCGGAGCTCGCGCCGCTGATCAAGGTGCTGCCCCGGGCGGAGACCGCCGTGGTCGACGCCTATCTCGCACCGATCATCGGCGAGTACCTGGAGCGCGTGACCGAGGCCCTGCCGGAGAGCGCGACGCTTCTGATCATGACCAGCGCCGGGGGCCTGGTGTCCGACCGCGAGTACCGGGCCAAGGACAGCCTGCTCTCCGGACCGGCGGGCGGGGTCGTGGGGGCGGCCGAGGCGGGGCGGGGCTCCGGGTTCCCACGGATCATCAGCTTCGACATGGGGGGCACGTCGACCGACGTGGCCCGCTTCGACGGTGCCTATGAGTATCTCTTCGAGCATCAGGTGGGAGACGCCCGGCTGGTGGCGCCGGCGCTGGCGATCGAGACGGTCGCGGCCGGTGGCGGCTCGGTCTGCCGATTCGAGGCAGGGCGTCTGCTGGTGGGCCCTGAGAGTGCGGGCGCGAGCCCGGGGCCGGCCTGCTATGGCGCGGGGGGACCGCTGACGTTGACTGACGTCAACCTGCTGCTCGGTCGCCTCGACGGGGACCGGTTCGGGATTCCGGTCGACAGGGGCGCGGCCGAGGCGCGGCTCCGGGAGCTCGCGGCGGCAGTGGCGACGGTCCGAGGGAGCGCGGAGGCCGAGCCGGAGGCGCTCCTCGCCGGTTGCCTCGAAATCGCCGACGAGCGGATGGCGGACGCGGTGCGGCGGATCTCGCTCCGGCGCGGCTACGACCCGAGCGAGTACGCGCTCGTCGCCTTCGGCGGGGCCGGCGGCCAGCACGCTTGCTCCCTGGCCGAGCTCCTCGGCATCACGGCGGTGGTCGTGCCCGAGGACGCGGGGCTCCTCTCCGCGGTCGGGCTGGGAGCCGCGGTGGTGGAGCGCTTCGTCCAGCGGCAGGTGCTCGAGCCGTTGGCCTCGGCGGCCGATCGCCTGGCCCTCCTGCTCGACGAGCTCGGCAGGGAGGCGGTCGGTGCCGTCGTGGCGGAGGGGATGCCGCCCGAGGCGGTGGAGGTTCGCCGGCGGATCGTCCATCTCCGCCTCGCGGGCCAGGAGTCGACCCTGGCGGTGGAGGTGGGGCGCGAAGGAGCGACAAGCGATGCGAGCGATGCGGGCGATGCCGGGATTCAGGGCGCCTTCGAATCGGCGTACCGGGAGCTCTACGGCTACCCGCCGCCGCCGCGGGAGGTGGAGGTCGAATCCGTGCGCGTGGTGGCCTCGACGCGGCCTGCCGGGGGCGTGCCGCACGCCGCCGTGACCGAGTCGACCGTCGAGACGCGCCAGGCCCGCGCCGCGGCACGCCGGCCTGCCTACTTCGGGGGCGCCTGGGTCGACGTTCCGGTGATCGACCGCGCGGCCCTCGTCCCGGGAGACTGGATCGACGGGCCCGCCCTGGTCTTCGAGCGCCACGCGGCGACGGTGATTCTCCCGGGATGGCGGGCAGTGCTCGACGACACGGGGGCGCTAGCCTGCACTATTCATGAGGCGCCGTAGCGAGAGCCGCAAGTGTGTGTGAGATCAGGGCGCACACAGCGATGCGCGACGCAGGCGTACTCGGCAGTCCGTTGAGGAGCAAAGAGCGAGTACGCCCTGAGATTGCATGCAATTGCGGCTCGCAGTAGGTGACTCGAGAATCGTGCAGGCTAGCCTGGACTATTCATGAGGCGCCGTAGCGAGAGCCGCAAGTGTGTGTGAGATCAGGGCGCACGTAGCGATGCGCGACGCAGGCGTACTCGGCAGTCCGTTGAGGAGCAAAGAGCGAGTACGCCCTGAGATTGCATGCAATTGCGGCTCGCAGTAGGTGACTCATGAATAGTCCAGGCTAGGAGTCTGCGCCGTTGCCGGACAGGCTTCCGCGGGCTCCCGGGTGGGGGGCCAGGCCGAGTGAATCGGGTACCATCGCGACACCTTCGAGCCATCGGGTAGAGAGGAGTGACCATGACCGAGCCGACCGACCGACCGGAGTCCACCGGGTTCGACTTCGCCGGGAGCGCCAACCCCGAAGCGGGCTTTTCCCCCGGAGATCCCCGCGTCGAGAGCGCCCTCACCCAGATCCGCGTGATCGCCGGAGCCCTGGGCGCGAGCGTCGCGGTCTACGGTGTGATCGCCTGGGTCGTGACCGGAGGCGCCACCGAGGGCGCCGGCGAGGCGATCGGCCTCGCTCTGCCGATCGTCGCCGTCCTCGTCGGTATGGCGATCATGGACCTGCTCCTCGCCCCGTTGATCGAGCGCTCGCTCGTGGGCGGCGCCGCGGGGCAGCCCCTGGAGCGGGTCCTGGCCGAGTACCGGAAGGCGAAGATCATCGGCTTCGCGTTCCGGGAGGCCGCGGCGGTGCTGGGGCTGATGGTCGCGCTCTTCACCGGCGACCCCGCCTGGTGCTACGGGCTGTCGGCCGCCACCCTGGTGGCGATGGCCCTCGCCTGGCCTTCGCGGGAAGGTCTCGAACGGGTCGCCCGAGGCGCGATCCAACCGGAGTGAGTCACACCCGGGCACACCCGAGCCAGGAGCACCGAAGATCGAGATGAGGTCGAGATGAGGCCACAGGCCGTCGTCGAGGAGCTGTTCACCGCCCGCTTCGAGGCGGTGGCCCGGGAGATGGGGGAGCTGCTGCGGCGCACCGCCCTCTCGACCAATGTCAAGGAGCGCCTCGACTTCTCCTGCGCGCTCCTCGACCCGGCCGGGGAGCTGGTGGTCAACGCACCGCACATTCCGGTGCACCTGGGGGCGCTCGGGCTCTGCGTGCGGAGCGTCGCGCGGGCGCTCGAGCTGGTTCCCGGAGATGTGATCGTGACCAACAGCCCCGCCTACGGCGGCTCCCACCTCCCGGACGTGACGGTGGTGACCCCCGTTCATGAACAGGCCGGTGGTGGAGCGCTTCTCGGCTACGTGGCGAGCCGCGCGCACCACGCGGAGATCGGCGGCACACGGCCCGGCTCGATGCCACCCGACGCCCGCTGCCTGGCCGAGGAGGGCGTCGTGCTCGAGCCGATGCGGGTGATCGCCGCCGGCGAGCCGTGCTGGAACGAGCTCCGGGAGCGCCTCTGCCGGGCTCCGTACCCGAGCCGCAACCCGGAGGAGAACCTGGCGGACCTCGAAGCCCAGGTCGCCGCCAACCACCGGGGCGCGGAGGCGCTCCGCTCCCTCGTGGCGAGCCATGGGCGCGAGACTGTGGTGACCCACATGGGCATCCTGGCCGGCAAGGCGGCGGACCGGCTGGGGGACGCGCTCCGGCGCCTCGGCGACGGCGTCTATCGGGCCGAGGAACGACTCGACGACGGCTCGCCGCTGACGGTGACGATCGAGGTGGAGGACGGGCGGGCGAGGATCTCGTTTGCCGGCTCCGCACCGGTCCATCCGGGGAACCTGAACGCCACTCCGGCGGTGGTCCGGAGCGCGGTCCTCTACGTGCTCAGGCTGCTCGTGGCCGAGCCGCTGCCGTTGAACGAGGGGCTTCTCCGGCCGGTCGAGCTGTCGATCCCGCCGGGAATCCTGGCCCCGGACTTTCCCGACGACCCGAAGGCGGCGCCGGCGGTGGTCGGTGGCAACGTCGAGACCAGTCAGCGGCTGGTCGACACGCTGATCAAGGCCCTGGGACTGGCCGCGTGCAGTCAGGGCACCATGAACAACGTGCTCTTCGGCACCGAGCGCTTCGGCTACTACGAGACCGTCTGCGGCGGCTGCGGCGCGACCGCGGAAGCGGCGGGCGCCTCGGCGGTCCACAGCCACATGACCAACACCCGGATCACCGACCCGGAGGTGCTCGAACGGCGCTACCCGGTGCGTCTCGAGCGCTTCGCCGTGCGCACCGGCTCCGGTGGAGAAGGCCACCGCCGCGGGGGCGACGGTGTGCTCCGCGAGCTCACCTTCCTCGAGCCGATGGCGCTCTCCGTGCTCACGCAGCACCGGGTCGAGCGGCCGTTCGGCATGGCGGGGGGCGGCTCCGGTCTCCCCGGCGGCCAGCACGTGGTCCGTGCCGGGGGCGCGGTCGTCGAGCTCGGACCGGTCGACGGCTGCGACGTCGAGGCCGGGGACCGGCTGGTCCTCGAGACGCCGGGCGGCGGCGGCTGGGGGGCGCCATGAGGCGGCTCCTGGCGGTCGTCTTCTGGTCGGTGATCGCCGCCGCGTTCATCGGGCCGGGGACGGTGACCACCGCGGCGAAGTCGGGCACGGACTACGGCGTCGCGCTCCTCTGGGCCCTGGTCTTTTCGACGCTCGCCACGCTCGTTCTCCAGGAGGCGAGCGCACGGCTGACGGCCGCGTCCGGCCGGGACCTGGCGCGGGCTCTCCGGGAGAGCTACCGCCGGGGTCCGGGCGGGCCGCTGGTCCTGGTGCTGGTGATCGGCGCGATCGGCCTGGGGTGCGCGGCCTACGAGGCGGGGAACCTGCTGGGCGCCGCCGCGGGAGCCGGTCTGATCATGGGGATCTCCCCCAGCTCGCTGGCGCTGGTGGCCGGCGTCCTCGCCGGGGCGCTGCTCTGGGTGGGCGCGCCGAAGGCGGTCGCCCACGCGCTCTCCGCCCTCGTCGCGGTCATGGGGGTGGCGTTCCTTGTCACCGGGCTCTCCGTGCTGCCGCCGCTCGGGGAGCTGCTCAGGGGGGCGTTCGTGCCCGTCGCTCCGGCCGGCTCGGGCCTCCTGGTGCTCGGCCTCGTGGGCACCACGGTCGTGCCGTACAACCTCTTCCTCGGCTCGGGTCTCGCGGCCGGGCAGAAGCTCGAGGAGATCCGCTTCGGGCTGGCCGTCGCGGTCCTCCTGGGCGGCCTGATCTCGATGGGGATCGTCGTGGTCGGTGCCTCCCTCGACGGAAGCTTCGCCTTCGGCACCCTGGCCGACGAGCTCGCGACGCGCCTCGGCCCGTGGGCGGCCCAGCTCTTCGGCTGGGGCCTCGCCGCGGCGGGGCTCACCTCCGCGGTGACCGCGCCCCTGGCGGCCGCGCTCACGGCGCGGGGGCTGTTCGGGGAGGGACCGGAGGACGAGCGCTGGAGCCCGCGGTCCTGGCGCTACCGGAGCGTCTGGCTCACGGTGCTTGCGGTCGGGGTCGGCTTCGGCGTGAGCGGGGTCCGGCCGGTGCCGGCCATCCTGCTGGCTCAGGCGTTGAACGGCGTGCTCCTGCCGGTGGCGGCGATCTTCCTCCTGTTGGCGGTCAACGACCGGCGGCTGCTGGGCCCGGACGCGCTCAACGGACCGCTCGCCAACGGCGTGACCGCGGTCGTGGTGGCGGTGACCGTGGCGCTCGGGGCCTCCGGTGTGCTCCGCGCCGGAGCCGCGACCTTCGCTCTCGATCCGCCCGGGCAGCGCCTGCTGCTGACGGTGGCGGCGGTGGCGGTCCTGGTGCTCTCGTACCCGGTGGCCCGGGCGATCAGGGCACGGCGGCGCCCGGCGAAGCCTGCCGACCCATGAGGGCGCGCCGGGGGATCTCCAAGGTGATCGCCCGGACCCCCATGAACAGGGCCAGTGCCGCCCAGAGCAGGTGGTTGTTGCCGGTGCGGTGGGCGAGGAAGGCCAGGGGCAGGAAGCCGACGAGGGCCGAGAGCACCATGGCGTTGCGCAGCGCCGCGCCGGCGGTCAGGCCGAGGAAGAGGCCGTCGTAGATGAACGCGACGGCGCCGAGGAAGAAGACCGGCAGCAGCCACCAGCCGTAGCCCGTGGCCAGGGCGACCACGTCGGCGTGATCGGTGATCAGACCGTAGATCGCCCGGGGGGCGATGCCGAGGGCCAGGACGAACGGCACCGGAAAGAGGAGCCCCGCACCCAGGGCCATCCGCACCAGGCGCCGGAGCCCCGCGGCGTCGCCCTTGCCGCGCAAGATGCCCGCCAGGCTCTCGGTGGCGAACGCGGCGCCGTCCACCCCGTGGGACACCAGGTAGAAGAGCTTGATCAGGATCGTGTTGGCGGCGAGCGTCACGGTGCCCATGGCGGCGCTCAGGCTGGTGAAGGCCGCGAACGTGGAGACCAGCAGCGCGGTGCGGATGAGGATGTCGCGGTTGAGCGCGAGAAGGGCGAAGAGCTCGGTGCGCTCGGCGACCTCGCGCCAGCTCCAGGGGGTCGACCGACCCGAGCGCAGCCAGAGCGCCACGCCGACCCCCAGCATGGCGTACTGGGAGAGCGCGGTCGCCGCGCCGGCGCCGACGGCACCCCAGCCGAAGCGCAGGATGAACAGGGCGTCGAGACCGATGTTGACGGCGTTGGCGGTGACCGTCATCGCCAGCGCCCGGCCACTTTCTCCCCGTCCCAGGAACCAGCCGAGCAGGGCGAAGTTGGCGAGGGTCGCGGGCGCCGCCCAGATCCGTGCGCCGAAGTACGCCCGCCCGGCGGCCTCGACCGCCCCCTCGCCCTGGAGTAGAGCGAACCCGGCCTCGCGGAGCGGCACCTGGAGGGCAAGGAGAGCCGCCGCCAGGATCGCCGCCAGAGTGAGCCCGCGGTAGAGCACCAGATCGAGGTCCCTCCGGTCTCCGCGGCCGAGGGCCTGGGCGGTCAGCCCGGTGGTGCCCATGCGCAGGAAGCCGAACGACCAGTAGACGAAGTCGAAGATCACTGTCCCGAGCGCGACACCGCCCAGGAAGCGGATGTCCGCCAGGTGGCCGAGCATGCCGGTGTCCACGAGGCCGGCGAGGGGCACGGAAAGGTTGGCGAGGACGTTGAGCGCGGTCAGCCGCAGGAAGCGCCTGCGCAAGGAGGGGACGTCGGCCATGGGCCGGGCAGTCTACCCCGGCTCCGCACCGTCGGCGGACGGAACCGGACTCACCCGGCGGACGGCTCGGGAGCCGCGCCCAGGTGCGTGGCCCGTGCCGCGTCCAGCAGTCGCTCCAGGCGGGCCATCTCGGCCCGTGCCACGGCGCGACCGAGCTCGGTCAGGCGGTAGACGCGGCGCTCACGCTCCGAAAAGCGCGAGCTCGTCTGGACCTCTTCGATCAGACCGTCCCGGCGCAGCCGCTTGATCGATCCGTAGAGGGTGCCCGGGCCGAGCTGCATGCGGCCGTCGGTGCGCTCCTCGACCTCCTTCATGATGCCGTAGCCGTGGCGGTCCACATCGGCCAGGGAGAGGAGGATGTGGAACACCTGGGGCGTGAGCGGCAGGAAGCGGTCGGCGGGCTTCGTCTCGTCGGGCATGGCAGCTTTCGGCTGGGGGAGGGCGGTCTGGACGTTTCCGTGGGAGGTGTCCGTGGGAGCTGGGCCGAGGCTGGCCGGCTACATCGGCGAAGGATGTATCGTCAGTCGATATATTACTCCCCGAACACCTC